>Ga0070727_10001847_pt1 | contig 21343 bp, 23 predicted proteins | sample tdAd472_FD_66722 | JGI IMG/M metagenome (GOLD analysis project Ga0070727, IMG submission 66722) | Marine sediment microbial communities from the Atlantic coast under amendment with organic carbon and nitrate - tdAd47.2 | ecosystem: Environmental > Aquatic > Marine > Coastal > Sediment | place...
CGGAATTGAGGTGCAACAGCTCACACCAGCACTCGCCAGCTCATTTGGTCTGGAAAAGGCTTTTGGTGTTCTGGTAGCTGGCATTCACCGCAACGGACCCGCCCATCAGGCAGGACTCCAGCCCGGGGACATTCTACTCGAAGTGGACCAGCAACCAGTATTGAATGGTCGAGCGGTAATGAATCAAATTACCCAAGCTAAGCCCGGCAGCAAAATCAGTATTAACGTGCTACGCAACGGTGAACTCAAACAAATTGAAGCTATCATTGCCAGACGTGCGCCGACGGGTGAACATTAGCGATTATCCTCGGCAGCCGTCTACCTAGCGCACAACTTCAAATGTTTTACTTTTTCTTAATTCGATATTCCGCAGATCTGGCATGCGCAATCAGTCCCTCGGCTCGCGCCAAGGTTGCAGCGGTGACACCCAAATCAGAGGCTCCCTGCTCTGAACACCTAATGATGGATGATCGTTTCTGGAAATCATAAACACCAAGCGGTGAAGAAAACCTGGCGGTAGAGGACGTTGGTAAAACATGATTTGGACCAGCACAATAATCACCCAGCGCCTCAGCGGTATAGCGCCCCATAAAAATTGCGCCGGCATTACGGATAGCAGGCAATAAAGTCTGCGGGTCAGACACCGATAGCTCCAAATGTTCTGGCGCTATGCGATTGCTAATCATCACCGCTTCATCCATATCCTTGACTTTAATCAGTGCGCCGCGTCGCTCCAATGATGTACGCACCATTTGCGAACGCTCCATCGATTTTAATTCCCGAGTCATGCTTGCTTGTACAGCATCGAGAAAATCTGCATCCGGCGAAATGAGGATCGACTGTGCGCTCTCGTCATGTTCAGCCTGTGAAAACAAGTCCATCGCGATCCAATCAGGATCCGTTTGGCCATCGCATAGCACTAGTATTTCCGAAGGACCTGCGATCATGTCGATGCCAACAACGCCAAACACCTGTTTCTTCGCCGTTGCCACGTAAATATTACCTGGGCCGACGATTTTATCGACCCGTGGCACCGTAGCGGTACCGTAAGCCAACGCAGCAACCGCTTGTGCACCACCGATACTAAATACCTGGTCGACCCCAGCAATAGCCGCCGCTGCCAATACGATATCGTTAACTGCGCCCCCTGGCGTCGGTGCCACCATGATAATCTCATCAACGCCAGCGACTTTCGCCGGAATTGCATTCATCAGCACCGTCGAAGGATATGCCGCCTTACCGCCGGGAACGTATATACCCACACGCTGCAACGCGGTGATCTGTTGCCCCAGCAAAGTGCCATCCGCCTCTTCAAATTGCCAGGAGGAAAGCTTTTGATGTTCGTGATATTGCCGAATTCTCTGCGCCGCCAGCTCAAGTGCCTGTCGCTGCTCTGGCTTAACTTGTTCTAAAGCCTGCTGGACTCGTTCGCTATCCACTTTGAGTTGCGCAACCGTTGTAGCATTAACCGCATCAAACTGATTGGTGTAAGCCAGCAGCGCCTCATCGCCTTGCTGTCGGACTCTTTGAATAATCTCGGTGACAGTATTAACGACCGCTTGATCTGAAACCTCATCCCAGGCCAACAGACGATCCAACTGTTGCTGAAAGTCAGTCTGATTTGAATCCAAACGAGAAATATTTAATGCTGTCATGCTATTTCGCAGCGGCTCTCGCCACTGCCGCTTCCAGGTCTTTAATGATGGGTTGAATCAGGGCGTGTTTCATCTTCATTGAGGCTTTACAGACGACCAAGCGCGCGCTGACTTGCGCAATCAATTCCAACGGTTCCAAACCATTCGCCGTCAATGTCCGTCCGGTATCGACGATATCGACAATACGATCCGCTAAACCCAATATCGGCGCTAATTCCATCGCGCCGTAGAGCTTTATAATATCTACCTGTCGACCTTGGTTGGCATAAAAACGCTTGGTGATTTCAACAAATTTCGTAGCTATGCGCAAACGCCCAGTCGGCTCTGGCTCACCAACACGGCCTGCAGTCATCAAACGGCACTTGGAAATATTTAAATCCAACGGCTCGTACAGCCCTTGGCCACCGTACTCCATCAACACATCTTTACCCGACACACCGATGTCAGCCGCACCAAAAGCGACGTATGTGGGCACGTCGGTGGCACGTATCACCACCAACTTAATCTCTACTCGATTGGTTGCGAAAATCAATTTGCGACTGGCGTGAATATCCTCGACCGGCTCAATCCCGGCTTCACGCAGCAGTGGAATAGTTTCGTCCAATATACGCCCTTTCGAAAGAGCAATGGTTAGCTGTTGAGTCATGACTGGAAAAATTTCACTTTAAATAGAAAATCCGCCACTAGAGGCAACTAAGCTGGTACACGCCGAATGGTCGCACCCAAGATTTGTAACTTTTCTTCAATACATTCGTAGCCACGATCAATATGGTAGATACGGTCTACCTGCGTATCACCTTCGGCGACTAAACCGGCAATCACCAAACTCGCGGATGCCCTCAAATCTGTTGCCATCACTGGCGCTGCTTTAAGCTTCAGTACACCCGAGACAATTGCGGTATTGCTCTCTAATAAAATACTGGCGCCCATGCGGATCATTTCATGTACATGCATAAACCGATTTTCAAATACCGATTCCGTAATCGTGCCAGTACCCGAAGCAACCGAATTCAAAGCGATGAATTGCGCCTGCATATCCGTCGGGAAGGCCGGATAGGGTGCTGTATGCACGTTAACCGCCTTCAGTTCTCGACCTGTCATATCCAGTTCAATCCAATCATCACCAGTCTCGATGCTGGCGCCCGCTTCCCGTAATTTCACCAAAATTGCTTCCACGATATCAGGCCGGGTATCCTTCACTCGAACACGGCCACGTGTTGCTGCCGCTGCGACTAGATAGGTGCCCGTCTCAATCCGATCAGGCAAAACCGAATATTGACAACCATTGAGTTTTTTCACGCCATTAATTACGATAGTATCGGTGCCTGCACCACGAATATCTGCTCCCATTTTGATCAGGCATTCAGCTAGATCCACTACCTCTGGCTCTCGTGCCGCATTTTCAAGAATGGTTTTCCCTTCCGCTAATGTGGCCGCCATCATAATATTTTCTGTACCGGTTACCGTAACCGTGTCAAAAAATACACAAGCGCCCTTCAGTCGACCATCGACAGTTGCTTTGATATAACCGTCTTCGACAACAATTTTTGCACCCATCGCTTCAAGGCCACGAATATGCAAATCGACCGGACGGCTGCCGATGGCACAACCACCAGGCAGGGAAACTTCCGCCTGACCAAAATGAGTTAGCATCGGGCCCAGCACCAGAATGGAGGCACGCATTGTTTTCACGAGTTCATAGGGTGCACTGTAATGTTTGATAGTGCCGCCATTGACTTCAACATTCATTTTTTCGTCAAGCGTCGCCTCAACACCCATGACCCCCAAGAGTTCAATCATGGTGGTAATATCGTGCAAATGCGGTAGGTTACCCAATAAAAGCGGTTCGTCGGTAAGCAGGCTTGCCGCCAAAATGGGTAACGCTGAGTTTTTAGCACCGGAAATACGAATTTCCCCCTGCAAGGGCTTACCGCCTTTAATGATCAGTCTATCCATCTTTATTTCCAGCGCCGCAATGTAAATACCAATAAATACAAGAGTTTAATCATGGGCAACTTATTGAGCAGCCCACTCGTCAGGCGTGAAAGTTTTGATCACCAAGGCATGAATTGAGCCGTCAGCAATCTTATCGTTCAAGACGCCATAGATGAGCTGCTGCTTTTTCACCGCATTTAGGCTTTCAAAGATCGCACCAATAGCAACCACCTGAAAATGACTACCATCTCCGCTCACCTCAAATTGACAATCCGGCAGCTGTAATTCCAGCTGCGCTTTTACTTCCTCTGGTTGCATAAAAAGCCCTATTTTTATCTTTACAATCAAAGCCGCTAAAGTAACAAATCCAGAATAGTTTGGCGACTTTAACCTAGTTTAAAATTGTCGCCGCTTAGTTTTTAGTCAGCCGCGATGGGAAGGATTTGATCTATGCCGCTGACCCGGGCAACACCATACAGATCATCTGGCAAATGAGAAAACACTAGTTTAATTTCTTTTTCAGCCGCATAGCGTAACCAACTCAGTAATAGCGAAACGGCTGCACTGCCGGCGCGGGTTACTCCGGCAAGGCTGATCTCAACGTTCGACTCCACATTGCCCAACAAATTGATGCCCTGCTCTTTAATTGCCACCACGTTAGCAAAGCCAAGATCACCAGAAACCTTGAGACAGAGCGGCGAAACCAACTCAATCGTTGCCATTAAAACGCTGCCCTGCTCATTCGTTAGAGTTAACCTTTGAGGTCCAATCGGTAATAACAAGATCGATATCGTTTTTGTTCTCTTTCATCAAACGAGCAAATTGATTACGGTAGGTTAAGCCAATATTGATCCCGTTCACGATAACGTTCTCCATCTTCCAGGCGTTGGTCTTGTCCAAATACATGGAGTAGCTAATAGGAAATATCTCACCGCTTTGGTCGCGCACCTCAATATCGACTTTTTGCTTGTCACCTCTTTTTTGAGCATTTCTTGGCGGATCCAGCACCACGACCTTTTGATTATCAAACTCCAGCAGCCCCTTCGCATATATCTTTAACAAGCTTTCTTTAAATACCCCAACAAATTTTTCCCTCTGGTCGACGGTAGCTGACTTGTAATATTTAGCCATCACTCGTCTGGCAATTCGCTCGAAATCAATCACCGGGTCGAGCAGATCCTCTATTTCATCAAAAAAAATCTGATTGTCCTGGATGTAAATTTCACGTTTTGCGACTATCCGTTGAAGCAGCTCATCTGTCGTCGTTTGCACTAACTCAAATGCTGCCTGATTTGGTGCGGGCGCCATAGCTGACACTGCCGTCGCCGACCACCAAAGGAGGAATCCACCGAAGAAATGTACTAAAACTCGCATACTATCTCCTGCTCTTTTTTTACGCATCATCAGCCTTTAGTCCTGCCCGAGTGCTACTCGTTCACCTTATTAAATAAAAACTGTCCGATCAAATCCTCCAGCACCAATGCTGACTGGGTATCTTCTATCATCGCGCCATCTTCCAACAATTCTTCATCCGCACCCGAGATTAGTCCAATGTACTTCTCACCCAATAAACCCGCCGTCAAAATTGCTGCTGTGGTATCGGCCGTAAAATTATCGTAGTCGGCGTTAATCGCCATTTCAACCACACCGGAAAATGTTTCTTTATTCAAGGTGATATTCACGACTCGTCCCACCGTCACCCCAGCAACAGTTACTTTCGAGCGTTCTGTCAACCCACCAATATTTTCGAAATTGGCATAAAGAGTATAGCTGCCTTTTTCGGGCGCCCAACTCAACCCACTGACCTGCAACGCCAATACAGCCAACGACGCGAAGCCCATTAACATAAATAAACCCACACTTAATTCCAAGGTTTTCATCCGCATGCCTAAAAGTCTCCAAACATCACAGCGGTTAATATAAAGTCTAAGCCGAGCACGGCTAAAGATGAATAGACCACGGTTTTAGTAGTTGCACGGCCAATACCTTCAGATGTCGGTACTGAATCGTAGCCTTGAAACACGGCAATCCAGGAAACCGCAAATGCAAACACGATACTTTTGATGACGCCATTCATTACATCAGAATAAAAATCCGTGGAATTCTGCATGTTCGACCAGAACGAGCCATCGTAAACACCAAGCCAGTCCACCGCAACCAAGTATCCACCCCAGACTCCCACCACATTAAAAATCATAACGAGTAAAGGCATCGCAATAAAACCAGCCAGCAATCTGGGTGCAATCACATAACGTAGTGGGTCGATACCCAGCATTTCCAGACTAGTGATTTGTTCGGTTGCTTTCATCAGACCAATTTCAGCGGTCAGGGATGATCCCGCCCGCCCCGCAAACAATAACGCTGTCACTACCGGCCCCAGTTCACGCACCAAACTCAGCGCTAGCATTTGTCCCACCGCCTGCTCCGAACCATAGTCCACTAAGATCGTATAGCCCTGTAAACTCAGCACCATACCAATAAACAAACCCGATACCACAATAATCGGCAACGACAACACCCCAACTGCATAGAGTTGTTTAATAAAAAGCGGCAGTGCTCGTCTCAAATTCGGTACGCCAAACAGTGACATCGCTACAAAGACGCCAGAACGCCCCAGTATTTGCAGTACATTCAAACCGCTACGGCCGATCATACGCAAACGCGCGATCAAGACTCACCTCCTAACATGTCATCTTCATAATCCTGCGCCGGATAATGAAAAGGCACCGGACCGTCGGGAAGCCCTTGCATAAACTGTCGCACCAACGGCGACTCAGACTTCATTAAATCCTTGGGCGTACCTTCACCAATAACGTCTCCTTCAGAAATTATATACAGTTTATCTGCGATGCTTGCCGTTTCATGAATATCGTGTGATACCACCAGACTAGTTAAGCTCAATGCCTGATTCAGCAATTTAATCAGCTGCATTAACACCCCCATCGCAATGGGGTCTTGACCAGCAAACGGTTCATCATACATGATCATATCAGGATCCAACGCAATCGTTCGCGCCAACGCCGCGCGCCTTGTCATACCTCCTGAGAGTTCGCTCGGCATCATATTCCGCGCACCCCGGAGACCAACCGCCTGTAGCTTCATTAATACGATGTCACGAATCATGCTTTCTGGAAGATTGGTGTGTTCACGTAGTGGAAACGCAACGTTTTCATATACCGAACGATCAGTAAAAAGAGCCCCGCTTTGAAACAACATCCCCATCGTCCGTCGCATTTCATAGAGCTCATTGCGGGTCAACTCGGGCACATTCTGGCCATTCACCAAGATACGGCCCGCATCCGGCTTGATTTGGCCGCTGATCAGCCGTAGCAACGTGGTTTTGCCGGTGCCGCTGGGCCCCATAATGGCGGTTATCTTACCACGCGGGAAGTCAAAACTCGCATTATCAAAGATCACGCGATCACCGCGCGCAAAGCACAGCCCTCTCACTTCAACAATGTTATCATTCTGTTTCGCCATATCACTCATTCTGTTCTACTTTTGAAGCCTAGCACCCTGACGTAAGAACGCCCTAAGCTAGCCTAGTCAAAGCACTGCCAACTCAAAGGCGCGACTATACCACCTGCGCTCTACCCTGTTAACTAGGGCTTTCATTATTATTATGCTCTGAAGATATACAAGAACTCAGTTAGCTACTCATTCTCATACAAAGGCGTAAGGATACGCGAGATGGCAAAGGCTTGCATTCACGCTGAATGTTCATTCTAATAGCGCATTCCTTTACTTATCTGGATTAAATCGCCTTGTTGCTAGCTAGCGCCACCATCATCATTGGCATTGCATTCCTGGTCTGGAGCGCCGACAAATTTGTCGCGGGTGCCGCGTCTTTAGCGAGAAATTTGGGCATGTCGCCATTACTGATCGGCTTAACCGTTGTTTCGATTGGCACTTCGGCTCCTGAAATCCTGGTCTCAGTCACCGCCGCTCTGGTGGACGCGAGCGGGATCGCGATAGGCAACGCTCTTGGTTCGAATATCGCTAACTTAGGTTTAGTGCTAGGCATTACCGCTCTAATTGTTCCACTGCCTGTGCGATCAAAATTATTCCGCAAAGAATTACCCATCCTTGTGGTCACCACTGCCGTTACTGGGCTGCTCTTAGCCGACCTTAGTTTAAGTCGGATCGACGGCCTCATATTACTTGTTATGATGGGGATCACACTCTATCTCCTAGCACACTATCAACCGAGCGACGAAGACTCAGCACTGATCGTGGAAGAGGAGGAAGAATTACCCCAGCTCACCACAAAAGCGGCCGTATTTTGGCTAATAGTTGGGTTACTGCTCCTCGTGCTAAGCTCTCGCGCACTGGTCTGGGCAGCTACTTTTATTGCACAACAACTGGGTATCAGCGATCTGATTATTGGGCTGACTATTGTTGCCATCGGGACTAGCTTGCCAGAATTAGCCGCCTCCGTTACCAGCGCTTTAAAAGGCCATCACGAAATTGCCATTGGCAACATCATCGGCTCAAATATTTTTAATCTGCTGATTGTTATGTCGCTTCCCGCTGTCATCAAACCCTACCAGTTCGACTTAGCATTAGTTTGGCGTGATTATGGGTTGATCTGTTTGCTGACCGCAATGCTGGTATTTTTTTGCTACTCCAGCATTCAAGGGAAAAAAATACAACTCGGCCGCGCCAGCGGGATATTATTTTGCAGTTGCTATCTAGGCTATCTGATCCTGCTTTACCTACAATCGAGCGGCCAGATTTAAACAGAGCAAATGGTGATATATCACTGCATCCATTGCTAAACGGAGTATAATGTCGAGCATTTGAAAGGACGGTTTAACGAGGGCATGACTGAAGCACAGCAATATATCGACGCAGCAAGGCGCACTGTAGAAGTGGAAGCCCAAGCTGTCCATTCGCTGATTGAAAAAATTAATGGAGACTTCGTCACCGCCTGCCAACTCATGCTCGCCTGCGAAGGACGCGTGGTCGTCACTGGCATGGGGAAATCCGGGCACATCTGTAACAAAATTGCAGCAACCCTTGCCAGCACTGGCACCCCCGCCTTCTTTGTCCACCCGGGTGAAGCCAGCCACGGTGATATGGGCATGATCACCAAAAAAGATGTGGTGTTAGCCATTTCAAACTCCGGAAACACGGTCGAATTAGTCACCATTTTGCCGTTAATAAAACGTATGGGCGCGCCACTGATTAGCATGACAGGAGCACCTAGTTCGGTTTTAGCTCAAGCGGCCCAGGCGCACCTGGATGTCAGCGTTGAACAGGAAGCTTGCCCTCTAGGGTTAGCCCCGACCTCCAGCACAACAGCCGCGCTAGTGATGGGTGATGCGCTAGCGATCGCATTATTAGAAGCACGCGGCTTTAGTGCGGAGGATTTTGCTTTTTCTCATCCCGGCGGCGCACTGGGCAGACGCCTACTGCTCAAAGTTGAAGATATCATGCACACAGGGGACGCAATTCCGGTGGTGACACAGCACACACCATTGAGCCACGCCCTGCTAGAAGTTACCGCCAAAAAACTGGGCATTACCACTATCGTGGATGACGACGGCATCCTACTGGGGATTTTTACCGACGGCGATTTGCGTCGCACTCTCGACCAGGGGCTCGACATTCACACCACCCCCATTGACCAAGTCATGACCGCACCTTGCAAAACCATTAGTGAAGATCGACTTGCTGCAGAGGCGCTGAATTTGATGCAAGATAACAAAATTTTGTCCCTAGTCGTCGTCGACCAAAACTATCGTCCTGTGGGGGCGTTAAATATGCACGACTTACTGCTAGCAGGCGTCATCTGACATGGAAAAGGATCAGCAGCAAGCCCGTCAAAAAGCTAAGGCCATTAAACTATTGGTGCTGGATATTGATGGCGTCATGACCGATGGACGCCTGTTTTTTTCCGCGCAAGGCGAAGCTTTAAAGGTCTTTAATATTCTGGATGGTCTTGGCATTAAACTACTGCGGAATTCCGGTGTTGAAGTTGCTATCATTTCTGGACGTCAGTCGGCGGCATTAGCCAAACGCGCTTCGGACCTTGGCATTAATCACCTCTATCAAGGTCGCGAAGATAAGATACAAGCCCTAACAGAATTAATAGCGCCCTTAGAACTTTCCTTCGCAGAAGTTGCCCATTTAGGGGACGACCTTCCAGATTTGCCAGTCATACGCAAAGTCGGATTAGGTATGGCGGTTGCAAACGCCTACGAATTGGTCAAACATCACGCGGACTGGTGCTCAACCGCAAAGGGCGGTGAAGGTGCCGTGCGGGAGGCCTGCGATTTTATTATGTCCGCACAGGGAACGCTCGATGACGCGTTACAACCTTATTTGAATTAGCGAACAAGAGACTGTTTTGTCACGCCTAACCTTTATCACACTCTTGAGTATCATCAGTATCTTGGTGGCAATTGCTTTTGAGTACCAAAAAAAACCTGATGAAGAAGTCACAATCGCTGATCGCAAACAAAATGCCGAGCCGGATTTTTATCTGCTCAATGCAAAAAGCGTACAGTTCGACGAGTCAGGCAAAATACGTTATCGATTTAACGCCCAGCGACTCAACCACTTCCCCGAAGGGGATTACACCTTGATCGAAACTCCAGACGTTACCCTCTTCCATAATGACGGTACGCCCTGGTATATTAGCGCCCGACAAGGTCGGATTACCGCAGGCAGTGAATCCATTAAATTATGGGATCAAGTTGTCATTCTCAGAGGCTCCCAAGAGGAACCTTTGAAAATGGAAACACGCACATTAACCATTGTCCCCAAAAAGGATATTGCTAAGACAGAACAGGATGTTGTCATCACCAATCGCGCTGGTCGCATCGATGCCACAGGAATGATAGCCTATATCGATGAGAACCGGATGGAACTATTGTCTAATGTACGAGTTCGGCATGAGCCTATTAAAATTCGTTAATACCCTGCTTTTATTGTTATTGGCAACGCTGATTTCTACCGCAAGTTACGCGCTACCTGGCGATAAAGAGCAACCTATCCACATTAAGTCAGATACCGCTGAAATTGATGACGCCAAGGGAATATCGATTTACCGAGGTAATGTCAATATCGACCAAGGCAGCATCAATCTTACTGCCGAAGTGGTCACTATTTATAATAACAAAGAGGGTATTTTCAAAGTTATCGCTGTCGGCAATCCTGCGCATTATCGTCAGCAAAATGAAGTCGATGAACCCCTCACACACGCCTTTGGCGACACCATAAATTATTTACTCGCCGATGAACGCATCGAACTACGAAAAAATGCCAAGCTTGAGCAGCAACAGGACTACTTTACGGGCGACCGAATTGATTACGATATGAAAAATCGCATCGTCAATGCCTATAGCGACAACACCGATAATTCAGACACTAGTTCGCGTGTGAATATGGTGCTCCAACCTAAGAAAAACAAAGCGCATACGGATGCTGGGGATAACCCAGAGCAATGAGTAAACTATCGGCTGAAAAGCTTGCAAAAAGTTTTAAAGAACGCCGCGTGGTAGAGGATGTTTCTCTCTCCATTAATAAAGGTGAAATCGTCGGATTACTGGGTCCCAATGGAGCGGGTAAAACGACCTGTTTTTATATGATCGTTGGCCTGATCAAGGGCGACCACGGCAAAATATTCATCGATAATGAAGAAATCACAGACCTGCCCATGCACGGTAGAGCACGTAAAGGCATTGGCTATCTGCCGCAGGAATCCTCTATTTTTAGAAAGCTTAGCGTAAAGGATAATATCCTCGCAATTTTAGAAACTCGCAAAGATATCACCCGCAAGCAACGTCGGGAAAAACTCGATGAATTGTTACAGGAATTCCATCTTGGTCATATCGTCAATAGCCAAGGGATCAGCCTCTCGGGCGGTGAAAGGCGACGTGTTGAAATAGCCCGCGCTCTGGCGATGGAACCCTCCTACATCTTGCTCGATGAGCCCTTTGCCGGCGTCGACCCCATCTCGGTCAATGATATTAAAAAAATTATTCTCCATTTAAAACATCGAGGAATCGGTGTGCTCATCACCGATCATAACGTCAGGGAAACCTTGGATATTTGTGAAAAAGCCTACATAGTTAACGAGGGGCATATCATCGCAGAGGGTGACTCCGCATCAATTCTAGCGAACCAACGCGTCAGAGATGTCTATTTGGGTGAGCAGTTTAGATTATAGCTCGAAACACTATCGCACTTTTGTTCTTCATGCGTCAGCACTATAAAAAACACGCGATTTTTATGCCAATTTTGTTCCCTTTTCGAAAATTGCGCTAATATTAACTTGTACTCAACCCTAGAGCAGCTCATAGCGCCAATAGTAATAAGAATTTTATGAAGCCATCGTTACAGCTCAGAATTAGCCAGAACCTAACAATGACGCCTCAGTTGCAGCAGGCTATTCGTCTATTGCAGCTATCAACCCTTGATTTACAGCAGGAGATACAGGAAACACTGGACTCGAACCCGATGCTCGAAGCCCTGGATCCGAGCGAAACGGATACCGATAGCAATGAATCCACTGCTAGCAATGATATTAGCCTGTCAGAAAATTCAAATAGCGCCAGCTCGAGTACTAGTAACGATGATGATAACGCCAACGACTGGTCTGACAACATACCTGACGAACTACCCATTGATAGCGCCTGGGATGACGTTTATCAAAATATGCCTACCTCAAACTACTCCTCAGCCGACAGCGACGCTTATAATTTTGAAGTCAATGCTAGCGTCACCGAATCTATTAGGGATCACCTAATCTGGCAGTTAAACCTAACCCCGATGTCAGATGTTGACCGACTGATCGCAATTACTATCATCGACAGCGTCAATAACGAGGGTTATCTGAAAACCTCCACCGAAAGCATCGTCGCCAGCGTCAACATTGAACTCGCACGACACGAAGAGATCACACATGATGTAGTAGAACTGGACGAAGTAGAGGCGGTGTTGCACCGTTTACAACATTTCGACCCTATTGGTGTTTGTGCTCGCGATATTGGCGAGTGCCTAACGATTCAATTGATGCAGTTACCGTCTGAACTACCGCTGCTGGCAATAGCGAAAGACATTGTTGGTAACCACCTACACCTCCTTGGTAATCGCGATTATGTACAGTTAATGCGCCGTACCAAATTAAAAGAAGAGGATTTGCTCCAGGTTATTCAGCTCATTCAAAGTCTGAACCCAAGACCTGGAGAGATTATTAACGATACCAGTCCGGAATATGTCATACCGGATGTTGTGGTAAGAAAAAACAAGGGTAACTGGACAGTTGAGCTTAATCCCGACGCCATGCCCAAGGTGAAGATCAACTCTACCTATGCGGCAATGGTCAAACGCGCCGACAACAGCAACGATAACACTTACCTTCGCAATCATCTCCAGGAGGCACGCTGGTTTTTAAAAAGCCTGCAAAGCCGTAATGAAACTTTGCTCAAAGTGGCTTCTGAAATTGTTAAGATTCAAAGCGACTTTCTGGATTTCGGCGCGGAAGCAATGAAACCCCTGGTATTGCACGACATCGCTACCGCCGTTGACATGCATGAATCGACTATTTCCCGCGTTACCACACAGAAATTCATGCACACTCCCGCGGGTATTTTTGAGCTGAAATATTTCTTTTCCAGTCATGTCGATACGGATAGCGGAATGGGCTGTTCATCAACCGCAATTCGTGCGATTATTAAGAAGCTAGTTGCTGCCGAAATACCAACCAAACCCTTGAGTGACAGCAAGATAGCACATATCTTGGCCGACCAAGGGATTAAAGTTGCAAGGAGGACCATCGCAAAATACCGTGAAGCTCTGATGATTCCACCATCAAACGAACGAAAACAACTAATATAGGAGTAAAACATCTACCATTACGGGTTGCACGGTTGCCCGCCAAGCAAAACCAAGCCCTCACCCTTGCTCGTGAAACGGATGGTTTTCTAAACAGGCGAACAGGACTACCCTAAGCTGGCGATGCCCACTCCGAATATTAGCGCCGCAACAGCGCAAAACCTTGAAATAGTAAGGAGCTAAAATATGCAAGTAACCATAAGCGGTCATCACATCGATGTTACCACTGCACTAAAAGACTTCATCAACAATAAACTTGAAAAGCTAGAACGTCATTTCGATCAAATCACCAGCATTAACGTCACCCTAAGCATAGAAAAACAACGACAGATGGCCGACGCCACCATCCATATTGCCGGTGCTGATGTTGTCGCTAATGCTGCACATGACGACATGTACGCTGCCATCGACTTGCTCACAGATAAGTTAGATCGTCAGTTGATTAAGCATAAAGAAAAAACCCTCGCCAGAATGCAAGGCGCCACCTCCAGATAAATTCAAATTAAGTTAATTACATGCAAATAGAGCAGTTCCTTTCCCCCGAGTGCACCCTGGCGGGTGTGCAAGGGGGAAGTAAAAAACGTCTTTTTGAAACTATTGCGAAACTTGTCTCATCTCAGCACCCTGAGATCGATAGAGAAGCCACTTACGATAGCTTACTCGAACGCGAGCGCCTTGGTAGCACCGGCTTGGGTGAAGGGGTTGCACTACCCCATTGCCGAATCGTCAACTGCGAACAAATCATCGGCTTCCTATTGCAGTTAACCGAGTCCATTGACTTTGATGCCATTGACGGCCAACCTGTTGATCTGGTATTTGTATTATTAGTCCCTCAGGAGGCGATTGGTGAACATTTGCTAGCGCTACAGGCTATCGCCGAAAAATTTGGGCAGCAGGAATTCCGCTCAAGTTTAAGGCAAGCTCAAAATAATGAGCAGCTCTACCTAGCCGCGACGGGACAAATCGGCGTCAGTTAACAAGTAGGCAGCACCATGAAGCTCGTCATTATCAGTGGCCGATCCGGATCGGGAAAGAGCACTGCATTACATGTTTTGGAAGACCTAGGTTATTATTGCATTGATAATATCCCGGGTGGCCTATTACCGGCATTGATTGAAGAAATGCAGCAGCATCAAACCGAAGGTAAAAGTCAGGTCGCCATTAGCATCGATGCACGCAACCTACCGGCAAACCTAAAGCGTTTTCCCGATATCATTAAAAGCATCGATAAGACCAGTATTAACTACAGTATTGCCTACCTGGATGCGGACGATCAAACCATATTGAAGCGCTTTAGCGCGACCCGCCGCAAGCATCCATTAAGCGACGAATCCACTTCACTCGAAGAATCTATTCATAGGGAAAGTGAGCTACTTGATCCGATCGCTTCACTGGCTGACTTAAAAATTGATACGACGCATCTCAGCATGCACCAGTTAAGAGATATCGTCACCCAGCAAATTGCGCATCAAAGCTCGACTAAACTCGCGCTACTGTTTGAGTCCTTCGGCTTTAAACGTGGCGTTCCCGTCGATGCGGATTTAGTCTTCGACGTACGCTGTTTACCCAATCCTCACTGGGATGCCAACCTCAGGGACCTTACCGGCAAAGACCAGAAAATTATCGAATTCTTCCAAAACCACTCCATCGTCGAAGATATGTTCACTGATATTTGTCGCTACCTGGAAAAATGGTTACCCTGTTTCGAAGCTAATAATCGTAGCTATATGACGGTCGCCATTGGTTGTACGGGGGGACAACACCGTTCGGTGTACCTGGCCGAACGACTGGCGGAAAAATTTCGTCAACCTTCATCCAATGTACAGGTTCGGCATCGCGAACTAGGATCGGTCAACGCATGATCAAAGAACAAATCATCATTATCAACAAACTCGGTCTACATGCACGTGCGGCTGGCAAACTCGTCAGCGAGGCGGCAGGATTCTCCAGTCAAATCAAAATAGGTTATGAATCACGCATGGTTGATGCTAAAAGTATCATGTCAGTGATGTTGTTAGCCGCCAGCCAAGGCACTAGCCTCGAAATAGAAGTAGATGGCCAGGATGAGGACGCGGCCTATACAGCAATTACAACCCTGATCAACAATCGCTTTGATGAAGGCGAGTAAGTCATTAGACTCTTGCTGTCAGCGCGAACCAGCATTTCCGTCTTGCAACATAATTTATGCTCACTCGTAAAACACCTGTCACTTAAATCATCTACCCACTATTCTGACGAACCTGAACCAGCTACTGACTAACCCTGGTTTTGAAAACCCAAAATTATTTCGATAACTTCTGCTGATGCCACGCGGCTGTTCTTGCATGCCATAGGTATTGCTGCGAAAATCCGCCTTGGTTTGTTCCGGCTCAAAGGGTCCATTTTACGCGAAGCAAACTGAAAGTTTTGCAGTTTTTCACACCACTGTTTGCCAGGAAAAATTATGCTGCATCGGGATAGTGCTGCCACCAAAGAGCAATTGCTCAATCTTAACGAGGCTCTCGATAGCGGAGCCTTCGTGCAGGTGCGCCGCATCCTTAATCGCAGCTTGCCCGCTGTAGACGTTGCCCACTTACTTGAATCATCACCCCCGAAAGTCCGTAACGTACTTTGGAACCTGATTGACCGCGAGCTGGGCGGTGAAATCCTGCAGCACCTCAGCGAAGATATTAGCTCTGAAATATTGAGCAAAATGAACCCTCAAGAATTGGTTGATGTCACCGCCGGCCTTGATCTTGACGATATCGCTGACCTACTGCAACAACTTCCTGATCAGATCATCCAGGAAGTACTACGCTCCATGGACAGCCAAAACCGCCATCGTCTGGAACAGGTATTGTCCTACCCGGAAGACACGGCTGGCGGTTTGATGAACATCGATACCATCACCGTTCGACCAGACATTACTATCGATGTCGTACTCAGGTATTTGCGTCTGCACCCGAAAATTCCAGACATGACTGACAACCTGCCGGTAGTGAATCGTAAAGACGAACTCGTGGGGATTCTGCCCATCAGTAAAATTCTGGTCAGTGACCCAAGTTCCTCCGTTCGCGAATTGATGAATACTGATGTCATTACCATCACAGCCGAAATGCCTGAACTGGAAGTTGCCCAGCTATTTGAGCGTCATGACTTGGTTTCAGCGCCAGTGGTTGATAACAATCACGTCTTGCTCGGACGAATTACTATCGATGACGTAGTCGACGTTATCCGCGAAGAAGCAGAACATTCTTTCATGGGAATGGCAGGCTTGGATGAAGACGAAGATACCTTCGCACCTATTTGGAAAACCACCAAGCGCCGTTCCGTTTGGCTATTCATTAATTTACTGACCGCCCTTATGGCATCCTATGTCATTGGCCTGTTTGAAGCCGCCATCGACAAGGTTGTAGCACTGGCCATTCTGATGCCGATTGTCGCCAGCATGGGTGGCGTCGCTGGCAGCCAGACGTTAACACTCATGATCCGTGGGATTGCTCTTGGACATGTCGCTGGCCCCAATACGCGATGGCTAATTCGTCGCGAAGCCATTGTCGGTTTGATCAGCGGCCTTGTTTGGGCAGTGGTGGTGGCTGCCGTCGCTATCTGGTGGTTTAATGATAAAACCATCGGTCTCGTCATCGCTTTAGCGGTTGTCATCAATTTAGTCGTAGCCGCTGTTGCCGGTGCCTCTTTGCCGAGCATATTACGTATCTTTGGTGTCGACCCCGCCATTGCCGGTAGCGTGGTCTTGACCACCATTACCGATATCGTTGGTTTCATGGCCTTTCTCGGTCTCGCCACATTGTTTTATGCCTAACGCACAAATACCAAACCCAACAAGAGAAATATCATCATGATTCAAGAACCCAATAGCCCTGAATTCGAGTCTGATGAAAAAAGTAAAAGCCAGATAAAGCGTGAAATGGAAGCCTTGCAAGAGATGGGCAAACGACTGACAGAGTTAAATAATGAACAACTCAGCCAAGTCCCTATTGAAGAAAATGTTCTCCTCGCGATTAAAGAGTACCAGCGCCTTACCAAGCACGAAGCAAAACGTCGTCAATTACAGTATCTCGGGCGCTTAATGCGTAACACAGATGCCGAAGCAATCGCTCAGGTGTTAAACCTGTTTGACTCCAGCCATGCCACCCACACACAACATTTCCATCAAATTGAAACTTGGCGCGAACGCCTATTGAACGACCCAAACAGCATCACCACATTCATTGACGAATATCCCCAGACGAATGTGCAACATTTGCGACAATTAATCCGCAACACGCTCAAGGAGCGTGACCAGGGGAAAGACTTAGGTGGTTACCGAAAACTCTTTCGTGAATTACGAGAACTGATGACACCCTAGCACATCAATCCCCAGACCATCTGGATACAACGACAGCCTGGATACAACAATAGTTTATCCAATCAGCATCCTTAAACGTTGATGCTTAGCAACAGGCATCTGCACCCTGATTTCTTTCAGATATCCCATATCGATATCCGCCAAAACCACACCGGCACCTTTATCTTTTTGCGCCAACACCCGCCCCCAGGGATCAACAATCATACTATGGCCAAAGGTTTCCCGGGATTTAGAATGCCGCCCGCCCTGATTCGCGCCCACAATATAACAAAGGTTCTCTATCGCCCTGGCGCGCAGCAACACTTCCCAGTGCGCCGTACCAGTCACTGCGGTAAAGGCCGAGGGTAGGGTGATAATTTCCGCACCTTTATCTAATAACAACCGAAACAATTCAGGGAACCGGAGATCGTAGCAAATACTTAAACCAAGACAGCCGAAAGGTGTCTCTACCACCTGCACCAGCTCTCCCGGCTCAATGGCGTCTGATTCTCTGTAGCTGCCATAGCTATCGGCAACATCCACATCGAACAGATGAATTTTATCGTAACGGCAAACTTCATTGCCTTGATCGTCATAGACAAAGCAAGCAGCACGGACGTGATTTTCCAGCAAATGACCATCTGGCCGAGCCGCCACGGGAACACTGCCCGCCACAATCCACACTTTATTATTCCTGGCCAAACTGGAAAGAAAACTACGGATCGGGCCCGCAGAGTCGATTTCTTGAACGCCCGCTTGCTGAAGTTTAGCGGTGGAAAAAAGCGCGAAATTTTCCGGCAAAACAACTAATTGGGCACCTTGCTCAGCCGCTTCTTGTACCAGACTTTGTGTCACTTCAAGATTGGCATCAATATTATCACCACTGACCATTTGAATTGCTGCAACACACACCATCTAATTTCTCCCTATTGACTTGTCGCAGCCGGGCTTGCTCCCGGCTCAACCACAGAATGATTTTTAGTAGGGCGGTTTTCAAACATTTTCACCAATTCAATTTTTGGATCATCCCAGGACCCTGTCACGCGATAACGCGCACTGGTAAAACGCTCAAACATATCGCCAAACACTTTATTGAGCAAATACAGAGGAATACCCACCTGTGGCGCACCAACAATGGTAGCGGCAATAGGAATATTATCCCCGACGGGTAACACTACGATCATATCCTGATCCAGTTGCTCGTTAATCAGATCGGTGCGGCCATCAATTTTAAACTTAGCCGAAGGCCCATCAATGATTAACGAATCAGCAATTTGTACTTCACCCGCTTGAAAAGCCAGTTCGCCGTTCAATGTATCGAAGCTATAGCCCTTCTTAAATAGATCGGAAAAGTCGAGTCGTAAGCGTCTCGCCAAAGAGCTGAAATTAAATATTCCGAACAGCCGAAGTACATTGGCGGAGCCCTCCACTTCCAGCAACCGCCCTTCCTGACTGTGTAATTTTAACTCTCCGCTGGCATTTTTAAGCGAAAATGCCGCAGGCGTCCCTGGCCAGCTTAGGTTACCGCTGACACCACCCTCCTTAGCTTCAATCGAACGGCTATAGCCCCAACTCTCAAGTGCGCCACCAACATCATCAGTGTTCACTGTGCCGACAAATCGGCTGGTGTGGATGGCCTTATCATAGCCCCAATCGATATCGCCCAAAATTTTAAGGCCGCCCGCATCGGTGATAATTTGCTCTATTCGTGCGCCCTTATCATTCGGTCTAATGTTGAAGGCCCAACTCCCGTAATTGTGCTCACCCAGACTGAGCTCCTTTGTACTAAAATTGAGCAATTCCAGTTTTTGGGGCGACACCTCCATCAGCGGATCGGTGCCCTCTTTCGATGATTTCGGCAAACGTAAATAATCCAGTTTGATATCCGTGGGTTTGCCGTTATTGGAATAGGCAATCAATTGCCCCTTAATGACAGGGTTTTCAAACCGGAGCAACCAGTCACGGTTAATTTGCTCCGCCTCGATAATCACCTGCTCTAAGGTCTGTCCTACAAATTTCAAACTATTCACATTCAGGCGTACTCGCTTTAAGAGCGCCATATTTGAAGACTTAGCCTTTGTCGTGGCGGCCTTTCCTCCGGTTCGGCTTTCTGACGGAGGAGCAGCCTCATACATCGCATTAAACAATGTCTGCCACTGCTCTATATCCAAATAAGCAATATCCCCCTGCAGACGAATACCTGGAATATTTTCAAATACTGCCGGATCTCCGCCAACCCTAATCTCCCCTTGCTGATAGCTTCCCTCGGCGTAACGTAAAGCAAATTGCAACAGGTTGGCATAGCTCAGATAATGAATCGGACGATCATCCAGGCTAATCATGTAGGTTAAAGATTGTGTTTGGTTCGCGGCTTTGGCGAAAGGCTGCGGCAGGTTAACATCGATACCCTTTAAGTCCGATAAAATCACTATACCGTTACCTTCCTTAGCACCAAAATTCAATTCCGCCTGATAGTCGGTTTTACCCTCAAATCGACTAAACAACGGATGCTGTATCCACTGTCCTAGCGCCTTAGCGGTGATCGCACCATTTAATCCTATTTGCGTCTGCTGTTTTTGGCCTCCGCCTGACACCGTTCGAACACTTGAGGAAATCTTCGCCAGGAACGGTTCATCAAATACACGGCCGGTCACCTGTCCGGCATTCAATCCTGTGCTCTCATGATAGTCAAAGCGCCCTTTTATTTGATCAAAAGAGAGGTTTAAAGAAGGTATCGAAAATTTTGCGTTATCGGTCTCCAGGACGACCCCTGTCTTAAGTGGTGACTGCCCTTTTAACGGAATCGCCAGCGCCAACGCCAACTTCATATCACCCTGTGCTTTAAAATCGTCAACCAGATCAAATAGCGTTTTTCTTAGCGGTGTTTCCGTCAATAATTTCAAGCCATCACTAACAGGGCCGGAAAGATTCGATTTGATAATTAAATCACCACCCGCTTGGCTCGCCGTAAAGTCAGCTTGCAGCTGTTCAATACTGACATCATATATCTGCCCTGAAGAGGCGATCACTCGGGTTTGTTTATCTTTCACTTGAATCCACGCATTGGCTTTTCGGAGTGCTGGCCAATCCGGCAAATAGGATAAATCCACTTGCTCTGTGTTGATATCCAAACGCATCGTACGTGTAGCTTCTGACGCCCCCTTGGCAGCAGAACCGGAATAAACGAATTCCGCATTACGCACCTCCCCAGCTTGAACAGCTTGCGTTAGCCAGTTCAGCAGTTCAGGGTTGACTTTTTTATCCGGCACATACGTCAGCGCGGGTTTGGCGAGCGTATCCCTCATACTCACCAATATATCCAGCCTCGGTTCGATACCGTTGCGCGGGGCGGCAAGACTGAATCGCCCTGCCAGCTTGCCAGTGCTCCCCATCAGCTTAAGATGGTCGCCATTGAGCCAAAATGAGCGTCCCTGATTTTTCCAACGTACCACACCCGACGCCTGTTGATAGTGCCATTGTTCAGAATATAAATTTGGAAAGAATAACGTAAAGTCGTTCGATGAAAAATCAACCACCCCGCCACTCGGTGTGACTTTTAGATAACCATTAACCCCATCAACCG
>Ga0070727_10001848_pt1 | contig 21335 bp, 14 predicted proteins | sample tdAd472_FD_66722 | JGI IMG/M metagenome (GOLD analysis project Ga0070727, IMG submission 66722) | Marine sediment microbial communities from the Atlantic coast under amendment with organic carbon and nitrate - tdAd47.2 | ecosystem: Environmental > Aquatic > Marine > Coastal > Sediment | place...
GGAGCTCCCACCGAGGGGGGAGCGAGCTATACCGGGCGGGTACAGCGAGGCGCCGCGCTTCGTGTAAGAAGCGCGGCGTCCTTCTTAAGAACGGTTAAGTGTTTTTCTAGCGCCCGAGCTAGTAGGCGCCCCTGCCGAGCATGACCGCCGGGACGGTCATGACGAGCAGCTTCACGTCGCCCCAGAGGGTGCGCTCGCGAGCGTAGTCGATGTCGAGCTCGACCTGCTCCTCGAAGGGGATCAGCGAGCGCCCCGTCACTTGCCAGGTGCAGGTCAAGCCCTGCTCCACCGAGAGGCGCTGCATTTCGTGGTCGGTGTATTCGGCGACCTCTTCGGGGAGGGCGGGCCGGGGTCCGACCAGCGACATGTCTCCGAGGAGGACGTTGATGAATTGGGGCATTTCGTCGATCGAGAAGCGGCGAATGATCCGGCCGATACGGGTGATCCGCGGGTCGCGGGTCATCTTGAAGCGCACCGAGTCGTCCTCGGTCGCCTCCTTGAGCGCCGCGCGCTTGGCCTCGGCGTCCACGCACATGCTGCGGAACTTATAGAACTTGAACTCGCGGCCGCCCTTGCCCACGCGCTTCTGGCTGAAGAAGACCGGTCCGCCGTCCTCGAACTTGATGATGAGGGCCACGATGGTGAACACGGGCGCCAAGAACAGGAGCGCCAGACCGGACCCCAGGAGGTCCATGGCTCGCTTGGCCACCAGATACGCGCGACTGGCATTTCCCGTCGCTTGCACCGATTTAGCAGCAGTCGCCATCGTCGTCATTTCTGTCCTGCCTCGCTTCTTCCTGCCAACACCTGTTGCTAATGCAACATCCAGACCGGCGTAACTTACGCATCGCAGTGCAAAGTGAGGTCATTTGGGGTTCAAACAGTTTCGCGAGTCAAATTTGAGTCGAATCATTCGAGAACACAGTTCGCAATGCAACCGATGGACATGGCGCCCGCATCGATCCGCGATGGCCTGAGCAACACCCGAACCAAATGAAAAGAGAAGCATTAGTCGAAGTAAGGAATGGACTCAAGCACACTTGTAACGCAACGCGGCGCAACGCGACGCTCAGGATTCCGAATCTGGGCGCGGTCACTGTGAATGACAATCACAGTTTACGGTCCGAGGCTTGCCGTAGCATGGTCCCTGTGACGAACCGCATCGACTTACTTGGAGTTCCGATCGACAACGTCTCGATGGATGAGGCCATCGACTCGATCGTGGACCTGGCCCGCACACGACGGGGTGCGTACGTGGTCACCCCGAACGTCGACCATCTGGTCAAACTCCAGCATGACAAGGCTTTCCGCGAAGTCTACGACCAGGCAGACCTCGTCCTCGCCGACGGGATGCCGCTGATCTGGGCCAGTCGGCTGCTGCGCACCCCGCTCAAGGAGAAGGTCTCTGGTTCGGACCTGTTCGTCCGTTTCGCTGAGCGTGCCGCGCGAGAGGGCCTCCGCCTCTACTTCCTCGGTGGACGTGAAGGGGCCGCAGAGAAGGCGGCCGAGGTCCTCACAGGCCGATTCCCTGGGCTGCGGGTGGTCGGGACCTATTGCCCCTACTTCGGCTTCCAGGATGACCCAAAGGAGAACGCGCGCATCGCGGCCACAGTGCACGACGCCGACCCCCACGTGCTCTTCGTGGGCCTGGGCGCGCCCAAGCAGGAGCTGTGGATCCACCGCAACCGCGAGGCGCTGAACGTCCCGGTCTCGATTGGGGTCGGGGTGTCCTTCGAGTTCGTGGCCGGAATGGTCAAGCGCGCCCCCCGTCCGCTGCAGAAGGTGGGTCTGGAATGGGGTTGGCGCTTGGCCATGGAGCCTCGGAGGCTTTGGAAGCGCTACCTGGTCGACGATCGACCGTTCTTCACGCTCCTTTGGCGCCAGTACGTCACGAAGCACCGCGAACGCCTGCGTGCGCGACGTCGGCGGCGCTGAACATTCCCTGCCCAAGCTCTCAACACCCCGAGCCCCTAGGCGGAGAGGGCCGTTGCCGAAGCGCCAGGGGTTAGCGCGGCGGAGACCGATCCTCCACAACTCCACACTCTTCACATCGTCGTAACGCCTTTGGTTGGGGAGAAAGGCGCCTCGGATTTGGCCAACATCGCAAGCAAGAAAACACTAGGCCACCTAAATACTCGGACACAAACACGCCGTCGATTCGCACAACTTCAACGCCGCTAGGCGGAAGCCGTTTCTGCCCGGGTTGGGACCCCTCCACAGACTCCCGTGCCGAACCGCACGACCCGAGCCGCTTCAACGCCTTATAGCCCGCCTGCCAACTGGCCTTCAGCGGATCTTTGTCGAAGATTAAACTCCGCCCCTCGTCCGGGGGATTCGTGGACAGAAAGACGGTCTGGAGAGCGGTCAGCTCCCGACTCGAAGACGAACTCGGCCTCGCCCGTACGCAGGGTTGGTTGGAGCAGGTGCGCTTGCGTAACCTGGCCGCCAAGTCCGTCACCCTCGAGGTGCCCAGCTCGGCGGTCCGGGAGCTCTGCCGCCCCCAGTCCGCCGAGCTGCTGCAGGCCTTCGAGGACGAAGGCTATCCGGTCGCAAAGTTGCGCTGGGTGGTCCGCAAGCGCCGCGGCTCCCAGAGCACCACCCCTGCGCGGAGGCTGCACCTCCAGGGCGAACGGCTGAACCCTGCGGTCCGACTCAAGGACTTCCTCACCGGCCCCAGCAACGACGCCGCGCTGCGACTGGCCCAGACGTGCGTGGAGCAGCCCGGCCAGTGGAGCCCGGTGGCGTTCTACGGGGGCTCGGGCAACGGGAAGAGCCACCTCCTGCACGCGATCGGGAACGGCTACCGCCGACGCTACCCGGGACGCCGGGTAGTCCTCTCTTCGGGTGAGCGCTTCGTGCGCCACTTCGTCACCAGCACCCGGGGCCGCCCTGGAGGCGGCCCCGCCTTCCGCGAGTTCTACCGCGGCACCGACCTCTTGATCCTCGACGACGTCCAGGACGTCGCTGGGCGCCCGGGCAGCGAGCAGGAGCTGGTTTTTACCCTCGACACCCTCGTGCAGCGAGGTGCTCAGGTGATCGTGGCCTGTTCGGAGTCGCCGCGCCGTCTGGGGCTGCGAGAGTCCCTCGCCGGGCGCCTGCTCGCTGGCATGTCCCTCCAGGTTCCCAGCCCGAACCGCTCCACCTGCCTCGAGATCCTGCGTGCGCGGCAGGCTACACGCCGCTTGAGCCTCTCCCCTGCGGTGCAAGAGCTGCTGATGGACGGCTGCTGCGCGAGCATGCGCGACCTCCTCTGCTCGGTGAACCGACTCGAGGCCTACCAGCGTCACGTGGAGCGTGAGCTGGACGCCGCGACCGCCCGCCACGTTCTGAGCGACCTCCTCCGCCGCCAGAGCCAGCCGGCAACCCTCGAAGGACTGGCGGAGTTCGTCGCTGCCCGCACCGGCACCTCGCTGACCCTGCAGCGCGGGCGCAGCCGAAAGCCGGAGGCCGTCCGCGCTCGGCAGGTGTCCATGGCCCTCAGCCGCCACCTGACCCCGCTGACCCTGCGCGAGGTCGGCGAGTATTTTGGCCAGCGGTCGTGCGCCGCGGTGCACCTCGCCCAGCAGCGGGTTCGTGAACAACGTCAGAGCGACGCTCGACTCCAGGACCTGTGGGAGGCCGCCTGCGCCCGATTTACGCGCCTCGAAGCGACCTCGGCGAAGGAAGACGGCGCGGGGAAAGACCGGTTGGGGATCTCGCCCAGACCGGGCAAGAATCACCTAAGTCGCCTTTGAACAGAACCTTACGGCTTTACACGCGCTTTCAGCGGCCGCTCAGCCACCCTGAGGAATCTGTGGAGAACCTCGGTGGAGAGCCAGGCGCTCGGCTCGCCGTGTCTGCTTCGGTCCGCTAGGCTGGGGGGCGTGAGGGTGAAGCCCGAACGTGGTCCTGTGCAGCCCGATACCCTCCTCGCCGCTGTCATGCTCGGTCGCCCCCAGGCCGAGCAAGTGCTGCAGGAGGAGTTCGGCCTCCCGTGCTTTCGCTGCCCGGTGAGCTTCGTCGAGACGGTGTCCGCGGGCGCACGGTTGCACGGCCTCGATCCCCAGGCGCTCGTGGATCGGCTCAACCGGTGCCCCCTCGCTGAGGAGGCCGCAGGTTGAGCACCCAGGTCCTCGCGATGGTGGGGCTCCTGCTCGGCTCCGCGTTCTTCTCCGCCAGCGAAACGGCCCTGTTCTCACTCGAGCGCGCTGACCTCGATCGGCTCCGTCAGTCCGGGTCTCGCGGCTCCCACAGCGTGGAGAGCCTGCTCGCTCAGCCGCGCTCGCTGCTCGTCGCCGTGCTCTTTGGCAACCTGCTTATCAACTTCCTCTTCGCGGCGATCTCCTCGCGGCTAGCCACCCAGCTCGACGTCCGCGGCTCGGTGATCGTGGGCGCGGTTGGTACGGTCGGCCTCTTGCTCGTGTTCGGTGAGATCGTGCCCAAGGCGATCGCGGTCACCAAGCCGCGGCAGGTCGCGCTGCTGACGTCCCCGCCACTCCTGCTGTTCCACCGGGCGACCGCCTTCGTCGGGCTGATCGGCTCGCTGGAGCAGGTCGTGGGCTGGATGCTCGATCGCGTGGAGCAGCGCCTCCCGCCGCCGGCAGGTCCACTCTCCCACCAGGAGCTGCGCACCTTCGTCGAGCTCCAGCGCCAGGAGGGCTCGCTGGAGGACTCGGCCTCGGAGCTCCTCGCTGACGTCCTCGAGCTGGGGAGTCGTCGAGTGCACGAGGTCGCGACCCCCCGCGTGGATCTGGTCGCGCTGGACCTCGCGGGAGGGCGAGACGCGTTCTTCGCCCTCGCCCGCGAACACCGCCTGGGGCGGATCCTCGTGCACGACGGCGAGGGCCTCGACTCGGTCAACGGCTACCTCAGCCTGAACGACGTCCTCCGCGAACCCGAGACCCCGCTGAAGGACCTGGTCCGCCCGCTGTGGTTCGTGCCGCACACGAAGTCGCTGGAGTCGCTGCTGCGCGCGATGCTCAACCGCCAGGACTACCTCGCCCTCGCGGTTGGCGAGTACGGCGGGACCGTGGGGCTCGTCACCCTCGAGGACGTCGTCGAAGAGATCACCGGTGACATCGCGCGCCGCGACGCCCGCCCACTGCTGGAGGAGGTCGAGAACGGCTGCTGGGGCATGGCCGGCCGCTTCCCCTTGCGCGAGGTGGCCGAGCTGCTGGGCATCCAGGCAGAGAGCCCAGGCTCGACCACCCTCAGCGGCTTCGTCGCCCACCGCCTCGGCCGAATCCCGGAGGTCGGAGACCTGCTCTGGTACAAGGGGATCCAGTTCCGCGTGGACCAGGTCGAGCGCCGGCGGGCCACACGGGTGCGGGTCGCGCTGCCCACGCCCGGCGTCGCGCGCCCACGGCCGGTGACCCCGGAAGAGGACGTCGACGACGCGCTCACCCGCAGCGGCGCGCAGCGGGCCAACGTGCGCCTCAGCCGCTTCGCCGAGTCGAACCCCAACGCGACCTCCGATGACCTGCTGGACGGCCTCTCATGATCACCACCTGGGAGCTCGTCGTGTTCTGCCTGGTCGGCGTCATGGGGAGCGCCCTGTTCTCGGGGGTCGAGACCGGCGCCTACCGCTTCAACCGTACCCGGCACCGGATCCGGGTCGCCGAGGAGCGCCGCGCCGCCCGCCTGGTGAGCGCGCTCACCGGCGACATGACCTCCTTCGTGATCGTGTGCTTGATCGGCACGAACCTGTTCAACGTGCTCGTCTCCTTCGCGACCACGAGCTTCCTCGAGGCCCACGCGCTTTCGAATCCCGAGTTGGTCGCCACGCTCACGGTCGCCCCGCTGCTCTTCCTCCTCGGTGAGGTCGCGCCCAAGGAGCTGTTCCGCCGCCACCCCAATCGCCTGCTCTACGCCTTCGCACCGCCCGTGGCCGTGTTCGCCTTCCTCGTGCGTCCGGTGACCTGGTTGCTTCGGCAGGTGACCCGGGTGTTGCAGCTGTTCGGGCTGGAGAGCGACGACGACGGGCGGGCGCTGCTCGCCCGGCAGCGCTTGCGCCAGGCCATCGCCGCGGGGGCGGCTGGAGGAACGCTCACCGAATACCAGGAGCGGCTGGCAGGGAACATCTTCTCGCTCCACTCGCGAACCATCGCCCACGCGATGGTCCCCCTCGCCGAGCTCGACGCGCTGGAGGTCTCGACCGAGATCGAGGAGGCTCGGGCGCAGGTGCGCGCCGGCGGGCGCACGCGCTACCCGGTCTACCGCAACACCCCCGAGACGATGATCGGGGTGGTGTCGCTGTTCGACCTCCTGTTCGAAGAGCGCCCCGGCTTGACCGTGCGCAACTACGTCGAGGAGGTCCTGCGCGTCGGCCCCGACGCAGGAGTGGCGCAGGTCATGCTGCGCATGCGTCAAGGTCGTAGCAAGCTGGCGATCGTCGAGCGCGACGGCAAGGCGCTGGGGATCGTGACCCTCAAGGACCTGGTCGAGGAGATCACCGGGGAGCTCGCCGACTTCTAGACTGGTTCTCGTTCTCAACGCACGGACGAGAATCGGTTCGCCGCGTTGAGAATCGGTTCCCCGCGTTGATAGGCTCCGAGCGTGCAACGCAGGAGGTCACATGAGCAGCATCCTCGTCCCCGTCGATGGTTCCGAGATCAGTGAGCGGATCCTCTCGCTGATGGGACGCTTGCCCAACCCAGCGCGGGTCAAGCTGTTCTTGTTGCTGGTCGAACCTCGCGCCGAGGAAGAGCGCCTGACCGCGGCCATGACCTACCTTGGGCTGCTGGAGAGGCGGCTGCGCGAAACCGGCTTCGAGGTCCAGCACGCGCTGCAGGAGGGAGACCCGGCCGAGCGGATCCTGGCCACCGCCGCCATGCTGCGTCCCTCGCTCGTCGCGATCTCGACCCACGGCAAGGGGGGCGCCCAGGGGCGCGGCAGCGTAGCCGAGGAGGTCCTCGCCGGATGCCCGGTCCCGCTGCTCGTGGCCAACCCCAACTCGCTGCCCCTCGACCCGGGCCTCGGCTTCTCGCGAATCCTCGTCCCCCTCGACGGCTCCCAGGGCGCGACCCGGATCCTGCCCCACGTGGAGGGCCTCGCCCTGCAGTTCGGCTCGGAGGTGATCCTGCTCAACGTCGCCGCCAGCGAGGACGCCCTGGTGGACCTCACGCCGCAACGACAGTCGCTCGAGAAGGCTGGCGTGAAGTCGGTGCGCGCAGAGGCCCGCGTCGGCGAGGAGGCCGAGCAAATCCTGGCCGCCGCCAAGGAGGCCAACGCCGACCTGCTGGCCTTCACCTCGCACACCGACGGCGGCGCGAGCGTGCGCCCCTTCGGCTCTGTGGCCGAGGTCCTCGTGCGCCAGGCTCCGATCCCCCTCCTCGTGGATCGAGAAGTCGTCCCGGGGGTCGGCGTCTAGCCCCAACGTATGCACCTCGCCAGCGGAGCGTCCGGGGAGTTGGCCGCGGTCACCATCGTGACCGCGGTCCTGTTGGTGGCCTCGCTGCTGGCGATGCTCCCGCTGCGTCGCCTGCGGGTTCCGTTCACGGTCGCGGTGATGCTCGCCGGCATTGCCTGCGGCGTGCTCCTGCACCTCGTCGGCGACCACGCCCCAGCGGAGCACCCCGGGGTCCTCGACGAGCTCGTCGCGCTCCTCGGCCAGGGCGCTCACCTCTCGCCGACCATGATCCTGTTCGTGTTCCTCCCCCCCCTGGTCTACGAGTCGGCCTACGGGATGGACGCCCGCCAGCTGCTGCGCAACCTGCCCCCGATCCTGCTGCTCGCGGTGCCGGTGCTGCTCGTCTCGACCGCGATCACCGCCGGCGCGCTGCTCCTCGGCGGAGGTCGGGCGGAAGGCCTGGGGGTGACGTCCGCCCTGCTCTTCGGCGCGCTGATCTCCGCCACCGACCCGGTGGCGGTGGTCGCATTGTTCAAGGACCTCGGCGCCCCGAGTCGCTTGGGGACCCTCGTCGAGGGCGAGAGCCTATGCAACGACGGCACCGCGATCGTACTGTTCAACATCCTGCTCGCGCTGCTGGTGGCCCCTCCAGCCGCCGACGCTTCGCTGGCGCCGGTGATCCTCGGCGGCATCGGCACGTTCTTCGTCGTCTCGCTGGGCGGCGTGGCCGTGGGCTGCACGCTGAGCTGGGCGACGTTCACCCTCATCGGGCGCGTGGTCGATGACGAGCGCGTCGAGATCTCGCTCTCCGTGGTGCTCGCCTACGGCTCGTTCCTGCTCGCCGAGCACTTCCTCCACGTCTCGGGGGTCATCGCCGCCGTCTCCGCCGGGCTCGTGGCTGGGAGCTACGGCCGGACCAAGATCTCCCCCCCGGTCAACGCGTTCATGCAGGAGTTCTGGCACTACCTCGCCTTCGCCATGAACGCGCTGATCTTCTTCTTCGTGGGGGTCGTGATCGCGCGCCAGGTCCCCCTCGAAGGATTCGTCGAGCTGCTGCCCCTGCTGGCCGTCACCCTGGGCGGGGTGATCGCTGCGCGCGCGCTGGGGGTCTTTGGCGGACTGGCGACCCTCGGCCGCAGCGTGGAGACCATCGACATGCCCTACAAGGCGGTCATGTTCTGGGGCGGACTGCGAGGGGCGGTCTCCCTCGCCCTGGCGCTGACGATCTTCGCCCACCCGGAGCTGCCCATTGAGCTGCGCCGCACGGTGCTCGTGCTCGCGGCGGGGGTCGTGCTGTTCACCCTGCTCGTGAACGCGATGACCATGCAACCGCTGATCGAGGGCTTGGGGCTGGCCGCTCCCAGCGCCCTCGACCGCTTCGCCACCGTCCTCGCCGAGCTCGAGCGGGTGCAAGCGGTAGAGCGGGTGATCGCGCGCCTCGACGGCGAGGGGGCGGTGCTGCCCAGTGTGCTCGAGGGCATGCGTCGCGACGCCGCCGCGCGGCGCACCGCCGCGCAAGAGACCCTCAGCGCGCTGCGCAAGGACATCGCCGCCCAGCCCGGAGGCAGCGCCGCGGTCGCCGCCAGCCTCGCGCTCTCGGTGGAGAAGAGCGAGATCATGACGCGCTTCCGCCACAGCGACCTCACCGAGGCGGCCGCCAAGTCGCTGCTCTACGACGCCGACGCGCTCCTGGACCGGATTCGAGCGGGGGGAGAGCTGCCCCGCGAGCGTCACGTGACCATCGGCGGCGGGGCGCCCGAGGCGCGGATCCTCAGCTGGTTGGAGGGGCTCCCGGGGGTGGGGCGCTTTGCCCGCGCGGTCCGAGCCCGGCGCCTTGGCGAGGATCTCGAGGCGACCCGCGGCCTGTTCCTCGTCACCCACAGCGTCGTCAGCACCTTGACCGAGGTCTACTCCGAGATGGACCCCGTCGAGCACGAGGACCTCAAGCAGGTCCGGCAACGCTACCGCGCTTGGAAGCTCGCCGCGGGGCGGCGGCTGCACACGCTCACCAGCGAGTTCCCCGACTACGCCCGCAGCTCGCAGCGGATCCTGGCGAACCTACAAGCCCTGCGCCGCGAAGCGCGCTGCCTCGAGCAGCTGGGCGAAGAAGGACTCCTGACCAAGAAGTGCCTCAGCGACGCCCGCGACGAGATCCGCGAGCGCGAGCGCGGGCTGCGCACCACCCACGCCCAGGAGATCGAGCTCGAGCCCGAGGCCCTCCTGCGGCGGGTGCCGATCTTCTCCGACCTCGGCGACGAGGTGTGCGCCGCCATCGCTCAGGAGCTGGTCTCTCGCACCTACCTCGAGGGCGAGACCGTAGTCGACGAGGGCGCCGCGGGGGAGTCGGCGTTCCTCATCGCCCGCGGCCTGGTGGCCGTCAGCGCCCGCGGGCCCGACGGCGAGGAGCACGCGCTCGCCACCATCGACCAGGGGGGCTTCTTTGGCGAGATGGCCCTGGTGCTCGGCGGCTCGCGCAGCGCCACCGTGCGCGCCCTGACCCCGGTCAACCTGCTCGAGCTCAGCCGCGAGAAGCTCGAGCAAGTGCTGGCGGACTACCCCCAGGTGGCCGAGAGGGTGCGGGGGTCGGCGCTCGAACGCTCGGTGGGCCGGGCGATGCTCGACGCCGCGCCCTTCGGCAGCCTCAGCGTCGAGCAGCGCGCCAACCTGGCGGGTGGCTTCGTCGCCGAGGAGCACGCCGCCGGGACCGTGGTCAGCGAGCGGGGTCAGCCGGAGCGGCTGCTCTACGTCAGCCGGGGAGAGCTGCGCGTCGGCGACGAGCTCTTGCCCGAGGGCTCGCTGACGGGCTGGGGCGGGCTCTCCAGCCAGACCTACCCGGATCACGCCACCGCGGCGAGCGACCTCCGCCTGCTGGTCCTGCCCAGCGGCGCCTGGGACGACTTCGCCGCGCGCAACCCGGCCACCGCGGACGCGGTGCTGCAAGCCGTCGACGCGGGGTCACCCACCTCGCAGGCGTGAACGCATTGCGTATCGCCGAGAGCCCTTTGTCGAAATCTGGGTGATCCGAATCGGTGCCTACCCCTGGGTGCGGAACTTACGGCTGGCACATCCCTCGCTATAGGTCGATCAACGAAGTCGAACGCGCCGTCCAACTCTTCCTTCCTCCTCCTTCCAATCCTTCCTTCCTTCCTTCTCGACGGCGCGCGACGACACGACAACCTTCCTTCCTTCCTTTGTGTTGGCATGACCTCAGCCCGATACGGCTGAGGTCATGCTGCGTACCGGGGGCCGCGGGCGCCAGACAAGGCGGCTGGCCCGCGGTAGAGTCGTTGACTGCAGCCCACTCCCGGAAGGAGCCCGCCATGTATCGCACCCTGTTGACCCTGGCCCTCTGCGCTTGCGCCCTGGGTTCCGTCGCCTCCCCTGCGCTTGCTCAAGATGAGCGCCGCGACGATCGCGGCTTCCTCGGCATCGCGACCCAGGCCGACGACCCCACGATCAGCGCCGTCTACGAAGGCACCGCCGCCGAGCGGATGGGCCTCCGCGAGGGCGACCGGATCCTCCAGGTCAACGGGGCCGAGGTGGGCACCGTCGATAGCCTGATCGAGCGTCTCATGGGCCACCGCCCTGGGGAGAAGCTCGCGCTGCTGGTCGTCCGCGGAGATCAACGCCTGGTCCTCACCGGCAAGCTGGGCAGCCGCGCGGAGTTCGAGGCTCAGCAAGCCAAGCGTCAGGCCGAGCGCGAGCGCAAGGCCGCGCGAGAACGCGAAGGCACCAAAGAACGCGAGGACACCGAGCGCGCGCGCAACGAGAAGCGGCACGAGCAATTCCAACGCCTGAAGCAGAAGATGGACAAGGTCCGCGAGCAGCTCGAGCGTGCCCGTGAGCAAGGCAACGAGCGTGGAATCGACAAGGCAGAGCGGACCCTGGCCGAGCTGGAGCGCGCCTGGGCCGAGCTGGAAGCGCAGCACGCCCCTGGCAGCCGGGCTGAGGCCGAGGGAAAGCGCATGGCCCAGTTCCGCAAGCAAGCCGAGACGCTGCAGCGCAGGTGGGAGGAGGCGATGCTCGCCCTCGAGGAAGCCGCCGAGCGCGGCGTGGAGCGCGAGGTCCAGAAGGCCGAGCGGGCGGTCGAGACCGTCGAGCGCGCGATGACCAAGCTGCACGAGCGCTTCGAGCACGCCGACCGCGAGCGGGCCGAGCGTCGCGAGCGCGCTGAGCGCGAGGGCATGCCAGCCGAGATGCGCCGCGAACTCCAGAACGCCGAGCGCGAGCTCAAGGCTTGGGTCGAGCGCGAGACCCGCGAGATCAAGGCCGAGGCCGAGCGCCGCGTGGCCCAGGTCCACCGCGAAGCGCGCGAGCGCATGCAGGCCATGCGCCGCGAGTTCGAGGGCGCGGCCCAACGCCGTGAGCGGGAGCGCGCGGACCGCGAGCGGGCCGAGCGCGGCGAGCGGGCCGAGCGCGGCGAGCGGGCCGAGCGCGCTGAGCGCGGCGGGAACCTCGACCGGCGCATGGACCGCCTCGAGGAGCAGATGAACGAGATCCGTGAGCTCCTCGGCGAGCTGCTCGAGCGCCGCCGCTAGCCGTGGACGACGCGTTCCTCCTCGGCCTGCCCAAGGCCGAGCTGCACCTGCATATCGAGGGCTCCCTCGAGCCCGAGTTGCTGTTCTCCCTCGCCCAACGCAACGGGGTCAGCCTGCCCTATGCGTCGGTGGACGAGCTCCGCCAGGCCTACTCCTTCAGCGACCTGCAGTCGTTCCTCGACATTTACTACGCCGGGGCCGGGGTCCTGCTCCACGAGCAGGACTTCTACGACATGACCTGGGCTTACCTCCAGCGCGCCCACGCCCAGGGGGTCCGCCACGCCGAGATCTTCTTCGACCCTCAGACGCACACCGACCGCGGGGTGCCCTTCGAGCTCGTGCTCCAGGGAATCCAGCGCGCGCTGGCCGAGGGAGAAGCGAGGCTGGGGCTGACGAGCAAGCTGATCCTCTGCTTCCTCCGCCACCTCAGCGCCGAGGCCGCCCAGGAGACCTGGGAGCAAGCCCTCCCGCACAAGGACGCCTTCGTCGCGGTCGGGCTCGACTCCTCGGAGGTCGGCAACCCGCCCTCCAAGTTCCAGGCGGTGTTCGAGCGCGCCCTGGAGGCCGGGCTGAAGACCGTCGCCCACGCTGGCGAGGAAGGCCCCCCCGAATACGTGTGGGAGGCCCTGGACCTGCTCAAGGTTTCGCGCGTCGACCACGGCGTGCGAGCGCTGGAGGACCCCCGGCTGGTCGAGCGGTTGGTGTCCGAGCAGGTCCCGCTCACCGTGTGCCCGCTCTCGAACGTGAAGCTCCGCGTGTTCCAGCGCATCGAAGACCACAACCTGGGCGAGCTGCTCGCCGCAGGCTTGCTGGCGACGATCAACTCCGACGACCCCTCCTACTTCGGCGGCTACGTCGGAGAGAACTACACCGCGGTGGCGCGGGGGCTCGACCTCTCGCAGGAGCAACTCGTCGAGCTGGCGAAGAACTCGTTCCGCGCCAGCTTCCTCGAGCCAGCCGAGATCGAGCGGCACCTGGCCGCCATCGACGCCTACGTCGCGGGGCGCTGACCCCGCGGTCTCACCCGGAGAACGGGTGGTTCGGGCTGCCGTGCCCCTCGCGGACGAAGAGCGCGGGGAGCTCAGCCCCCGCCTCGAACTCGGCCCGATCCGCGGCGAGGACCACGTAGGCGTCGACCCCGACCATCGAGGGCAGCGAGCCCGAGCCCTGCAGCCGGCGCAGGTCGGCGACCCGCTCGCCGTCGAGCCGGGCGCGGGCGAGCTCGGTACGTCCCGTGCGGTGGCTGTGGTCGTGCGCGAGGCGGACCACGCCGTGCGCGCGGAACGGCCGGGGGTCGCCGAGCATCGTCCGGATCCCGGGGCGGACGAAGACCTCGAAGGTGACCATCGCGCTGACCGGGTTCCCCGGCAGCCCGATCACGGGCACTCCGTCCTTGACCCCGAAGCTCAGCGGTTTGCCCGGCTTGATGGCGACCTTCCAGAAGCCCTGGCTGACCCCAGCCTGCTGGAACGCCTGCCCCATGAGGTCGTATTCGCCGACCGAGACGCCGCCCACCGAGAGCAGCACGTCGGCGGTCAACCCCGCGCGCACGAGCTCGACGATCGCGTCCAGCCGGTCGCCGCAGTTGGGCAAGACCCAGGGGTCGCCGCCGGCCTCGCGCACCTGGGCGGCGAGGGCGTAGGCGTTCGAATTGACGATCTTGCCCGGCTGGGGGGAGTCGCTGACCTCGATCAGCTCGTCGCCGGTGCTGAGGATCGCGACCCGCGGCCGGCGATAGACGCTGACCTGGGCGTGGTGCTGACTGGCCAACAGCCCCAGCTCACCGGGGCCGAGCACGACACCGGCGCAGAGCTCGGCGCCAGCGGCGAGATCGCTGGCCCGGTGGCGCACGTGTCGGCCTGCGCTCGGCGCGATGTGCACCGCGACCGCGTCGCCCTCGCGGGCGGTGTCCTCCTGCATGATCACGGCGTCGGCGCCGGCGGGCATCACCGCTCCGGTGAAGATCCGCATCGCGCTCCCCGCGGGCAGCGCCTCGGGGACGCCGCCGCCGGCGCGCGACTCGCCGCACACCGGGAGGGTCACCGGTGACCCCTCGCTGGCCCCGATCACGTCGGCCGCGCGCACGGCGTAGCCGTCCATCGCGCTGTTGTCGAAGGGGGGCAGGTCGACCCGCGCCCGCGGCGCGTCGGCCAGCACGCGCCCGGCGGCGTCGAGCAGACTCACGCGTTCGACGCCGCGCGGACGGAAGGCGGGCAGGACCTCGCCCAGGGCTTCGGGGATCGGCTTCATGCGTCCTCCTCGAACGCGTCGTAGGTGGGCCAGCTCTCGTGGGGATCGATGGGCCAGGTCTTGCGCCACAGCGACGCCGCCCCGTCGATACGCAGCGTCTCGCCGCTGACGTAGGTCGCGGCTGGCGAGAGCAGGTAGGTCACGCCGGCCGCGACCTCGCTCACGGTGCCGAAGCGCTTGGCGGGGACGTCCGAGGCGATCTCGTCGAGGAACGACCTGGCGCTCTCGGGGTAGGTGTCGAGGCCAGAGCTGAGGATGATCCCCGGGGCCACGGCGTTGACGCGGACCCCCTGCTCCGCCCACTCCACCGCGAGGGTCTGGGTCAAGTTCACCACCCCCGCGCGCGCTGCGCCCGAGTGGGCCATGCCGGGGAACCCGCGCCACATTTCGCTGACGATGTTCACGATCGCGCCGCCGTGCTCGGCGAAGAACGTACGGTAGGCGGCGCGGCTCATGAGGAAGGTGCCGGTCAGGTTGAGGTCGATCACCGAGCGCCAGCCGTTGGGGCTGATCTCGCTCGCGGGGCTGAGGAACTGGCCTCCCGCGTTGTTGACCAGCCCCTGCAGCGCACCGCAGCGCTCCTGCACGAAGGCGATCAGCGCCTCGACCTCTTCGGCCTCGCGCACGTTGGCCGTCTTGGTCAGCGCCTCCCCCCCCGCGGCGCGGAGCTCCTCCGCAACGGCCTCCAGCGGCTCCTCGCGTCGGGCCGCGAGCACGACGGTTGCCCCCAGGGCGGACAGCTCGTGCGCGATCGCGCGCCCGATCCCCGTGCCGCCGCCGGTGACCAGGTGGACCTGCCCGCGGAGCAGGTCCGGTCGAAACACTGAGCGATAGCTCACCCCCACCTCCTCGCGGGGATTGTAGTGCCTGCACGGAATTGCGCAGGGCCTGTGACAGTGAGGGGCTCGGAGAGGCGCCCTGAGCACAGGCGCGCCCTCAGCGGCAACGTTACGCTGCCAGGTAAGCCCAACCAGAGGACCCCCGATGCCCAGCGAACGTCGCAAGCAACCCCGCTTCCTCTCCGTGAACCCACTGAACTACCACCAAGGCGAACCGGCGCGCGACGAAGACGCGGAGCTGAGCGCAGAGGAGTTCCAGGCCGAGGTCTCGGGGGCCGAGACCCTCGACCTCAGCACCCGCGGCTGCCGGCTGCGGACCAAGAAGCGGCTGCAGACCAAGGTCGAGTTGGCCTTCGACCTCGCCCTCGGCGACGTGGTCCACTCCGGCCGTGGGCGCATCGCCTGGGTCAAGCGCGCGGACGGCGGCTGGGAGGCAGGGCTCGAGTTCACCGAGGTCGACAGCCTCACCGAGGACGGCATCGCGCTCTTCCTCCAGGCCGAGGGCGCCCCCCAAGCCGACGCCGAGTAACGACCGCGAGCCTCGGAAGATCCGAGGTGAAATCCCTTGGCCCAAGCGACCTAATCCCTTATCGTCCCAGGCTTCGCAACCCGACACAGGGTTCGGATGGTGGGTGGAGCATGAGGACGTTCGTCGTTGGCCGGGGCACCCTGCCCCTCCTCGTTGTGGGACTGGTCCTGGTCGGCTGGGGTTGCAACAGCAGTTCCTCGTCCCGCGGCGGCAGCACGACCGCCCCGGTCACCTCGTCACCCACCGCCCCCACCGCGGCGGTGACGAGCGCCAGCGCCGAGGCGATCCTCTCGGGCACCGCGCAGCTGCACTACGTGCTCAGCGACCCCTCGAGCGCCGACCGCGACCTGCTGGTCCGCTACAGCCTGGACGGCGGCACCAGCTGGAGGGTGACCAGCGACGCCCCCGGGGGTGACGGCCGGGACGACCTCGCCGCCACCCCGCAGGGCGTGCCGCACGTCTACCACTGGGACACCGTGGCCGACGTGCCCTCGAGCGCCACGGTGCTCGTCGAGCTGCGAGCGGTGGACGGCAGCGGCGAGACCCTCGGTCCGCTGGTCGTCGACAACGAGCCGCTCTCCAGCGCGATCCCCCTCAGCCGTCGCCCCTACATTCAGTCGCCGTTGACGGACTCGGCGATCGTCGCCTGGAACACCGCGAGCGCCTTCGGCAGCGCGCTGGAGTACGGCGAGACGCCTGGCCTGGGGACCCAGGTGGTCGTCCCCGGGGGGCGCACGGCCCACGCGGTGACCTTGAGCGGCCTCAAGCCGGGCACCCGCTACTACTACCGGCTGGTCACGGGTCACGGAGATCCGCTGACCCACCGGTTGTTCTTCGAGACCGCCCCGGTGGGACCGACCCCGTTCACCGTCGTCGCCTTCGGCGACTCGGGGAAGCTGACGACGTCCCAGGCCGCGGTGGCGCAGGCGATGACCGCCGAGGACGCCGACGTCTACCTGCACCTGGGAGACATCATTTACCCCAACGGCGGCGCCGGGGACGGCTTCCGCCACTACCAGGAGCGGTTCTTCGACTTCTACGGGGACATGCTCGACACGCGCCCCATGTGGCCCGCCTCGGGAAATCACGACGCGCTGGCGGCGTTCGGTCCCTTCAAGGAGGCGTTCTACCTGCCCCAGGTCGCGAGCGACCCGCTGCGCGACGAGCTCTACTACAGCTTCGTGTGGGGCGACGTGAAGTTCGTGATCCTCGAGACCACGATCCTGCACCGGATCCCGACCGGCGCGCACATGGACTGGCTGCGGCGTGAGCTCGCGACCCCCGAGCGCTGGAAGGTCGTGGTCGCCCACCACCCGCTCTACAGCTCGGGTCACCACGGCGACGACGTACTGCTGCAACTCGTGCTCGAGCCGATCCTCGAGGACTTCCGCGTGGACATCGTGCTCGCCGGCCACGAGCACCACTACGAGCGGATCAAGCGCCGGCGGCGGCACTCCAACGACCCGACCTACGCCGGCCCCACCTACTTCATCTCGGGCGGCGGCGGCACCAGCCTGCGCGGCGTGACCCCCAACGCAAACGCCGAGGTGGCGATCAGCGCGCACCACTACCTGCGCCTGAGCTTCGACGGCAGCCCCCAGTGCACGGTCGAGGCGGTCGACACCACGGGGACCGTGATCGACTCGGTCGTCATCGACGACCAGTAACCCCCCACCTGGCCTTGCACTTACGTCCCCGGGGTGAAACCATCGCCCTGCGGTGATCACCTCCGAAGAAATGGCGTTCGTACGCCTCGCCATGCGGCGCAGGCTGCTCTCGGCCAACCTCGTCCAGGAGGCGGTGGAGCGCAAGCGCTGGGACGCCCCGGACCGTACGATCCCCGCGATCCTGGTCGCGATGGGGGCGATGGAGGTCAGCGCGGTCAACGCGGTCCGTCGCGAGCTCGAGAGCGCGGACAATCGCCGCCGCGGCGCCACCGAGGTCATCCCCACCGAGGAGTCCGACGACATCGTCACGGACCCGATGGACAAGATCCCCAAGCGAATCGGCAACTACCGCCTGGGCAAGCTCATCGGCGCAGGCGCGATGGGCGCGGTCTACCAGGCAGAGCACAGTGAGCTGCGCCGCACGGTAGCGCTGAAGCTGCTGCTCTCGGAGGGGAGCCCCAGCCCGCGCGCGGTGGCCCGCTTCAAGCGCGAGGCGCGGCTCTCGGCCCAGCTCGACCACCCCAACATCGTGCGCGTGTTCGAGGCGGGGGTCGAGCGCGGCCGACACTTCATCGCGATGGAGATGGTCCAGGGGCAGTCGGTCGCCGAGCTGCTCGCCCTGGGTCAAGTCAGCGCGCGACGGGCGGTGCACCTGTTCCGCAAGGTGGCCGAAGCCGTCGACTACGCCAACGAGTCCGGGGTCGTTCACCGCGACCTCAAGCCGGCGAACATCCTCGTCGACGACAAGAGCGGCGAGCCGCGGGTCACCGACTTCGGACTCGCGGTGATGAGCGAGCCCGAAGAAGACGACCGCCTGACCCGCACCGGAGCGGCGGTAGGCACCCCGGCCTACATGGCGCCGGAGCAGGTCCGCGGCCAGCTCAAGGACATCGACGGGCGCACGGACGTCTACGCCCTGGGCGCGTCCTTCTACGAGGCCCTCACCGGCTCGCCGCCGTTCCACGCGACCACCTTCCTCGACCTGGCGAAGAAGATCTGCGAGCAGGAGCCGGTCCCCCCGCGCAAGCTGCGCTCCGACGTCCCGGCCGACGTCGAGACGATTTGCCTCAAGGCACTCGAGAAGCGCGCCGCCGATCGCTACCAGACCGCGGGGGAGATGGCCGACGACCTGGCTGCGTTCCTCGAAGACAAGCAAATCGTCGCCAAGCCGCCCAGCACCTTGACCCTCATGCGTCGCTGGGGACGACGCCACCCGCGGTTCGTGTTCACCTGCACCCTGCTCCTGATGGGGGCGGTCGCCGGCTTCGGCTGGCACTTCACCCGCCCCGGTTACGTGCGGGTCCACAGCCGCCCCCCGGGGGCGCGGCTGCTCGTGGACGGCGTCGACCGCGGCTTCGTCGGACCCGGCGGGCTCCCGCTGGAGGTGCCGGCCGGGCGACACGAGCTGCGCTTCCAGCTCGAGGGCTACCTCGACCAGGCGCTGGGGGCGGATCGGATCGAGGTCCGCCATGGCGAGCGGCTCGTGCTCACCGGGACCCTGGTCTCCGCCCGTGGCGTGCTCAAGGTGCACTCCAACCCGCCCGGGGCGGTGGTCGAGGTCTTCGACGCCCAGGGCACCAAGATCGAGACGAGCACCACCGACTCGCTCCTGCACCTGATCGAGGGCGAGTATCAGGTCGAGATCGCACGTCCCCCCGACGGTTACCTCAAGCCCGAAGGCAAGCGCGTGCGGGTGCCCCCTGGCGGCGCCAGCGAGGAGGTCGGGTTCACCCTCGAGGCCGACGCCGCAGAGTTGACCCTCTCCACGGATCCGCCCGACGGCGTAAGCGTTCGTTGGGGCAAGAAGCGCTACGCCTCGCCGGCCAAGATCCCGGGTTCGGGGCGCCGCGTCCTCGCGGTCAGCAAGGCGGGCTACCTCAACCGGCAGGTCACCGTCGACGTGTCCCGGGGGCTGGCGGTGGGCCGGCTGGTGACCCTCGAACCCCTGCTCGCCGCGCGAGTCCCCCTCGAGGGTCAGCTGCGCGCCGGGCCCGTGGTCGGGGACCTCGATGGCGATGGCCTCGACGACCTGCTGCTGCTCGAGCAGTCGAGCACCGGGCGCTTCCTCGCGCTGGCCTCCAACGCGGGGAGCGGAGGCTGGTCGTTCCGCGTCCCCACCACGGCCACGCACTTGATCGGCACCGTGGACGTCAACAGCGATGGGGTGCTCGACGTCCTCTGCGGCTCGCGCAGCCACGTCGAGGTCCGCGACGGCGTGGACGGCCGGCGGCTGAACCTGCGCAACGGAATCGACGCCCACGGCGTCGCGATCTATCTCCCCGAGGACGACTTCCCCCAGCTGGTGTTCACCGACGGCACCGGCAACCCGCGGCGGATTCCGGCCACGGCGGCGCTTGGCGGGACGAAGGTCGCCTTCGAGCCACCCCGCGGCGCCGTGCGCGCGCCCGCGATCGTGGAGGGCGTCCGCGCCGACGTCGCCGTCTTCCCTCGCGCCAACGCGGTGTGGATCCAACCGCTCTCCAAGAAGCTGCCTGGGGTCGAGGTCGACGGGTTGGCCGGCGTGCGGCCCTCGTCGACCTGCACCCCGCTGCCGGTCGTCGGCGCCAACTACCCCTGGGTCGTGGTCTCGGGCTCGGTGCCCGGGTCGACCTGGGTCCTCGACCCCTCGCAGAGCGGCAAGCCCGTGCAGGTGGGGGACCCCCAGCGGGTCTACACCCGACTGCGGGTGTTGCCCCTAAAGGCAGAGACCTGGGTCGCCCTCGAGCGGCGAGGCGGCGGCGTGGACGCCTACCGCGTGGTTCGTAAGGGCTCCAGCCTCGAGCTCGAGGCGGACGAGGTCCGCTTCGACGGGCTGCCCGTTCCCCTCGGTCCCGACGCCGTGTGGGCGCCCGACGGCACCGTGTGGCGGCTCGAGAAGGGCGCCTGGAGCGAGGTCAGCCTGCGCTCGACCCGCATGGAGGAGCTGGGACCCACCCCCGGAACCCCCCGCGACCTGGATGGCGACGGGCTGGCCGAGATCGTGATGGCCAGCGCCGACCGGCGAGCGTTGTTGATCCTCAGCCCCAACCCTGGGCACCTGCTCTGGCGCAACCGCGGCACGCGGCTCCTCGACGCCGGCAAGCTGACCAGCGCGGAAGAGCTGGACCTGCTGACCGCAGAGGGCTCCAGCCTGCACGTGATCAACGCGTCGACCGGCACCACGCACCTGGCCTACGAGGCTCCCGGGGCGATCCAGCTCGCCAGGGCGACGAGGATCAAGGACCAACCCAGCGTGGCCCTCGGCGGCGGCGAGAACTGGGAGGAGGGTTGGCTCCAACGCCTGGGCCCCGGCGCCAAGGGTTGGAGCGCCGTGTGGACGCGACAGCGACACACCAGCGGTGTGGTGTGGGTCCCTGACACCACCGGCGACGGAATCCCGGAGCTCTTGCTCAGCGCACCCCTGGCCCTGCTCGACGGGCAGACCGGAAAGGACGTGTGGACCGCAGCGCAGAGTCGGGCCGACCGGATCGACGCGCCACCCTGCTTCGTCCCCGGGGAGCGCCCGCTGTGCGTGGGCGTCGGCTGGTCGAGCTTCGGGCGGCCCACGCTGGACGCACGCACCACCGACGGCAAGCCGGCCTGGACCACGCCGATCCCACTGGCGAACCGCACCGAGCTCCTCTGCGACCCCGAGGGCAAGCTGATCCTCGTGAGCTCGAGCGCCTGGCTGCGCACCTTCGACGCCCAGACGGGTCAGCCGGGCTGGTCCTACGAGCTGCCGGCCCTCGGCGCGGTGTGCCTCAACGAGCACGGGGTGTTCTCCACCTACGGCGGCGACGTCCCGGGGGTCGTGGGCCTCGACCTCGGCGGCCGCGAGCGCTGGCGTCGCGACCTGCAGCCGGGGACCCACGCCCCTTCGCCTCCCGCGCTGCACGCACCCCACGACGGGGCCCAGGCCATCGTGACCGTCGACCCCCAGGGCCAGCTGCTGGCCTTCGATCCCCGCAGCGGAGGGCTATTGGGCCTGCACCAGCGGACCTCGCCCCCGCTGCAGCCGAGCCTCGTCACGCTCCCGACCCGCGGGGCGCTGGTCGTCGAGCAAGAAGGGGGGAGCCTCCTGGCCCTGGAGCTGCAGCTCGCCCCACGCGAGGTCCCGGTCCGGGTCCACATGCGCAATCAGCTGCGGGTCATCGAGCAGGCGGCCGGCGTCTCCGATCAGCAGACGCGCCTGAGGCGCGCCCTGAC
>Ga0070727_10001849_pt1 | contig 21328 bp, 21 predicted proteins | sample tdAd472_FD_66722 | JGI IMG/M metagenome (GOLD analysis project Ga0070727, IMG submission 66722) | Marine sediment microbial communities from the Atlantic coast under amendment with organic carbon and nitrate - tdAd47.2 | ecosystem: Environmental > Aquatic > Marine > Coastal > Sediment | place...
CAACGGCGTTCTGGGCCACTTCCGAGGATTTCGACACCTGGCGGCTGATCTCCGAGATCGAGCTCGAAAGCTCCTCCGCCGCAGACGCCACCGTCTGCACATTCGTCGTCGCTTCTTCCGAAGCCGCCGCCACCATGCTCGATTGCTGGTTCGTCTGTTCGACGTTCGTCGTCATTTGCTGCGCAGACGCTTCCAGTTCGGTAGAGGCCGACGAAACGATGCCGACGACTTCCGTCACGCGGTTGGCCATGTTGACCTGATCCGTCACCACGCTCCAACTGACCATCGGCCCGATATAGGTGCCTTCGTTATCGACGATGGCGGCCACGTTCAGCTCCAGCGTCTCGTCGCCCAATTTGATATTGGCCGAATGGGGAAGATTTTTCGGGTCCGCCAGAATGGCGCGCTGATGGGACGGGTTTTTATGGAAAATATCGACGCACTGACCGAGAACCTCGTCCGCCTTGATGGGAAGCAAATGTTCAACCAATTTCAGCGTCTCGACGCTGGTCCGGTTGATGTAATTGATTTTAAAATCGACCGGGTCGCACATCATGACGTTGATCGGCATGTTGTCGACCATCTCGTAAAGGCGTTTCGTGTCCGCATCCGCCTTTACCTTGTCGGTGATGATGCTCCAGGTGAGCATCAGGGCAACGCAATCCCCGCCCTTGTCGTTGACGGCGGAAATCAAGAGGTCGAGATATTCCTCGCCAACCTGAATGACCGCCTGATGGGGCAGGTTTTTCGGGTCTGCCAGCAGGCTGCGCTGATGTGCCGGGTTCTTGTGAAAGATGTCGATGCATTGACCAACCAACTCATCCGCTTTGATCGGCAGCAGATGTTCCAGCGTCTTTAATGTGTTCACGCTGGTTTCGTTGGCATAGGTGATCGTGAAATCAACCGGATCGCAAATCATCACGTTGATCGGCATCCTTTCGACCATCGAATGGAAGAAATCCGCCCGCGTCGCCGCGTCGGCGGAGAGGATGTTTTGGGCGCCGTCCGTCACTTCCTTAAGAGCCGCGTTAGCCATGTATCTGATCCCTTTTTGGCGTTTCCCGTCACGTCGCATGGCATCACACAAGTATTCATGCAGACGATTGTCTGCAGATATGTAAGTTAGAACCGTTAAAAAAGTTCTAACCTCCGGTATTTCTCCGTTAATGACTTGTAAATATTTGCAGAATGATAGTTACTTTCAAGTGTAGTATTTTTATCACTTGATGATTACTAGTACTTTTGGCTAGAAACTAGTTAATTAGGCTATAGAACTTAAGTTGTATGCATCGGTAGAAGCCCATGCCCACCTAGCTCTTTTAAATTTAGAATTAGAATAATCAAAAATTATAGAGCCCCCTGCCATTACGCCCATCGTGCACAATTACGAAATTCACCCTCTTTAAAAAAGACGTTCTTGCGCCATGAAAATTCTTCTCGCCGACGACCATCCCTTCTTCCGTGAAGGCTTTCGGCAGGCCCTGGTCAGCCTGCAGGCGGATATCGATGTCGCGGAGGCGGATTCCTGCGAAATGGCCATGCAGACCATCGAAAAAGAAAAAATCGACCTGATTTTTATGGATCTGCTGATGCCGGGGATGCAGGGCCTTGAATGCATCGAGAAAGCGAAGCAAGCCTTTCCCGGATTGCGCGTCGTTGTCGTCTCTGCGCTGGAAGATCCGAACGATATCCAGCAGGCCTTCCACCATGGCGCGACCGGCTATCTTCCAAAAACCCTGGAGGGCGAAGTGATGATGAACGCCCTTCGCCTTATTCTGGCCGGCGGCACCTATTTGCCCCCTGCGGCGCTTGAAAAGGGAAAAAAGACCGCGGCGCCCTTCAATGGCTGCGTTCCAGACGCGTTGGGCAATACCCTCGGGAAACTGACGCCGCGTCAGCAGGAAGTTTTTGCCAAGCTCGGCGAAGGAAAATCGAACCGGCAAATCGCAGACGAGCTTGGCCTTTCCGTCAGCACGATCAAAATCTATGTAACCGGCGTCCTGAAGGCCCTGCAAATCAGCAACCGAACCCAGGCCGGTATTCTCGCCTCGAAGAAAACGCCCTGAAGAAACCGGGCCCTTGTAGGATAGGGCCATGATCTACGACACCGAAAAAAGCTATCTCGGGCCCCACGACATCGAGAGCCTCTACGACCGCGATGCCATCCGGCTGGATTTCGTCTCTCCCGGCGATGTGCCGCTTTGCATCTGCCTCCGCCGTATTTTCCACGATGAATCAGAACCAAAAAGCTGCGGCAATGACGATCCGGCGACGGACCGCTGGGAAATCACGGCGACGGGCGGCGAAGAACTAAGCGACATGGAAATCCTGGGGCTTGAAAACGCAAAGGGCGCCCTTCAGGAAGCTTGCGAAGGGCGCAAGCGGATGCGGGCGGCCCTGGCCACGGCAATCAACAAGCTGCGTTCCTTAGGGTTCGAACCCGTAGAGGGTGCCTAAAGCGGGTTGACGCTTTGACCGCCATCGACGGTGAGGACGCTGCCGGTCATGAAGCTGGAGGCGTCGGACGCCAATAGCAGCAGGGCGCCATCCAGATCTTCCGGCGAACCGAGGCGGCGCAGCGGAATGCGCTGCTTTACCCGTTCGCCCTCGCCGCTGGCCAGATAGGCGCGGTTCATTTCGGTCGTGATGTAGCCGGGCGCAATCGCGTTGACGCGAATCCCATGGCGGGCAAGCTCGTTCGCCATCGCCTTGGTGAGATGCACGAGCCCGGCTTTCGCCGCGCCATAAGCCGCCGTCTCGCCGATGACGCGATCCGAAATGATCGAGGCGATGTTGATGATCGAGCCGGAATGGCCAAGGCGCGTCATGTGCCGGGCAACTTCCTGGGCCAACAGCCAGGCCCCCTTTAGGTTCGTGCCGACGACGGCATCCCAATCCGCCTCCTCCGTTTCGAGAAAGGGTTTCGGAATGGCGACGCCTGCGTTGTTGACGAGGATGGTGATCGCACCAAGCTCGGTTTCCGCACAGCCCACCGCCTGACAGACGCTTTCCGGGTCGCGCACGTCCAGCGCAATGGGGATCGCCCGGCCATCGAAAGCCTCGATTTCGCGCTGCAATTCCTGAAGTTTGTCCGTCCGGCGGGCGGCAATCGCCACTTTTGCCCCGGCCCGCGCCAATATCAGTGCAAAGCGCCGGCCCAACCCGCTGGAGGCGCCGCTCACAAAGGCGCATTGGCCGCTTAAATCGTAAGGGATGCCTTGATGCGCCACGATGTCGCTTCCCGCCCTTCGTTTTCGCCATTCTTCCACGCCCATCCAAGAGCGACAAGCGGGGCCTGAAACCGCCTACGCCACAAGCTTTGCCATGCTTTCCAGCAAATGCTGCACCCCGATCATGCGGGTTTTTAAATCTTCCCAGTCGCGGCGATAGACCAGCTTGTGGTCGGGACGAAGTTTGACATTGCCCACCTGGTTGGTAAGGAAGGCGGCCAGCTTTTCCGGATGGGAAAAACGGTTGTTGTAAAAGCCGATAACGGCTCCTTTCGGGCCCGCCTCCAGGCGGTCGATGCCCGCCGTCCGGCAAAGTTGCTTGATAGAGACGATTTCGAGCAGGTTTTCGACGTCCTCGGGAAGCGCGCCGAAACGGTCGATGAGTTCAGCGGCAAAGCCATCGATTTCGCTTCGGTTCTCCAAACGCGCAATGCGGCGGTACAATTCGAGGCGCAGGCCCAGATCGGCAACGTAATCTTCCGGTATCCGCACCGGCATGCCGAGACGAATGTCCGGCGTCCAGGCCTCTTCCCCTGCATCTTTCCCCGCATCGCCCCTGGCCGCCGCCACCGCCTCTTCCAAAAGATGCTGGTAAAGCTCGATCCCAACCTCGCGAATGTGGCCGGATTGGGCGTCGCCCAAAAGATTGCCGGCGCCGCGAATGTCCAGATCGTAGCTGGCCAACTGAAAACCGGCGCCTAAGGAATCCAACGTCTGCATCGTTTGCAGCCGCTTCGTCGCCGCTTCGGTAAGGATACGATTGGGGGGAATCGTCAGATAGGCATAGGCCCGGTTTTTCGAGCGTCCAACGCGCCCGCGCAGTTGATAAAGCTGGGCAAGGCCAAACATGTCCGCCCGATGCACGATCAGCGTGTTCGCCGTGGCAACGTCGAGGCCGGATTCGATGATGTTCGTGCACAGCAGCACGTCGTAATCCCCCTCATAGAAACCGATCATCGCCTTTTCCAGCGCAGGCGTCGCCATGCGGCCATGGGCGGTAACAATGCGCGCTTCCGGCACCAGCCGGCCAAGCTTTTCCGATTCTTTCGGCAGGTCTTCGATGCGGGGGCAGACGTAATAGACCTGACCGCCGCGCAGGCGTTCGCGCAAGATCGCCTCGCGAACGATGACCGGGTCGTAAGGCAGCACGAAACTGCGCACCGCCAGACGGTCCAGCGGCGGCGTGGCGATCACGCTCATCTCTTTTACCCCGGAAAGCGCAAGCTGCAACGTCCGCGGGATGGGCGTTGCCGTTAACGTCAGCACGTGCACGTCGGCACGAAGTTTTTTCAGGCGTTCCTTGTGGGAAACGCCGAAATGCTGTTCCTCGTCGATGATCAAGAGCCCCAGATCGGCAAACGCAACGGATTTGCCAAGAAGCGCATGGGTGCCGATGACGATGTCGCAGCCGCCTTCGGCAAGGCGCTCGCGGATTTCTTTCTGTTTTGCCGCCGGGACAAGCCGGGAAATCTGTGCGATGCGGACAGGCAGGCCTGCAAAGCGCTGGGTAAAGGTTTCAAAATGCTGGCGCGCCAGCAGGGTTGTCGGCACGACAACGGCAACCTGACGGCCCGACAGAGCCGCGACGAAGGCAGCGCGAAGGGCCACTTCCGTCTTGCCGAAGCCGACATCGCCGCAAATCAGGCGGTCCATGGGACGCCCGCTGGCAAGGTCGCGGAGAGTCTCGTCGATGGCCACCTGCTGGTCTTCGGTTTCCGGATAGGGAAAGCGGGCGCAGAATTCGTCATAGCCTTCCGGCGGCGCGATCACCGCACCGGGTTCCATGGCGCGTACCGCCGCCAGGCGAATCAATTCTTCGGCCATGTCCCGGACCCGGCGTTTCAGGCGGGATTTTCGCGCCTGCCAAGCGGTGCCTCCCAGCCGGTCCAGGGGCGCCGTCCCCTCTTCCGACCCATACCGGGAGAGAAGTTCGATGTTCTCGACCGGCAGGAAAAGTTTGTCATCGTCCGCGTACAGAATGCGCAGGCAATCGTGGGGGGCTTCTTGAATCTCCAGCGTAATCAGGCCGTCATAGCGGCCGATCCCATGTTCGCGGTGCACGACAAGGTCGCCGGAAACGAGGCTGGCCGTATGGGTCAACGCATCCTTCGCCCGGCGGCGTTTCGCCGGACGGCCGAGGCGTTCGCCAAGCACGTCTTGTTCGGTGATGACGGCAATCCCTGGCGCCGAAAAACCCTGTTCGAGGCCAAGCACGACGAGGGCCGTTTTCTCCGGCGGCAGCGCTTTGACTTCCGGCCAGTCTTCGGCCAAAGCCAGGCCTTCGATGCCGTGCTCTTCCAAGATACCCTGCAGGCGCGCACGCGAGCCACGGCTGTGGCTGGCAATGACGGGCCGCTGGCCTTGGGCCTGCGCTTTCGCAAAGGCTTTTCGGATTTCCGCGAAAACATCGACCCGGGGGTCTTTGCGTGCGGCCGCAAAATCGAGGATCGCCCTGCCGCCTGCCTCCAGCCCGTCGGCCTCGGCGGCGAAAGGCGTGAAGGCAAGGTGGGGCCTGGCGGCGAGAAGGCGCTGCCATTCGTCGCGGCCGAAATAGAGCGAATCGGTCGGCAGGGGATGATAAAGATCGCCGCCTTCGCGGATCCCCTCCTCGATCAGGTCCTTGCGGGTCGCGTAATATTCCGCGATCTGCTCGAAACGGTCCTCTGCCAGCGCTTCCACCTGATGGTCGAGGCTCAGAACGGCGTCCGGCATGTAATCGAAAAGGGTCTCAAGCCGTTCTTCGAAAAGGGGCAGCCAATGTTCCATGCCGGGATAGCGCCCACCGGCCGAAACGGTCTCATAGAGGCGATCCGCCGCCGTCACCGTCCCAAACGTCTCGCGGTAACGGCTGCGAAAACGGGCGATGCTTTCCGCGTTCAGGCGCAATTCGCTGATCGGGGTAAAGCGAAACGCCTCGATGTCGCCCGCGCTTCGCTGGGTCATGGGATCGAAGCGACGAATGCGTTCAAGCTCGTCGCCAAAGAAATCGAGGCGCAAGGGCTCTTCCGTGGCCGGTGGAAAGACATCCAAAATCCCGCCGCGAACGGCAAATTCCCCGGGCTCCATCACGGTTTCGGCCCGGCCATAGCCTTCCGCCTCGAGATAACCGACAAGCCTTGCCAGTTCGAGCGCGGCACCGGCCCGCACGGCAAACGCGCCATCCGCAAAGGCCGTCCGGGCAGGCAGGCGTTGCAAACAGGCGTTCACCGTCGTTAGCACCACGCCCTGCCCCTCTTTCATGGCCGCCAGCCTGGCCAGCACCTCGATCCGCTTGCTTTCGACGGCCGCATGGGGCGGCGAACGGTCATAGGGCAGGCAATCCCAGGCCGGAAAGACGCAGACATCGAGGTCCGGCGCAAAGAATCGGATCGCCTCGGCCAGGGCCATCATGCGGCCTTCGTCCCGGGCAATGTGGAGGATGCCGCTTGCGTTGCCGGACGCGGCCAGCCCTGCCAGAAAGGCGGCGTCGGCGCCTTCCGGCAGCGCAGCAATGGTTTGCCGGCCCGAAAGGTCGATATTTTTTATCAGCTTTTCCAGCAAGTTATTTTGCTTCGTTAAAGTCGATAATCATTTGGATCAGGGGCATCGGATGGGGCGGCGGCGGCGGTTCCCGGCCCGTGAGCCATTTGAGCAAATCCCCATCCGGCTCGGCCAGCAGCGCCTCGAATTGATCGAGTTCGGCCGGCGTCATCCCGGCCAGATGGCGCTCTGCAAAGCGGCCCAACAGCAGGTCGTTTTCCTGCATGCCACGGTGCTGGCTCTGGAAAAGAAGCCGCTTCAGACGAGGGTCGGAAAAATTTGCCATTGCGTGGCGTGCCATTGCGTAGCGTTAGATGCGCATCACGAATGGCACTAGGATATAGAGGCTTGGCCGGCTTCTGTCAGCTTTACAGATCGTTTGAGAGGGAAATGCGTCCGGAAATCCTGTTTCCGCTTTTTGCACCGGTGACCGAGCTCCCAGGTGTCGGCCCGCGTATCGGCAAGGCCTTGGAAAAGCTGGTTGGCCCTTACATTGCCGACCTTCTCTGGCTGTTTCCGACCGGGCTGATCGACCGGCGCTACGCGCCCAAAGTCGCCGAGGCCCAGGCGGGACGGGTGGCGACGCTGACCCTACGGATCGGCGCCCACGAGCCGCCGCCGACGCGCCGCCTGCCCTACCGCATCCGCTGTTCGGATGAGACCGGCGAGCTGACCCTCGTCTTTTTCCATGGCCGGGCGGAATATCTGCAGCGCCATCTGCCGGAAGGCGAGACCCGCATTGTCAGCGGCCGCCTCGAGGAATTCCGGGATGCCCTGCAGATCGTCCACCCGGATCTGATCGCAAAACCAGAGGAAACGGAGAAGCTTCAGGAAGTCGAGCCGGTGTACCCGCTGACGGCGGGGCTTACCCGAAAGCCCCTCGCCAAGGCGATGGCGGCGGCGCTGGAACGGGTGTCGGACCTGCCGGAATGGCTGGATCAAAGCTTGCGCGAACGCGAGGGGTGGAAAAGCTGGCGCGAATCGCTCCTTGCCGTGCACCGCCCCGAAACAGAAAAGGCGCTTGCCGCCGGCACGCCCGAACGCGAACGCCTCGCTTATGACGAGCTGCTCGCCAACCAGCTTGCCATCGGCCTGCTTCGCCTGCACCAGCGCCGTGGCAAGGGGCGCTCCATTCAGGGCGACGGCACACTCCGAAAACGCGTCGCCACCGCGCTTCCCTTTGAACTGACGCCCTCTCAAAAAACCGCGCTGGAAGAAATCGACGCCGACATGGCCTCGAACAGACGCATGCTGCGCCTCCTTCAGGGCGATGTCGGCAGCGGCAAAACCGTCGTCGCGCTGCTCGCCATGCTGAACGCCGTCGAGAGCGGCGCCCAGGCAGCCCTGATGGCGCCGACCGAGATTCTTGCGCGCCAGCATCACCGCACGATCGAAGCCCTGCTTCAGGGTACCGATGTCCGGATCGCCCTTCTGACGGGCCGCGAAAAAGGCGCCGCCCGGCAGAAAATTTTCGAGGATTTGGCCTCGGGCACCATTGCCATCGTCATCGGCACCCACGCCCTTTTTCAAGAAGACGTCGCCTTTCACGGCCTTGCCTTCGCCGTGATCGACGAACAGCACCGTTTCGGCGTCCATCAACGGCTGACCCTCGCCTCGAAGGGCGCCGCCGTCGACACCCTTGTCATGACCGCGACGCCCATTCCGCGCACCCTGACCTTGACGCTTTACGGCGACCTCGACGTTTCGCGCCTGACCGAGAAACCCGCCGGAAGGCTGCCGGTGGACACCCGCCTTCTTCCAATCGACCGTCTGGACGAAGTGGTTACCGCCGTCCGCCGCGCCATGGACAAAGGCCGCCAGGTCTATTGGGTCTGCCCGCTTGTCGAGGAATCCGAAGTCCTGGACGTCGCCGCGGCGGAGGACCGTTACGCCGCCTTAAAGACCCTTTTCAAAGATCGCGTCGGGCTTGTGCACGGCCGCATGAAGGGAAAAGAAAAGGACGCCGCCATGGCGGCCTTCGTGGAAGGGGAAACCCGTGTGCTGGTCGCAACGACGGTCGTCGAGGTGGGCGTCGACGTGCCGACGGCAAGCGTCATGGTCATCGAACATGCGGAACGCTTCGGACTGACGCAGCTGCATCAGCTTCGCGGCCGTATCGGCCGTGGCAAAGAAGCCTCCACCTGTCTGCTGCTATATGCGACCCCCCTTGGCGCGACGGCAAAGGCACGGTTGAAAATCCTGCGCGAAACGGAAGACGGCTTTCAGATCGCCGAAGAAGATTTGCGGCTGCGCGGAAGCGGCGAAATGCTGGGCACACGGCAAAGCGGCCTTCCCCTTTTCCGAATTGCCGATCCCGCCCATCACGAAGCGTTGATGGCGACGGCTTACGACGACATGCGCCTCTTTCTCGAGCGTGACCCGGCGCTCAAAACGCCACGCGGCGAAGCCTTGCGTGTCTTGCTCTATCTTTTTGAACGCGACGCGGCAGCGAAATATCTGCGGTCCGGCTAGGACGTTGTATTGGCCGAGGTTTCGCTGCTGGCAAGAATGATTTTTTCCTGTGCCGCTTTGGGACGAGGATCCGGCGGCGTGACAATCCCGCCGGAAACAACCATCTTGATCCCTTCCTCCACCGTCATCGAAAGCTCGTAAACCTCGTTTGCCGGCACGAACAACAGAAAACCCGAGGTCGGATTGGGCGTCGTCGGCAAAAAGACGTTGATCAAACGATCCTCCGTCATATTTTGAATCTCGCCTTTCGTCGCGCCGGTGATGAAGCCGATGACCCAAATGCCGCGTCTTGGATATTCAATCAGAACGACTTTGCGAAACGCGGTCGAACTATGCGTAAGGACCGCCTCGAAAATCTGTTTCAAGGCCCCATAGATGCTGCGGACCACCGGCATCCGCGCAAGCAGCCTTTCGCCGAAATTGATGATAAAGCGCCCCATAAACCCTGCCGTCAGCGCGCCGATAAGGGTAATGGCGACAAAGACAACCAACAGGCCAAGCCCGGGGATGTTGATCGGAAGATAGGTTTCGGGGCTGTACTTCACCGGAATCAAGGGGGTGACGCGGTTGTCCACGAAGTTCACCACCAGCCAGACGATGTAAAGGGTCAGACCGATTGGCGCCGTCACCAGAAGGCCTGCGAAAAAATAATTCCGAAGGCGCGCGATGAAGCCCAAACGTATTTTTGCCTCGGCTTCCTTGGGACCCTTCCCGGAGGGGGGTGCCGAATTTTCTTCGGTCGGCATTTCCGGCGGCGTTTTTGTCATTTTTTCCCCATGCTTTGGCGGGCCCTATCGCCGCTTCAGTGTGCTTGCTTCTTCAGACCCTCGCAACCGAAGACCCGGCTTGAAGGCGGGAATTAACGCTTTCTTGATGATTATCCGGCGAAAATCCCTAAGAATTCCTAGGAAGTGAGTGTCCGAATATGCCAGCAAACCGCTTTACGGCGCTAGCGCTTGCTTTTGTGCTTGCCGGTTGTTCTCAAGTCTTCAAGCCAACGGTCACGAAAACCGAAGCCGTCGACGATCAGGGCCGCCACGTCGCAACCTATACGAATTGCGATCCAACCCGCGCGCTTGAGGGCCAACCGACCTGCTACACCGAGCGCCAGGCCGAGACCAATTGCTATCGGACCTTGGGCGACGTCAATTGCTATCCAAACCTGGCCGTCGACCGCCCGGTATCGATTACGGACTCCACCCCGGAATAAGCCCAGATCCGGGGGCGATTATTTCTTTCTTGAACTCCCAAGGCGTTCTCCCCTTCTATAGGCCTTGAATTCAGGGAGATGCCGTTTCCATGCCCAAGAAAATCATTCGTTCGATCCTGCTTGTGGCCGTCCTGGTCCTTGGCTTTTTTGCTGCCCGCGAAACGCTGGAAAGCTTGCAGCCACCCCCGCCGCCGCCGCAATATCGGGTGCTTGTCCTTGGGGACGACACCACGGTGCCAATGGCGACGTCACCGGCGGAACGCTGGCCGCAGCAGATGTTGAACATCTTCCGCGAAGAAAACCATCTGGTCGAAGACCCCCACATCCTTGCCGAAACGGGCATGGGCGTCGAACGCCTGGTGGAGGCGGTCGCCCGGCCGGGTTTTAAAGGCCCCTATGATTTGGTGCTGCTGCAGATCGGCGCTGACGACATCGGCGCGAATGTGGATCCGGAAAACTATCGGGTAAAATTTGCAAATCTCTTGATCAAGGCGATTGCCCGCGCCGGCAACGATCCTTCGCGCGTGATTGTCCTGTCGATCCCCGATTGGACCGCCATCAAGGAAAAAAAGCTTACGAACCGGGCGGCGATTAAAAACAAAATTGACCGTTTCAATGAAATCAATCTGGAAGAAAGCAGCAATGCCGGCGTGCGCTACGTTAACATCACCAGCATCTCGCGCCGCGCCGCGTTCGACATTTCCTTCCTAAGCGACAATCGCCAAGACCCGTCGGGACGCATGTACGAAATCTGGGCGCGCAAGATCTATCCGGTGGCGTTGACGGCGCTGGGCGAATAAGGGCGATCGCCTGCCCGGCTTATGGCATTTCGAGAACAAGGCGCGCGGTTTCGCCGCCCTTCTCGACCGCTTCTTGCGCCGCGACGATGTCCTCCAGGGGCAGGCATTTCGTGCGGTGCTGAAGCGCCCCTTCCGCACAACACCGGTTGATATCGGCGATGGCTTGCAGCCGGGCCGCATAAGGAATCTGAAAGATGGCGAAAAGGCGCAAATTCGCATTGGCGAACATCAGCGCATAGAAGGGCAATTTCGGTTCGGGATCGCCCATCGAGGCGTAGGCCGTCAGAACGCCGTTCATCTTGAGCACGCGGCACGACACGTCGAGATTGGCGCCGAAATCCACCTCGACGATCCGATCGACGCCCTTGCCGTCCGTTAATGCCAATACCCGCTCGGCCACGTCTTCGGTGCGGTAATTGATCACATGATCCGCACCGGATGCCTTGGCCAGTTTTGCCTTCGCATCGCCACTTACCGTCGCAAGAACCGTTGCGCCCCCCCATTTCGCGAGTTGGATGGCGTAATGGCCGACGCCGCCCGCACCGCCTGTAACCAAGATCGTCAAGCCCGTCACCAGGCCGTCCGCAAAGACGGCCCGGTGCGCCGTCATGGCCGGAATGCCAAGGCAGGCCCCTTCCGCAAAGGACGTGTTGGCAGCCAGGGGCGCGGCCAAATCCTGCGGTACCACCACCTGTTCGGCCGCCGTGCCACCGGCGCGTTGCCATTGCGCGGCATAGACCCAAACGCGCTCGCCGATGCAGGCCGCCGCCACGCCCTCGCCCACCGCATCGATCACGCCAGCGCCATCGCAATGGGGAACGACCCGCGGAAAGTTGAGCTTTTGCCGCAAGCCGGCACGGGTCTTGACGTCAAACGGATTGATGCCGGAGGCGTGCATCCGCACCCGCACATCGCCGGGGCCTGGCGTCGGTGTCGGCAATTCGCCCACTTGCAGGACGTCCGCCGCCGAACCGTTTTTCTCGTACCATGCCGCACGCATTTGCAATCACTCCTCTGGAAGCTGGGCGGCGAACCGCCGTTCAAGTGCTTTTGGGTCTTCCCGGAAACTTGCGCCCACCTCTTTGGCGACGCGATCCGGGTATAGATCCTCCACCTCGCGAAGAATGCCCGCCAAAATGGCTTCGGCAAGGTCGGCCGGCGCCGCCTTTGGCTGTGGGCGATGGCTGGACATGGTTGTATCGGCGGGCCCGACATAAACGGCCATCGCTTTCGTTCCCTGACCGGCCAGCTCGGCCCGTACGCCCTGGGTAAGCGAACGCAGCGCCGCTTTCGAGGCGCTATAGAGCCCCACCCTCGGAATATGGACGAGCGCCGCGATGGAAAGCACGTTGACGATCATGCCGCCGCCATTTGCCTTCAAGACCGGCGCAAAACCACGGCACATCTGCAAGGTGCCAAAATAATTCGTATCCATGATGTTTCGCCCATGGGTCATGGAATCCGCGTGGAAAAGGCCGATATGCTTCGTGATGGCGGCGTTGTTGATGAGAAGAGCGACGTCGTGACACCGTTTTGCCGCGGCCGCCACGCCAGCTTCGTTTCGTATATCCAATTCGAGAGGAACGACACGGCCCGGATGGGCGTCTGCCTGGCGGTCCAACCAATCCGTATGAAGATCGGCGCCATACACTTTTTCGGCATCCGCCGCCAAAAGTGCGGCAACCAAGGCTTGTCCAATGCCCTGATTGGCGCCCGTGACAAAGGCAATTGATTTTTGAATTTGCACCGCTTCCCCCTTCTGGCACTTCTTTTTGTGATAGCATATACGCAATGGGGACTTGCAGTTATCCGAAAACCAACGCCTAAGAAGGAAGAAATATGGACAACGGCAGGGTGCAAAAGGCCGCTTTGGTCGGCGTGATCGCCGTCCTCGGAGCCGTCCTCATTTGGGGCCTGGTGGAAATGGGCTTCGTTCCGACACAGATTTTTCAGGAAGACCCGGCCGAACTCGCCGGAGACGACATCGCCAATTCGCTTCTCCCTTCGGCAAAACAGGGCGTTTTGCGTTCGCAATGGCTTCTCGGCCTCGTCTATTTGACCGGAGAGGACGCGCCCCAAGACTTTGCAAAGGCGGCAAAATGGTTTCAGCGTGCCGCCGAACAAGGCCACCCGGCCGCGCAATTGAACATTGGACGCATGTATCAGCTTGGCGACGGCGTGCCCCAAGATTTGGTCGAGGCGTATAAATGGATGGCCCTTGCAACCAAGGCGTTCCCCGAAAGCGAGGGGCGCAAGCAAGCCCGATCTGCCCAGGACATCATCGGCCAACAGTTGGAACCGGAGGATTTGGCCCGGGCAAAAGAAATGGTTGCAGCGTGGAAGCCAAAGAACAGCGGCGTCGATAAATAGCCCAACGCTTCCTGGCCTGCGCACGCATTCCGCAACAACGACAGGGAAAGCACATGCTTTTTCCATATGTCTGAGCAAGATATTCGTGCCATCGACGACGCCGATCGGGATTCGCTCTATACGCTTCCCCTTGCTTTCGTCCCCTTTAAGACGCCTGCCATTGGGGGCGCGCGGCTGATTAAGAACGGGCGCCTCGAAAGCGTCGTCGAGATTTACAAGGGAAAACGAATCGGCAGCGGCCAGGTCCCCATCGATTCGGTCGGCAAGGCGTTCGGCTGGCCGGACGACCCTGCCCATCCGGACCGCGTGCTTTTGAAACGCATCGCAGAACTGCCAAGCTACGACGTCTATAGCCTTCGTATTCTTTTTCGCCGCCACGACATTCCCGTAACGGATTACACCGAGCTAAAACTTTCCGAACAAAAGAAGGACGAGCTGACCGAATACATGCGCGCCTTCACCCGCCCGCTTATTCTGCAGACCTATGGCGAAAACGACATGGATATTCCGGATTATCAGGATGTCATCGCGCTTTTTCGCAAACCTTCTCTGGAGCGAGCCCGCGAAAAGCTAAACATCATGGCAGAGAAACTGGAAATCGATCTGATCCAGGTTCCGAAATTTCTCGAAGATTACAGCGACGTTTTTCTTTCGATCGCATATTTCCGTCAGTGCCTCGATCAAATCAAGCCATCGATCACGGACTTTCTGGAATCGATGCAGGCGTTGCGGAAAAAACGGCAATTCGCCGATGACACAAGTTTGCAGGAAGGCACCAGCCGAATCGCCGCCACCATTCAAAGGCTGCAAGATGCCGTCACCAGCCGTTTCGACGCGTTTGACGCCGAGACGAAAAGCATGTGGAAAGAAATCACCGCCACGCGGTTTCGCGAAGTCGAAACGCTGATCAAAGGCCACCACACGGTCATTGGCGGTTCGCTTTGCGCTTTGACCGTAAAGATGAATGCCTGGACCGAGCTTTTTCCGGATCCAAACAGCGGCGGCCCCATGGAAAGGGCGGCCTTCATCGCATCGGAGATGAGCCAGGGAATCGAGAAAATCCGTGAGATTGAAGAATCATCCGGCAATTTATAACGCCGCGCTCTTTTTCGTAGCCGCCCTCTTCTGCGCGGCCATCCCCGCCACGGCGGCGGAGCGGACGGGGATCGCCCGCGTCCTCGATGGCCAACGCCTGGCCCTCGACGGAAAGCCGATCCGCCTATACGGCATCGCCGCCCCCGATTTGCGGCAAAATTGCGCCTGGCCCGGCAAGACGATCCCTTGCGGGGAAATCGCTAAAACGGCGATGATGGATTTGGTCGCAGGCGCCCGGAAAATCGTCTGCCAGGAGAAAACGGGCATTCCGCACCCGGAAACCCTGGCCATTTGCTTTGCCGACGGCTTCGACATTGGCGCAAACATGGTTCACACCGGCTGGGCGCTGGCCGATCCAAAGATGCCTTCCGATTACGCGTCGATCGAGGCGGCGGCTCGCAAGAAAAACCGCGGCCTCTGGAAGGGCGATTTTGTGCGCCCCTGGGCGTGGCGCCCCGATGGCAAGAACGGCGGCCCTTAAGGCGCGCGCGCCTTCGCCCCTTTTTTTCCATGCTTCTTTTTACGGCTGTATTTCGTCTTGTCCGCCACGATTTTCGTGCGAAAGCGCTTGGCGGCAAGCTTCTTGGCTACAGGGTTGCGGCGTCGCGTGACCGGCATAAAAAGTCCTAGCAAAGCCTTCGTTCCGACCCCAATTATAGCCTGGGACCCGCGCCAGGAAAGCCGGGGCATAAGCCCTTCAAGGAAGGGGGCGCATCCGCTATTCTGGGCCTTCCTTTGAAAGGCCGCCTGTTCAATTGGGAGCTACAAACATGCCGATCGCCACCTTGAAAAACCGATTGCTTTTCCCCGCTCTGGGCCTTGCCCTCTGTTTTGCTGCAGGCACGGCGCAGGCCGAGCCTCCCTCGCCCGATGCCGCCGCCGAAGCCAAAGCGAAAGAGCTTTGCTTCGACCCCAATGTCGGTCGGCCGGTGCCCTGCACGTCGATGCACTCCGAGGAAGCAAAGCCCGACATTCCGAATTTCATGACACCCCATGAAGGGCCGCGCTCGGAATCCAAGGCCCAATAAAAAACAACCGAAATGTCGAACCCCGGATTCCCAAGGGAGGAAACGATGCCACGCTACATCATGATGGGAACCCATCGTGCCGATTGGATCGGCCGCCAGCCGGAACGCTCGACCCGCGTCGCCGAACAAATTGCAAAGCTTGGGCTCGAGATAAAATCCTCGAACTACACCCAGGGCATGTACGACTTCGTTGACGTCATCGATGCGCCAAACGCCGAAACGATGATGGCCTTCTCGATCTGGTACAAAAAAGAAGGCTATGGAGACTGCACGACGATGCCGGTCTTCCAGCGCCCGGAATTCCAGGTAGCCGGCAAGATCGCAGGCATCCAGGCCGAAGAAACCTATGAAGTGACGCCGGGCTGGCACCCACCGTCCGGCGAGAAACCTCGCCAGGTTTACGTCATGATAGGAAAACACCATCCCGACTGGGTCGACAAGCAATTGACCCGCACAAAAGATGCGTATGAGCAGTTCCAGAATCTCGACATCAAGATGCTCTATTCCAATTACGTCCAGGGCCAATATGATTTTGTTGGCATCATCGACGTGCCCGATGCGCAAGCCATGTTGGCCTTTTCAATCTGGTACCGGATGAACAAATTCGGCCATCTTATGGCCTTGCCCGCCTTCGACCGCAGCCAGATGGAAGAAGCCGGCAGGCGCGTCGGCGTCGAGGGGACATAACCGCAAAACGCCTTGGGTGGCGCTAGTCCCGAAAATTCAGATATTGCAAGGGGTGGGTAAGTTTGAGCCCCTTCACCAGATCGATCACGCTTTGCAGATCGTCACGTTTTTTGCCGGTGACGCGCAATTCGTCGCCTTGAATGGCGGTCTGCACCTTCAGCTTTGACCCCTTGATCTCTTTCACAATCTTTTGGGCCAGATCGCGCTCGATGCCCTGTTTGATGGTCACCGTCTGACGCACGCTGTTGCCGGTGGCCTTTTCGGGCGCAGCAAATTCGAAGGCGCCGACGTCCACTTTGCGGCGCGCCAGATAACCGCGCAGCAATTCCTGCACCTGTTTCAGCTTAAGATCATCATCCGCCTTGAGCGTAAGCGCATTGTCGGCGCGCTCAATCGAACAATTGCTGCCCTTGAAATCGTAGCGCGTCGAAATCTCGCGCATGGCGCCCTGAACGGCGTTGTCCACTTCTGGAAGCTCGGTACGGGAAACAATATCGAAGGATGCCATGGGTTAATTTCGCTTTTCGGTAAAACTGGTGAGCCCGACAGGATTCGAACCTGTGACCCTCTGATTAAAAGTCAGATGCTCTACCAACTGAGCTACGGGCCCACATGGGGTGCTTACCCCTACTCCGAAAGTCATGCGGATTTCCAGCTATTTCCCCGCTTCAACGTCTGCCGCCACGCGAAGATGAACGATTTTGTCCGGGTCCCTCACCGAACCGTTCGCCTGCGGGTCGCCTTTCTTGATGTTATCCACGAATTCCATGCCGGAAACGACCTGGCCCCAGACGGTGTATTGGTTGTCGAGATAAGGGGCCGGCGCAAACACGATGAAAAACTGGCTGTCGCCGCTGTCCGGATTTTGGGCCCGCGCCATGGAAAGGGTTCCCCTTACATGGGGCTCGCTTGAAAATTCGGCCTTCAAATTCTTGCCGGAACCGCCGGTGCCGTTCCCAAGCGGATCGCCCGTCTGGGCCATAAAGCCCTCGATGACCCGGTGAAAAACAATCCCGTCATAGAATCCCTCACGGGCCAGCTCTTTGATGCGGGCCACGTGGTTGGGAGCCAGGTCCGGGCGCAGGGCAATCACCACCCGGCCATCTTTCAAATCGAGATAGAGCGTGTTTTCGAGATCGGCGGCGTCAGCGTTTGGCATAGCAATCAACATACCTAAGAGGATGAGAAGAAGTTTCCATGGTTTCATGAGCTTTTCAGCCCTTTCAGTTTTCCTTGAAGGTTTGAAGGGGTTTTCCAGAATTCCCGTTCGCTTTCTGATCCGCAAAACGGGCTTTCAAATGGGCAAGAACCCGGGACGGGACGAATTGGCTGACATCGCCGTCCAGGCGCCCGACTTCTTTCACGAAGCGTGACGAAATGAACTGATTGTTTTCCGAGGCCATCAAAAAGACCGTCTCGATCGGCGGATGAATGCGGGCGTTCATGCCGGCCATCTGAAATTCGTATTCAAAATCGGAAACGGCGCGCAACCCCCGCATAATGACGGAAGCGTCGTTTTCAATCGCAAAATCCATCAGCAAATTGCTGAACGGCTTTACCCGAACCCGCTTGCCGCTAGGATCGAGAGTGGCGGCTTCTTCCGCAACCATCCGGACGCGTTCCTCAAGGGAAAACATCGGTTCTTTGCCGGCGTTCTCGGCCACGGCCACCACCACCTCGTCGATAAACTTCACCGCCCGGCCGATGATATCGAGATGTCCGTTCGTAATCGGGTCGAAGGTGCCCGGATAGATGCCAATGCGATGGGCGCCCATCAGCCTTCCTCCACCTCGGCGGCGGGCGCTTCCGCCGCGGCCGCCGCTTCATCCGTCGCCGCATCCGTTTCGGGCATTGCGCCTTCGCTTTCGGTGCTTGCCTGTTCGTCGAGACGGGTGACGGAAACGACGTGCTCGCCTTCCGCCACCTTGAAAAGGGTGACCCCCTGGGTCGAGCGTCCGGCAATGCGAATGTCGTGTACCGGACAGCGAATCAGCTTGCCTTTGTCCGTCACCAGCAAAATGTCGTCCCGGTCCTTTACCGGGAAGGTGGCGACAACCTGCCCATTGCGTTCCGAGGTATCGATGCCGACGATGCCCATGCCGCCGCGCGACGTGATTCGGTATTCATAGGCCGAACTTCGCTTGCCATAGCCGTTTTCGGTGACGCAAAGAAGAAACTCTTCCGCTTCCATCATCTTCGCGAAGAGTTCCGGATCCGAAGGCTCGGGCGTTTCTCCCGCCTCCGCCTGCTCACCGGCCATGCGGCGGCGGGAAGACGCGATGCGCAAATATTCGTCCCGGACCGGCGTTTCCGCCGTCGTGTGATGGAGGATCGACATGTCGATCACGCGATCGTCCTTGCCGAGCCGGATTCCCCGGACTCCAAGCGAGCCGCGGCCGCTGAAAATACGAACGCCGGTAACGGGAAAACGAATGCATTTGCCGGAATGGGTGGAAAGAAGCACGTCTTCGTTTTCGCTGCAGGTGCGCACGCTGACAAGGCGATCGCTATCGCCCAGCTTCATGGCGATCTTGCCGTTGGCCATGACGCGCACAAAATCGGAAAGCCGGTTGCGCCGAACGTTGCCGCTGGCGGTCGCGAACATCACCATCAGCCGTTCGGCGTCGGCTTCGTCATCCGGCATGGGCATCAGCGTCGAGATCGTCTCGCCTGCGGCCAAGGGCAGCAAATTCACCATCGCCTTGCCAAGGGACTGGGGCGAGCCCAGGGGAAGTTTGTAGACTTTCAGCTTGTAAACCTTGCCGATCGACGAAAAGAAAAGGACGGGGGTGTGCGTGTTGACGACAAAGACCTGGGTAACGAAATCCTCTTCCCGGGTCGACATGCCGGCGCGGCCTTTGCCACCGCGGCGCTGGGCCCGGTAGGTGCTCAAAGGCACGCGCTTCACATAGCCATTGTGGCTGACGGTCACGACCATTTCTTCGCGCGGGATCAGGTCTTCGATATCCTGCTCGAACTCGTCGTCTTCAAGGGTCGTCCGGCGCGGCGTCGCAAAGCGTTCTTTGATGTCCAGCAATTCAGCGCGCAAAATTTTCAGCAGTTTCTCACGCGAACGCAGCACACCGAGATATTCGGAAATCTGATCGACGAGGCCTTTCAGCTCTTCGGCGACCTTGTCGCGCTCCAGCGCGGTCAGGCGTTGCAAGCGAAGTTCGAGAATGGCTTTGGCTTGGGCCTCGGAAAGCTTGTACTTGCCGTCTTTCACCTTACGGTCCGGCTCGTCGATCAGCTTGATGACTTCTTCGACGCCCTTGACCACCCACGCCTTCTTCATCAATTGCTCGCGAGCGATGCCCGGGTCCTTCGCCTGGCGGATCAACGCGATGATCGGGTCCAGATTGGCCACGGCAATGGCCAGGCCCACGAGAAGATGGGCGCGTTCGCGTGCCTTGCCGAGTTCGAAGATCGTGCGGCGCGTAATGACTTCCTCGCGAAAGCGAAGGAAGGATTCGAGCACGCGCTGGATGCCCATCAATTCCGGCCGGCCTTCGTTGAGGGCCAGCATGTTCACGCCAAACGTCGTCTGCAGCGGCGTATAGCGGAAAAGCTGGTTCAGCACGACCTCGCCCTGGGCATCGCGCCGCAGCTCGACCACGATGCGCACGCCATGGCGATCCGATTCGTCGCGAAGGTCCGCAATGCCTTCGATCTGTTTGTCCCGCGCCATCTCGGCAATGCGTTCAACCAGGCGCGACTTGTTCACCTGATAGGGAATCTCGGTGACGACGATGGCCTCGCGGTCTTTTCGGATCTCTTCGATCGTCGCGCGGCCGCGAATAACCACGGAACCCCGGCCCATGCGATAGGCCGTGTTGATGCCGGCCTTGCCCATGATGATGCCGCCGGTGGGAAAATCTGGCGCCGGCACGATTTCCATCAAGGCTTCGATGGAGATGTCGGGATCGTCGATCAGCGCACAGGCCGCGTCGATGACCTCGCCCAGATTATGGGTCGGGATGTTCGTCGCCATGCCAACGGCGATGCCGCCGGCGCCGTTCACCAGCAAATTGGGGAAACAGGCCGGAAGGACGACGGGCTCGCTGCCGGAATCGTCGTAATTGGGCTGGAAATCGACGGTGCTTTTGTCGATGTCCTCCAGCATCGTATGGGCGGATTGGGCAAGGCGAATTTCCGTATAACGCATCGCCGCCGGCGGATCGCCGTCCATCGAGCCGAAATTCCCCTGCCCGTCGAGCAGCATCAGCCGCATCGAAAAATCCTGGGCCATCCGTACCATGGCGTCGTAAATGGCCGTGTCCCCATGGGGGTGGTATTTGCCCATCACGTCGCCGACGACGCGGGCCGATTTCCGGTACGGCCGGTTCCAGTCGTAACCGGCTTCCTTCATCGCGTAGAGGATGCGCCGATGGACCGGCTTCAGCCCGTCGCGCACATCCGGAATGGCCCGCGAGACGATGACGCTCATCGCGTAATCGAGGTAGGAGCGCTGCATCTCCTCTTCGATGGAGATGGACGGAATTTCGAGAGGAGCCTGCCCGGAAGATGCCACTAAAAGTTTAGCCTTTTCAAGGAGTTACAGGAGGGCGCCGAACACAGCCGATGATGCCTTCCGAGGGAAGATTTATAGCAGATTTTTCGCCCTCCGGTCCACCGAAGGGATAGGCAAAAAAGGCTTTAAAACCGCATCTTTAGAAGGGAATTTCGTCGTCGAAATCGTTGCCGGCAGAGCTGCCCGCGGCCGGGGCAGAAGAAGCCGCTTCAAACGCCGGACTGTCGCCACCACCGCCGCCACCACGGGTATCCAGCATGGTGAGCTCGCCCCGATAGCGGGCCAGCACGACCTCGGTCGTATATTTTTCCACGCCGCTTTTATCCGTCCATTTTCGCGTTTGCAGCGTGCCCTCAAGATAGACCTTCGATCCTTTGCGCAAGTAT
>Ga0070727_10001851_pt1 | contig 21320 bp, 19 predicted proteins | sample tdAd472_FD_66722 | JGI IMG/M metagenome (GOLD analysis project Ga0070727, IMG submission 66722) | Marine sediment microbial communities from the Atlantic coast under amendment with organic carbon and nitrate - tdAd47.2 | ecosystem: Environmental > Aquatic > Marine > Coastal > Sediment | place...
CGGTGTGTCAGAGGCAAGGCTCCACACCTTGTCGAGGAATCGACGGGTGCCATCGACCCCGTTGGTATTCCACGCGGCATCGTCAGTCGGGGGACCCATGAACAAGTGGTAAAGCCTGAGAGCATCCGCGCCGTGGGAGGCGAACAAGTCGAGCGGATCGACGACATTGCCTTTCGACTTTGACATCTTCGATCCGTCCATGGTGATCATCCCCTGGGTGAACAGGCGCGCAAACGGTTCTTCAACAGGACTCAGGCCGATGTCGTAAAGGAACATCGTGATGAACCTGGCGTACAGGAGGTGTAGGACCGCGTGCTCCACTCCCCCGATGTACTGGTCTACCGGCATCCAGTAGGCCGGCTTGGAAGGGTCGTAGATCTCGGAGTCGTTGTGTGGATCAGTGAACCGCATGAAGTACCAGGACGAGTCCACGAAGGTGTCCATCGTGTCGGTCTCCCGCCTGGCAGGGCCGCCACAATTCGGGCAGCTCGTATTTACGAACTCATCGACTGCGGCAAGAGGTGATTGGCCCTTTGGTGCGTAGTCTTCGATGTCGGGAAGAAGGACTGGAAGGTCCGACTCGGGGACCGGCACGAGACCACATTTGTCACAACTAACGATGGGAATCGGACACCCCCAGTAGCGCTGCCTCGAGATCAGCCAGTCCCGAACGCGGAATTGGACGGTCCCTGTACCGATACCCCGGTCTTCCATCCATTCAATGACCGCTGCGACGGCTTCTTCCTGCATCATTCCGTCGAGAAAGCCCGAGTTGATCGTCTTTCCGTCGCCGGTGTACGCCTCACCATCCCAGTCATCGAACGGGCTAACCGTCCTGATGATCTCGATGCCATACTTGGTGGCGAAATCCCAGTCACGCTGGTCTTGACCTGGAACGGCCATGATCGCCCCTGTCCCGTAACCCATCAAGACGTAGTCGGCTAGATAGATGGGGACCCGCTTCTGGTTCACCGGATTGATGGCGTACTTGCCGGTGAAGACACCTGTCTTCCCACCTTCTGACATCCGTTCGATCTCGCTGGCGCGACCTGCGGTCTTGATGTACTCCCTCGCCTCGGCTTCGTTGTCGGATCCCGCAATCAACTCTTCGACCAACGGGTGTTCGGGAGCCAGCACGCAAAAGGTCATACCAAATGTCGTATCAGGCCTTGTCGTGAAGACCTCGAATGAACCTCCCCCATCGATTTCGATGTTGAAAACGGCCCCTTCGGATCGCCCGATCCAATTCCTCTGCATCGTGCGAACACGATCGGGCCACTCGTCGAGCGTCTCCAACGACTGAAGAAGACGATCGGCGTAGTCGGTGATCTTGAAATACCACTGGGCGAGCTGCTTCTTCTCGACTGGGGTGCCGCAGCGCTCACAGAGTCCGTCAACCACTTGCTCATTGGCAAGGACGGTTTGGTCCTTGGGGCACCAATTGACGGGGGCTTCGGTCTTGTAGGCCAAACCTCGCTTGAACAACTCCAAGAACAGCCACTGATCCCAGCGATAGAAGCCCGGATCATGCGATGCGAGCTCGCGGTCCCAGTCGTACATGGCACCCAGCTGCTTGATCTGGGAAGTCATGGTTGCGATCTGTGCTTCCGTATTCGGCTTCGGGTGAACTCCCGAATCGATTGCGGCGTTCTCTGCGGGCAGTCCAAAGGAGTCCCAGCCCATGGGCGACAGGACGTTGTGCCCAGTCATGGTCTTGTACCGAGTAAGCAAATCGCCAAATGTGTAGTTCCGTACGTGTCCCTGGTGAAGAACGCCAGAGGGATATGGGTACATACACAGGTTGTAGAACTTGGGTTTTGACTCGTCCTCAGACGCGGCAAACACGCGTTCCGACTCCCAGATCTCCTGCCATTTGGATTCGATTGCGCGGTGGTCAAAGGTCATGTGAATGCGGGAGGGTAATTGGCCCGCTCCGCATTATGAATGCAGCCCTCCCCGAACCATGATGCGAGAACATCGAGAAGGAGACCCTTATGTCGATCGAACGTGTCGGAGTCATCGGTGGCGGCCTGATGGGTTCGGGGATAGCCGAGGTCTGCTCCCGGGCAGGCAGCGACGTCATCGTCCACGAAATCAACGCAGACGCGGCCGAAGCTGCCCTGGCTCGAGTGCAGAAGTCCCTGGCCAGAGCAGTTGAGCGTGGAAAGCTCGAAGTCGCCGGCAGTGAAGAGATACTCGGTCGCATAAGCTTCTCGACCGACCTCGGTGAGCAGTCGGATCGCCAGCTCGTGATCGAAGCGGCAACAGAGAACGAGGAATTGAAGAAACAAATCTTCGCCGACCTTGACGCCACTGTTGAGGACGCGAGCGCGATCCTCGCATCGAACACGTCCTCCATCCCGATCACTCGGATCGCATCGGCCACCAACCGGCCCGAGAACGTAGTTGGACTCCACTTCTTCAATCCTGTTCCGGTCATGGCCCTCGTAGAGATGGTTACGACCGTGATGTCTTCTGAGCAGGTGGAACTAAGAGCTCAGGAATACGCCGAGAGCATCGGCAAGACGGTGATCCGAGCAAAGGACCGAGCCGGGTTCGTGGTGAACATGCTGCTGATTCCATACATGTTGAGCGCAGTCAGGATGTATGAAGCAGGTCACGCCACTGCTGAAGACATCGACACCGGCATGCGCCTAGGGGCGAACCATCCGATGGGACCGCTTGAGTTGGGCGATTTCGTCGGTCTGGATACCACCAAGTTCGTCGCAGATGTCCTCTTCGAGGAGTTCAAGGACCCTTCGTACGCTTCGCCGCCTCTGCTCACGCGGATGGTTGAAGCTGGCCTCTGGGGTCGGAAATCCGGACGAGGTTTCTACAACTACAGCTAACGGCGCCGAACTCAGTCGACAACCATCGATTGGGTTCTCTCAACCATCAGCACCAAGACGCATCAAACCAACTACGAGGCCCTCGGTGAGAGCCTGCCACGAGGCTTCGATCACATTCTCATGCACCCCAATGGTTCCCCAGGCAGTGGTGCGGTCGGAGGTCTCCAGCAGGACCCGAACGCGAGCCGAGGTGCCGTCTTGACTATCGAGGACTCTCACTCGGTAGTCGGTGAGCCGCAATTCCTCGATCTCGGGATAGTTGCCCTTGAGCGTACCGCGAACTGCCTGGTCAAGTGCATGCACCGGGCCAACCCCTTCTCCCACATGAACACGTCGTTCGCCGTTGACCGTGAGCTTCACCGTTGCCTCCGAGACTACGTCCTCATCGGCTCGACGATCCGACTGGACACGGAAGGACTCGAGTTCGAAGTAGGGGTTGGTCCAACCGGTCATTCGACGAACCAACAGTTCGAATGAGCCGTCAGCCGCTTCGAAGTGGTAACCCTGATGCTCGAGAGCTTTGACTCGGTTGACGACGGAAAGAGCAAGATCATCATCCATGTCGAGGGCCAACTCCTCTGCCTTGGCAAAGACGGATGCTCTCCCTGCCAATTCGGAAACGACCATCCTGGATCGGTTTCCTACCTGGATTGGCTCTTCGTGCTCATAGGCATCAGACCGTTTCGCCAGAGCAGAGGTATGGAGCCCTGCTTTGTGTGTGAATGCGGATGTTCCGACGTAGGGAAGATGCGGGTCCAACGCGATATTCACGATCTCGGCAATGTGATGTGAAATCGAAGTGAGCATCGCTAGATCACCAGAGATCACGTCAAGCCCCATCTTCAGCTGAAGATCAGGAATCAACGTCGAGAGGTTGGCGTTGCCCGTCCGTTCTCCGTAGCCGTTGATGCATCCCTGGATCTGCTGCACACCGGCGTCTGCGGCGGCCAACGATGAGGCCACGGCTGTCCCAATGTCGTCGTGGTAGTGGACTCCAACCCCAGCAACCGACAACGCATCGCGAACCTGGTCAATGGTCGAAAGTGTGAATCCGGGAAGCGAACCCCCGTTGGTGTCGCACAGCACCAGGCGCTCTGCCCCCGCCTCAGACGCGGCTTTCAACACCTCCAAGGCAAAGTCCGGATTTGAGCGGTAGCCATCAAAGAAGTGCTCGGCATCGAAGAAGACGCGTCGACCCTGAGCCGTCAGGTACTCGATCGATTCGCCGACCATTCGCACCCCCTCGTCTAGTCCCACATCGAGGGTCTCGAGAACGTGGTAATCCCATGCCTTTCCGACAAGGGTGATCACCTCGGTCTCTGCTTCGAGCAGCGCCTTGAGTTGGGCATCCGATTCGACGACCGCTGATGGCCGCCTTGTAGAGCCGAATGCGGTCAACTCGCTGTTTCGAAGCGACAACTCAGACCTCGCCCTGGCAAAGAACTCAGTGTCTTTCTGGTTCGCTCCCGGCCAACCGCCTTCGATAAACGCGACTCCCAGGTCGTCGAGAAGTCCAGCCACTCGCAGTTTGTCAGACACGGTGAGGCTGATCCCTTCCTGCTGGGATCCGTCTCGCAGAGTCGTGTCGTAGATCTCGAGTTCCACTTGGTGCTCCTAGGAATGACAAAACCCCCTGCAGTGCAGAGGGCTTCTGGCACAGGCTGGTTGACCTGTACCTACTCGATAATGATGATCTGGGTCGAGGTGTTCATTGGCTGGGCAGTATGGCCCGGTGTGGGTTGGGGGTCAAGGCTCACGAGCCAAGACCTTCGATGACACGGTCGTCATCCCATGAGCCAACGAGAACCAGGATCTCTCGCCCGGGGCGAAGCGATGTCTAGATTCGCTTCCGTGATTCTCTTCGTCGATGCAGAACATGAGTCCGCGTATAGCCAATCCTTTGGGGAGTTTCTGCTGGCAAACCGAACTCGAATTACCTACGACCTCGAGGACATCTCGGGCCATCGGTGCATGCTGCAGAGATACACGAGGGTTGACCCTGAGTTGATCGATGAACTCGACATCCGAGCCGTTTTCATAAGCGGTTCAAGCACTGATCCCGATCAGTACGACCCGGCCCAACAGGAAGGCCTTCGACGTGTGGTCAACGAAGCAGAGGTGCCGATATTTGGGTTTTGTGGCGGGTTCCAGTTCATGGCACAGGCCCTCGGCCAAGAAATCGAGCCAATCGGGCCGCTTGGCGAAGGCGAGCAAGACCCCAATCCAGATTTCATGCCCGGTTGGAAAACCGAAACCGGGTACTCCCCGATCGAGGTCTTTGCCGAACATCCGTTGGTAAAGGGACTCGGTCGATCACCGGTGTTTCGTCAGTTCCATGGCCTGGAGATCAAACGTCTTCCTGGGGGGTTCGTGAACCTCGGCAGAACGGACGTCACCGAGCACCAACTGGTCGTGAACGAAGAGAAGCGGATGCTGGGTACCCAGTTCCACCCCGAGTACTTCAGCGACGACCACCCGGCCGGACGCCGACTGATCGAGAACTTCTGTAATTGGATCGGTCTGACTGTGGCCTGATCTTGATCAGGCTCGACCCCGGGGTTAGCTGGCGGCGGTCAGCGGACGCCGCGTCTCCCAGGCCATTGCCAGCAATCTGGACAGAGTGCTGCTCTGCTCTTCGACGGAGTCGGTGTCGCCTTGCTCGACCTGGTATCTGATTTGGTCTTGGACGGATTCGTAGGTGTTCAGGTTGTTCTGCATGTCCCCACTTAGACGTGCCGAACCACCCGTTCGGATCCCGTTAGGTCGCCAGACCAACCCTCTTCTCGAACCGTTCGGCCTGTGATAGGACCTGTGCAGGTAGAGCCAGGATCTTCTCTTGAAGCTCCGCTGCGGCAGGCGTGAGGTCGGTCAGGTCGGCGATCTTCCAATCCTTGATCAGGGGCAGAAGGACCCGGTCGTGATGAATCCGGAGGTTGTACACGCCGGCCTTGGCGACTTCGATCGAACGTCGCAAGAAGCGTGGCATGGCCACGCCAGGCATCTGGAAGTTGGCAAATGTGCGATGGATTCCGGCCAATACCGCCGACGGGTTCTGGGCCAGCATCGAAGTCATGACTTCCTTGTAGAAGATGAAGTGATGGTTCTCGTCAGCCGCAATGTTTTTCATCAGTTCGAAGGCCGCCGGATCATCGGTGATCTTGCCGGCGTTGCGATGACTGACTCTCGTCGCGAGTTCTTGTGCCGACGTGTAGGCGAAAATCTCGGTCGGATCGTCGTAGTTCGGGTGGTAGCCATTGATCATGGTCGCCATCCGATCGTCTTCTAGCTCTACCGGATCGCAGTTGCGAGAGGTGAGGAGATAACTGCGAATTGCGATCGCATGCTGGTCCTCCTCAGCCGTCCACAGGTGATTCCAAGCCTTGAACGTGGACGTATCGGGGAGGTATTTCTCCAAGAGCGAGTGGTAGTAGGGAAGGTTGTCTTCGGTGAGAAGATTCAGGACGAGAGAGGTCCTGGCGTTCTCAGAAATCGTGCACTGGGAAACGTCCCATGGTTTGTCACGGAAACTCTCGCCGCGCTCCCACGGAACGATGTCGTGGAAATACCAATGCTTGCGCCTCTCATTGTGTTCTGACATAAGCCGTGCGGCGTCTGCATCGATCGCCTCCACGAGTTCGAATTGTTCATTAACTGGCATTCTGGCCTCAAGTTGGTTCTGGACGGTCCGACCATCCTCATCCCGGTGACGTTACCCGTCTGGGTGCGCTCTCCCCCTTCGGTTTGGCGAACAGCCCGGTACCGTGGGAGCCGAATGCGGTTCTTTGCCTTCTTCGCCTTGGTAGCTGTCGCCGAGATGGCCACCTTCTTTTGGGTGGAATCTCGCATTGGGCTCGGATGGGCGTTGGGGCTCGCTGTGGCAACCGCGCTGATCGGCTCGGTTCTCGTCCGCAGAGCAGGTTTGTCGGTCATAACTCGACTCCAAGACAAGGTGAGCCAAGGCCAGCTGCCGGGACGCGAATTGACTCATGGAGCCGCTGTACTGGTTGCCGGCGCCTTCTTGATCTCACCCGGCTTCATCACCGACCTGATCGGATTCCTTCTGTTGATACCGGCGATCCGTGACCTGATACACGTGTTTGTCTCCAAGAGGTTCTCGTCCCGCATCACCGTATTGGGGAGGGATGGTCAATCAATCAGACGATCGAATGAGGGGCCTGACATCATCGACGTCGAGGGCTGGGACTAGCCGGTGTCCGGTTGGCCGTCACTCTTCTAGAGTCCCCCGTCTATGACTGATTCTCTTCGCGGGCCAGGCCCTGTTCACGGGTTTTGGTCAACTACGGCCAGCAGTTGGGTGATTGAGATTGCGTGTGTCGACCGTCCCGATTTCTTGTGCTTCGACGCTCAACACGGGCGGGGCCTGGATCAGCTCACGACAACGATGTTCTCTGCACTCGCCGGCTCAGGCGTGCATGGAATGGTCAGAGTCCCGGTGAACGATCCGAGCGAGATCGGGCGAGCTCTGGACCTGGGAGCCTCTGGAGTGATGGTCCCGATGGTCAACAACGCTGCCGAAGCCCAACAAGCGGTCAGAGCCTTCAAGTACGCCCCTGATGGCGATCGTTCATATGGGATGCAGACTCCTCGAATCGACGCTCTCGCCACGGAGTACCGGCCGATCTGCGCGATCCAGATCGAAACCGCCGAGGCTCTGTCGAACGTCGATGCTATCGCCGGCGTCGAGGGGATCGATTGGCTCTACATCGGCCCGGCCGACCTCGGTCTCTCGATCGGGGGCGTATCGGGGTCCGACGTCCAGGCCGTATTCAACGGATCGCATTCGCTCGCAAACGAGCTGACTGAGTCGTTCACCGCCGTCGTCTCGGCTTGTCAATCTAATGGTGTTCTTCCTGGCCTTCATTGCAGTTCTGGTGAGGCGACCCGAGTGGCCCAGGATCACGGATTTCGAGTGGCAAGCGTGGCGACCGACGCTTCCGAAATGCGTGCTGGCATGAGTCGTCAGCTGAAGCAAGCACGCCAATAGAGCAGCCGAAGCCGTAGCGCGGGTGGCCCCCTCGCAATCCGACGAGTATCGTTCCGCCCGCATCGAACTGAGGGGTCGCCCAAACATGCCGAACGGAAAACCAAACATCCTCGTCTTGTGGGGCGATGACATCGGAATCTCCAATCTGAGTTGTTACAGCCACGGCTTGATGGGGTACACGACTCCGAACATCGATCGGATCGCTTCTGAGGGTGTCCGCTTCACCGACTACTACGGGGAACAGTCGTGCACAGCTGGTCGAGCCGCGTTCATCACTGGCCAGAACCCCTATCGAACAGGGCTAACCAAAGTCGGACTGCCGGGAGCTGATCTGGGACTCAGAGATGAGGACCCGACTATCGCCAGCGCTCTCAAGGCTCAGGGATACACCACCGGTCAGTTCGGCAAGAACCATCTCGGAGACCGGGACGAATTCCTACCCACTAACCACGGGTTCGACGAGTTCTTCGGCAATCTCTACCACCTGAACGCCGAGGAAGAGCCAGAACATGCCGACTATCCGGACCCTGACGACTTCCCGGAATTCCGAGATCGGTTTGGACCCAGAGGTGTCATCCACAGCTATGCGGACGGTCGTATTGAAGACACCGGACCTCTCACCAAGAAGCGGATGGAAACGATCGACGACGAGATCATTCCTCCCGCCCAACGTTTCATCAGCGAGGCCGCGGACAGCGACACTCCGTTCTTTGTCTGGTTCAACACCACTGGAATGCACTTCCGCACCCATCTTCCCGAACAAATCAAGGGGCAGGCTGGACGTTGGCAGTCCGTCTACCACGACGCCATGGTTGAGCACGACAAGCGAATCGGACTGATGTTGGATCATCTCGACGAGTTGGGCATCGCCGACGACACGATCGTCATCTACAGCACAGACAACGGTGTACATATGAACACTTGGCCCGATGGGGGTATGACGCCGTTCAGGAACGAGAAGAACTCGAATTGGGAAGGTGCCTTCCGAGTACCTGCCCTGGTGCGATGGCCCGGACACATCGAACCCGGAACAGTTCTCACAGACATCGTCAGCCACAACGACTGGTTTGTGACTCTGCTCGCTGCTGCCGGTGATCTCGACATCGCCGAGAAATTGAAAGCCGGTCACGACCTGAATGGCGTGTCATACAAGGTTCACCTCGACGGACACAATCAACTTCCTTACCTGACCGGCGAGGTCGACGAAAGCCCGAGGCAGCACTTCTTCTACATGTCCGACGACGGTGACCTAACTGCGTTGCGCTACGACAACTGGAAGTTCGTCTTCTTGGAGCAGCGAGTCGAAGGCACGTTGCAGGTGTGGGCAGAGCCATTCACTGAGTTGAGAGTGCCCAAGATCTTCAACCTGCGAACCGACCCTTATGAACGAGCCGATATCACCTCGAATACCTATTACGACTGGCTCATCGATCGCGCTTTCCTCTTGGTCCCTGCGCAGGCATTCGTGGCACAGATGGCGTCCACACTCAAGGAGTTCCCACCCCGTCAGGAAGCAGCAAGTTTCACCGTTGCGAAGATGCTGGAGAAACTCAAAGCAGGCATACCGAGCTCCTGATGGCGGGGATTGCCCAAATAGGCTGATTGTCTGCCAACCTTCACGACGTGGCCTTCTCAGTACGTGACCAAATGATTCGGATCGAGGGTGGCGACTTCGCCATGGGGTCCAACGACTTCTATCCCGACGAAGGTCCCGCCCGAAGGGTGTCCGTCGATGGGTTTTGGATCTCTCCCCACGCGATTACGAATGACCAATTCGCAGCCTTCGTCGAAGCAACCGGTTATGTGACTGTGGCTGAGGTGCCCCCGGACGCCAGCTTGTATCCGGGAGCCCCATCCGAGAACCTCGTCCCAGGCGGACTCGTCTTCAACATGACCGCAGGAGCGGTGGATCTCCGGGACTACTCGCAGTGGTGGGCTTGGACTCCAGGGGCAGACTGGAGGCACCCAGCAGGTCCTAACAGCTCGGTTGAGGGCTTAGGTGATCACCCCGTGGTGCAAGTCAGCTACGACGACGCCCGGGCCTATTGCGACTGGTCCGGACTTGACTTACCAACAGAGGCTGAGTGGGAGTTCGCCGCCCGAGGTGGTCTCGACGGTGCCACCTTCACATGGGGTAACGACGACCCTCAAGAGACCGAGCCTCTGGCGAATACCTGGCAGGGCGGCTTCCCGTTTGAGAATTCGGAACTGGATGGCTGGACTCGAACCGCACCAGTCGGCTCATACCCGCCCAATGGTTTCGGTCTGTACGACATGGCCGGCAATGTCTGGGAGTGGACCGAGGATTGGTTCGGCTCCGGTCGAGATGCGACTCCCACTCCCCCGTCATGCTGCGCCCCCGATGTTCCCCGCGGGGGAACGCTCGTAAGCAGTTACGACCCACAACAACCGGATATCCCTATTCCTCGCAAGGTGGTCAAGGGTGGGTCGCATCTGTGCACCCCTCAATACTGCTATCGATATCGACCGGCGGCGCGTCAGCCTCAGATGGTCGATACAGCGATGAGTCATCTTGGATTTCGGCCCATTTCAAGGACTGTTGGCTAGTCGGTCACCGACAACAAGGCGGTCAGGTTGTCGCCTTCACCCGCCGTGCAACTCCACGGAACATCGTTGTCACGTGATAGAAGTCGACAAGCCCGAGTGGTACCTCTGTGAGGACCAGCCACTTCGGGGAGTAGTTGGCCCGAGTCCTCACCAGAAGCCGGGTCTGGTCGCCAGGAAGCGCTCTCAACTCCCAGGACCAAGTGAAGTCAAGAAAGACCCCATCATCGACCAGTTGACTCTCGAGGTCGCCGACTTCTGAAAGGTCGCTTGGATCTACTGGGTGTCCTCGATACGGATGGCGGATCGATCTGTACACGATGGACTTCTCAGGGTTCACCTCCGCAACTCGGAAGTAGGCCTCATAGTTCGGCCCATCTGGAATCAAATCGCCCACTTCGACGTGTTGATACTCAGGTCTCAGGACATCCGAACTCGGATTGTCGATACGCCATACCAAACGGTCGAACAGACGGCTCGTATACCAGCCACCTCGACCAAACCCCATCTGCACCAGCCACGGCCAGATCCGCTCAGGTGGTGCATCGACGACCGTCCCCCGTGTCCATTCCACGGCCACATCAGGCAAGAGCTCGTCTCCTGGCATCGAACCTATTAGTTCAGCGTCAGTCACACCCGATCGGCCTGAAAGGCGGTACATGAGGGCCAGGCAAGTCACCCAGATCGGCACCCATCGCAATCTCACGGATTAAGCATGCCCGAACTTCTTTTTCCGCTGCAATGGGCAAAAGACCCAAGAAGACGGAAGATTCCCTATCTAGAGATCACCGGCCACTCGGTAGAAGGCCTCTGTCCACTCATTCCAAGCGATGCCGTATCCGGTGCCGTTGCGGACGATGATCACATCGTTGGCGGGTGACACGTAGATGAACTGACCGTGATCGCCCTCCGCTGCGAAGTCTGGTGGCTGTCCATCACGAAGCTTCCCGTACCACATGTATTTGTAGTAGCCGTGGCCGTCGTCATAGACGGCGGGTCCCCAACTGTGGCCGTAGTAGTCGAGATTGTGGGTTTCTGGATCGAGCGATGTCGACTCGGCGACCCAATCGTTCGAGACAACGGGTTCCCCGTCCCATGTTCCGCCATTGAGGAAGAGACGGCCGAACTTGGCAAAGTCGATCGCCCTGGCATTGAGTCCAGCTTCCATCTTCTCGAATCCGCTTGCTTCGCTGTCCATCGCCCAGGCCCCGTCGAACTCCATGCCAATTCGGTCCCACAGTCGCGTCTGGGTGTACTCCGTCACGGACATGCCCGTCGTTCGTTCGATAATCATTCCCAGCATCTGAGGGTGGTACTTGTTGTAGAGGAAGTACTGGCCAGGTCCATCAACGATGTTGGTGTTCTCGAGGGTGATTTCCCGCTGGTCGAGGTAGTAGGTAGTCAGTGGGTCATCTCCGTTGAAGAGAAACCACCTCAACTCCTGGTACTCGAGTCCCGAGGCCATGAGGAGCACATCTCGAATGGTGATTTGGTCGAATCCAGGGTCTCTTAGAGCGAGTTCGGGGAGGTAGCCCGTGATTGGGTGGTCAGCGCTGGCGATGAAGCCTTCTTCTATCGCTATCCCGATGAGAGCGGAGTCGAACGATTTGGCCACCGAGAATGAGGTGACCATCGAGTCACGGTCCGTGTCGTTGAAGTACCGCTCGTAGAGGATCTGGTCGTTCTTGATAACGATGAAGGCCTGGGTCTCATGGTCGGCAAGGAAGGCATCGAAATCCGCTACTCCCAAAGCGTGTTCAAAAGAGTCCTGAACTCCCTTTTCGTCGAGGGATTCTTCGAAGAAGAAGGGAGTTCTCGACGCGGAAATCGTGCTGAGTGGGAAGTTGTGGAGGTAATCGTCAACACTCGACTCCCTGGAAGTCAAAACGCGGGCAACATACTCAGGTGAATAGAGCACCGCTCCTACAGCCGCCCAGACAACGAGCAGTCCGACAATTGCTCCAAAAGCCATCATCACCCGTTTCAACCACTTCATTGTGACACTGATGCTTTTGCTTCCTGTCGCTGCCGCCAAGATGCGGCCGCTGACAGTGTGGTTGAAGTGTCAAACGGCTCCGGGGTGACTTCTAGCCGGTCATCCAGTGAAGCGAGATAGAGGACTTCACCGTCGGCTGCCAACTCCAACGGGCGCATGATCTCCACTTTCTGTTCGCCTGGATCGATGAGGCTCTCCGACTGCAGCTCGCCCGTCAAACTGAAACGCTGAACCCGACGTAGGACCTCGAACGCTGCCCCGCTTGTGTCGACTTCGTCAACGACCAGGACGAGGGTCTCATCAGGACTCAGCCCAACAAACGAGGCTCCACCAAGAGGGGTGTCCCGTTCCACCGTCCAGGTTTCCTCACCGACTCGAATGTCTGTCTGCTGACCATCGCCCGGCGTGATCTCTATCTCGAGCCCGTCAAAAACCGCCATCGCATCCTGCTCAATCGTTCCGTCGTCGCCAAGCCGAGCATAAGAGGCGCCGAACTCGAATTCGAGAAGAACGCCTGAGTCGTCCCATGCAAGACCGGTGAGTCCATCTTCGAATCGAAACCCGTCTGGGATCTGAACCTCGGACAGAACATCGCCCTCCAACGAGAGGAACAGGACGCGGTATTCCTCCATCTCGATACGAATATCCAGGATCGCCAGACTTGCTCCATTACTGACCACGTCGGCAATGGAGGCAACACCTTCGGCCGCAAGATCGAAGATGGCGATCTGTTCTCCAGTCCGGTCGTAGTGCAGAAGCCTTGGCTCCCCTCGATTGGAAGCCATCGTGTCGGCGATCACGACCGACCCGTCATCGAGCACCACAAAGGACGATGGTCCGCTTGGGGGCTCACCATCTAGCTGGTAGGTGATTCCCTCGTCTCCGACAGGGATGCTGAAGCGCTCCGTTGATGGCCTTCCCGACTGTGTGGTGGTGGTCGTCACGTTTGCGAGAGTTGTGGAGACGACATGCACAGTCGACGAGCTTGACACTGGGGTTACGTCTCCGGCGCTCTGACAGGCGGTGAGTAGGAGAAGCGAAACCCAAACCACCGAGGATCGAACGGTTTGGGTGCGATGAGACCTAGGGCAATTCGGCGAGGGGGATATCAAGATCGTTCCCGATCCGCTATATCGCCAGACTGGAATCAGGCATCCGACGAAGACACCGGCGCCAAGATCACGACCGCTGTCTCACCAGACCGTAAGGCCGCATAGCCGTCCAGATTCGTATCGATTTCTCGCCATCGGTCCCAGAGCCTCGAACGCTCCTCCCCTGTTACGGCTCCCCCGACAACGACACGACGCTCACCAACAACATGCACGGTTGCTTCGGGTTGAGCTTGAAGATTGAGCCACCAAGCCGGTTCACCTTCGGCCCATCCGTTCATGGCCAGGGTGACCAAATCGGGACCGTCTTCGAAGTAGCCGAGCATCACACTTCGTTCCAGACCCGACCGCCGTCCGATCGTGGTGAGTCGCATGGTGCCCCAACTGTTCCCCTTCGGCCGCTTCAACCCGATGCGACCACCGGTCCACCGAAACAAAGCACGATGCGCGTGCCAGAAGAACCGGATGAACCATCGCGGCGGAAGAGGCGTGCGCTCAGAATTGTTGACCGTCATCGGTGTTCCTTTCATTCGGCGAACCGACATACCTATACAGCCAACTGGCGGCTATCAGGACAGTTGGCTCCTGGCAGCTTCAAGACTCGGACGCGATTCGGATCGGCGCCAGAGCCGAAAGTCCCCTGACATGCGAAAACCCCGAGAACAATTCAGTTCTCAAGCATCGGGCGAACCTTCCTACCAATGTGGCGTCCAATGGCAATACTCGCCGTTGCTGCCGGCGAGGGGGCGTTCAACACATGCACCGTGGAACCGGCGACCTCAATCACAAAATCATCGACGAGCTGGCCGCTGCGATCGACAGCTTGAGCCCTAACCCCTGAACCGCCCACCAGCAGGTCCTGGCTCCTGAGCTCCGGCACCAGCCGCTGCGCCAGCCGTGCATAAAGACGTTTCGACTTCGAATTCACCAATTCACTTGTGCCCGAACGCCAGTTGTCGAAGGCGAGCTTACGGAAGCCGGGGTACGCCATGATTGAGCGCAGTTCGGTCCAGTCCACGCCGCTCCCCCTGTAGTGCTCCCGACCAAGCGCCAGAAGTGCGTTGGGGCCGACTTCCACGCTTCCGTCATAGCGCCGAGTGAAGTGGACACCAAGGAATGGGTACCGAGGATCAGGCACGGGATAGATGAGGCTTTTGACAAGGACGGCAGCGTTGTCAGTGAGTCGGTAGTACTCCCCTCTGAATGGGATCACTTGCACTTCAGGCGAGAGCCCTGCCATTTCCGCCACCCGATCTGAGTGGAGACCAGCACAATTCACCAGAATCCTTGAGGAGAACTGCCCGATGCCAGTGTGCACATCGACACCTCCGACATGGTGAACAATCTCACTGACCTCAGCGTCAGTCACTATGGATGCCCCACTTTCTACAAGGGCGGCTGCGAGATGATTGGCGACGCCTTCGAAATCAGCCACCCCAGTCTCGTGAATGTGGAGCGCTTCCAACCCTGTTGCGGCCGGCTCGACCTCGGCGATCTCGCTGCCCCTGAGCCGTCGCATGCCTTGGAGACCGTTAGCTTTGCCTCTTCTCTCAAGCTCGTCGAGGGACCCAATCTCCGAAGCACGTGAGGCCACCACCAGCTTGCCGGACTCGTTGAATCTGATTCCAGATTTGAGGCAAAGATCCTTAATCGCATGCCTACCTTCGACACACAATTGCGCCTTGAGCGAACCCGGGGGGTAATAGAGCCCTGAATGAACGACCCCGCTGTTGTGGCTGCTCTGATGGGCTGCCACCCGGTTCTCCTTCTCGAGGATCAGGATCGAGACCCCGTCGAACGCCTCCTGAAGAGCCCTCGCGGTGGCAAGTCCGACCAGGCCACCGCCAACTATGCAGATGTCATATCGACGAGCCTCGCTCACTCGACGTCCTTCCTGTGTGAGACCGCTTCGCTCCTCAGCTTGCACTTCACGGTAGGTACCACCCACCGGGCGTTCAAAGGGAGGCTCCGTTGGTCAGTTCTGGTTGATCTATTCGGCGAGGGCCGGATAGATGGGCGAAACACCAATGTCGGGCCACCGCACCTCTAGGGCGTCCATGAAGGAGTGCAGAGTCTCGGCAACGGGGAGAAAGAGCCGTGTTGTGTTCGCCAACTCAACGAATGCTTGGAAGTGGGTGAAGAGAGGTGTTCTGATCCTCCCATCGGTCCCGAGATCGGATGATGCCGTTTCGTTTCGGACGATCATCGCCTCTTTGAAGTAGCCAAGCCATCGGCCGCTCCACCGGTTCAAAGCCCAATGAGCCGCTGCCGCCACCAAAGCTTCGTTGAAGACCGCATCGTCGGTCACCTGAGGTATCGCGTTGACGATCTGGTGGCGATATGCGTTCTCTAGTTGACGAGCGTCTTCCTCTGGAACCGAATGGACTCGATCTGTCTGGGGGAACCCGAGTCTCGCTCCGACCACATCTGAGAATCCATGACGAAAGGTTCCGAACTCGAAGTCGAGGAGCCGAACCTCATCGTTGGACACCAAGAAGTTGTGGGGACCGGAATCGGCATGGATGAAGGTCCTGAAGACGTCGGAGTCATGAACAAGCGCCTCGACCTGATTCAACGAATTCCAGAAGCCTGTCGACGGAGTGATCGACAGCAACGCCAAGCACTCCTCGAAGACCCCCGAGTGGGAGCGCTGATCGACGGTTGAATCCGAAACCGGGGATTGCGTTCCAAGCCGCGACTGCATTGCTACAAACTCGTCTTCTCGGCCTGCTGCCTCCGCCTGCATCCGCCCCAGGAGTTCTCCCATCCCAATCAACGCCCGGCGCGCCATGGCGGCGTCTTCGGCAAGTAGCAAATCCTGGGCGGTCTGACGTCGGCCAAGATCCTCCAATATGAGGAAACTGTGGCTCCTGTCGCTGGCCACCAGCCGAGGCCCATACCTTTGGTCTGTGGCGATCTGGTCGAGGAACTCGAGACTGGCCCACTCGTTGAGGAATCTCTGCGACTCGGAACTGGAGCCCGGTTGATTGAATCTGAGCGACGTCACCTGCTTTAGGACCACCGATGTCTCACCTCCGGGGAGGGCTGGAACGACGACGAAGCGGAGAACGGTGTTATCGCTCTCCAACGCTTGGGGCTGCTCGAGTCGAACTGGGTAACCGATCTGTGTCGAGAGCAACACGCTCCCATGGCGAAGCAGATCTCCAGGGCTTTCGTCAATCGGGACCATTACGGCCTCCACTGCTCCAATCGGCGACTACTCGGATCCGGGCAGACGGCCGGGATCGGCCCCTGGTGGCCCGGCGTTTCGCTTTGGATTCGGCTTCCTGAGCCATATCCCGGCGGATTCGGGTTCCAAGGCTGCGGTCGCCGTTTCGCTCCATGCGTCAGCTATCTCCTCAACCGTCAGCGAGGCCTGCAACTGGGAGGCGAACTGCTCCGAAATCAGGCCAGCCCGGTAACCGGATCTGTTGAAACGCCGATCCACCGTTTCCTGAATTCGTTTCCGAAGTGGGTTGAAGAGAGTCGCGACCAGGAGGGTGGAACCGGCAACTGCAAGTGAGCTCTGAGCAGGGAGAAGAAGAGTGACTAGTGAGACGGTGGCAAAGAAGAGCCCGGTAAGAACTCCCACCACGAGACCATAGGAAACGGTTCGAGAAATGATCCGGTCGATGTCGTAGAGCCGGTATCGGATGATCGCCAATCCCATCGAACCGAGCATCAACACGATTGACGTCGCGGTGGCGACGGCTCGCAGCCCCACACCGCTACTGCTTCCGAATATCAACAGATCTGCGACAACCCAAGCAAGAGCTATCGAGCCCGTTAGTGCCAGCCACTTCATCTGCAGGCGCTCGACCCCTTCGGCCCGGATGAATCTTGCGACAACAGCTAGAACCGAGATCGCCAGAGCAACAGCCAACGAGATGAAGAACAAACCAGAGAGGACGTCGCCGATTGGTGCAAACGTGTCATGCCAAGGGCTGGCCGCCCCGTCTGAAGTATCTCCACCCCAACCACCGTTGATGAGTGGAGCTGCGATAGCCAGCGAGAAGCTTGCCCAATAAACCCACCTGACAGGGCGCCACCTTGGAGACGGCAGATCTCCAGTTGGGAACAGCAACACCGCTGCCGCCATCAATGGCACCCACACCGTTGCCAAAGGCATGAGCAAGGTTACGAGTGCCGACCCGTCGGATACACCAATCAGGGTGGCAACTGGAATACCCACGACCCACACCAAGCCAAATGTGGCGCCACCAGCAAAGAGAAGACGACCCACGCGATGGCCCGGACGGTTGGTGATGATCAGAACACCCGTCGCAATCAAGGCGCCCTGAGTCAATAGCCATCCGAGATCTTCACCGGCTACCCGTTCGCCAGTGGAGGCCTGTTCGATGATCGCGGTAACCACGGCGAGAACTGCCCAAGCGGGCAGCAACCACCACATCCACTGGCGCTTAGGAACTCGATGAATCTCCATTGCTGACGTTGAACCTAGAAGATGATCGTTACAACAGCGTTACGACGGACGATCAGTTTTGGCTGCTGCCTGCGACGTACCCATCCAATTCTCAAGCGCTAGCGCTGGAGCGAGTCTCGGTTTGGTCGACCGCAAACCTGGGTACCATCTCGAACATGGACAACGAACGGCTACTGCCTTCCATCAGAGACCTCGTGAGACTCATTTTTGCGATCATCGGAGTGATCGCGATCGTCCAGGAACTCCGCAAGCCTGCCGAAGAGCGGCAGTGGAACGGGAAGGTCGCCGACGTGGTGCCTTACGACTTTCGCATGCCCACGGTGGGACGAATGAAGAATACGTACTGGAATCCCGAGGGCTCCGTGCTCTCCGGCAAGGTCTTTGGTGTTGGATGGGCGCCCAACTTCGGGGTCCTGGTGAAAATGCTCGGCGACCTGCGCAGTCGAGAGGACGCCGGAACCCAAGCTTCCTAAGACCCGTCGAACGAGCTAGTCGACCTTTACCTTGTCTCGCTTCGTCCGCCCTGTCCCTTGGGTCGTTTCCCACTTGAACAACCGCAGCCCGAGCAACAACGCCACGAACCCCCACAGCGCCATGTAGCCAATGGCACCCCAGTCGAACTGAGCCCCAGTCGTCCCGGGCAAGAACGCCTGCTGAAACGCGTCGTTGAAATGCTTGAGAGGGAAGAAATTCCCAACAGTGAGGATCCACTGGGGTGACTCACTCGTCGTTGGAATGAACAATCCAGAGAGGAACGCGATGGGGAGCAGGGTGGCGTTGGTGATCGCTGTAGCGGCTCCTCCGGTCGGAGAGACGGCCGCGACTAAGAGGCCCAACGCTGCGAAACATGCAGTACCAACCAAGAATGTGAGCGTCGCGGCGGCAAGAGTGCGCGGATAGATAGTGATCCCGTATGCGAACACGCCGACGGCCATCATGATCACTGTGGCAACGGCCGCGATCGCGGTAGAAGCGGCCATCTTGCCTGTGAAGAAGACCCAGGCTGGAAGTGGTGTTCCCTTGACCCTCTTGAGGATCCCCTCGTCGCGTTGGTAGGCAGTACCCACGCCGACGTTGGAGTAGGTGGCATTCGCAGCAGCGAAGACAGCAAGGGCAGGTGCGAAATACTGAGCAACAGTCACCCCTAGCTCTTCGATCTCTTCGCTTCCGAAAATGGCTGCGAACAGGACCAGGAGCATGAGCGGAAATACAAGCGTGAAGAAGGCGGCAACGGGAGTCCGGATAAAGATCTTCGCCTGATAGACGGTCTGCTGACCGATCAAAGACGTTGCTGACGGTCTATCCATTGCCGTTGTCCTCAGTAAGCCCGAGATAGACGTCCTCAAGCGATGGTCTAGCAACGTTGAGTCCGATCAACTCGATGTTGTGCTCGATAGCCCAACCCGTCAGCTTGTGAACATCCCTGGTCGGGTCCGTTGACTCGAAAGAAACGACGCCTTGGGCTGCCGTGGTGCCCGCGAAGGGAGGAACCGCTCCTTTTGGTCTTTGAAACGAGATTCGGGTTGCGGCAAACTCGCGTCCGCCCAGAGTGTCAGGCGTACCTTCGGCGACAATCACACCATTGGCAATGACGGCGACACGATCAGAGAGGTTCTGTGCTTCATCCATGTAATGAGTGGTCAACAGGATCGTCTTTCCCAACGAGCGAAGATTGTCGATGACGCCCCAAGCGTCCCGCCGAGCGGAAGGATCAAAACCCGTCGTTGGTTCGTCCAGGAAAATGAGATCAGGGTCGCCAACAATCCCCAGCGCCAATTCGAGCCTGCGCTTCTGTCCTCCGCTCAGGGTGCCGATCCTGGCGTCGATCTTCTCTGTGAGACCAACGATCTCGACCAGATCAGCCGTGTCCATCTGTTTTGGGTAGGACCCACCGTAGATATCGATGGCTTCACCAACCTTGAGCTCTCGTTCAACGGAGGTCTCTTGGAGCACAATCCCGATACGTTCCTTGAATGGGCGCTCAGCCTTGGCCGGGTCGTACCCGAGAACGCTTACTTCGCCGGAGGTTGCCTCGCGGTGCCCTTCGAGAATCTCAACAGTGGTGGTCTTGCCGGCACCATTCGGACCGAGCAGGGCAAACACTTCGCCTTCTTCGACGGTCAGGTCTATCCCTCGAACAGCCTGAACGTCTCCGTAATTCTTGACGAGCCCTTGAATTCCTATTGCCGACATCCGCTGGAAACCTAGTTCTTCGACGCTCGCCGATGCCGACTAGTGAGGCTCAGGGTCTCTTGAAACGTGGGCGCCCAACACCGGCCGCTACCCGAAAAGGGTTTTCCCAAACGATTGCGATAACATCCGCCAACAAGGAGAAATCATATGCCCGAGATGGGATTTCAGCACAAAGTGGGGTGGATTGGCACCGGCCGGATGGGAGCTGCCCTGGCGAATCGACTATTGGACGAAGGGGTAGATCTCTGGGTCTACAACCGGACACGCTCTAAAACGGACCCGCTCGCTGAGAGAGGCGCCACGGTGGTTGACTCACCTGCCGATCTCGCCGGACGAGACATCGTCTTCACGATGGTCGGCGGTCCGGCAGATGTTCTCGAGGTAACCGTGGGAGATAAAGGTGTCCTCTCTCAAGACACGAGACCAAAGATTCTCGTTGACTCGACCACCATCGACTCGGGTACGTCCGACCGGCTCCGCGACTACGCCGCAGAGGTGGGTACGCAAGTCTTAGCCGTTCCGGTCTCAGGCAACCCGAAGGTCGTGAAGTCAGGCAGGCTCACGGCAGTCGCGTCGGGTCCGCGATCTGCCTACGACGAGACCCTCCCCTATCTGGAGTGTTTCGGTCGCAAAGTCACCTACGTCGGAGGCTCCGACGAGGCTCGACTCGTGAAGCTCTGCCACAACCTATTCCTTGGAGTCGTCACGCAATCGCTCGCGGAGATCACTCTGCTGGCAGAAGCAGCCGGTATCAGCCGTGGGGACACCCTGGAGTTCATCAACGAAAGCGTGATGGGCTCGACGTTTACGAGATACAAGACGCCTGCATTCGTAAACCTCGACTACAACCCGACTTTCACCTGGCATCTGCTCAAGAAGGATTTTGACCTTGGACTGGCAATGGGCGATGACGTTGGGGTGCCGTTGCCCGTCGCTCATGTGGTTAGCCAGATCATCGCGGACGGCATCGGACGCGGCTTCGGGGACGAGGACTTCGCTTCGCTTCTGAGCCGACTTGCCGAAGGAGCGGGCATGGAGATCGCCTCCGAGAACAAGAACGTCACGACGGGACTCGAATGAGCGCCGGAGGGAGAAGACCGAACGACTTTCTTGAAGGCGCAGCTCAGAACGGTCTCCACATAGGAGGCGAGGAGACACC
>Ga0070727_10001854_pt1 | contig 21313 bp, 18 predicted proteins | sample tdAd472_FD_66722 | JGI IMG/M metagenome (GOLD analysis project Ga0070727, IMG submission 66722) | Marine sediment microbial communities from the Atlantic coast under amendment with organic carbon and nitrate - tdAd47.2 | ecosystem: Environmental > Aquatic > Marine > Coastal > Sediment | place...
GGGTCGCCGCCGGTGACCTCGCCGACGCAGCCGAAGTTGATATCGCCACACGCGACCGGACGCGCCGTGGTGAGCCCGCCGTCGCCGATGCTCAGGCCGACCGCGCGATGGGCCGTCCCGGCCCGCTTGAGCGATGCGTCGATCTTGCCGACCAGCGAGCGGTTCATCCGCCCGGCGAGCACTTCAACGACCGCGTCGATCTGGTCCGGCGGTGTCACGCGGATGCCGTCAACACGGTGCGGTTCGTAGCCGAGCTGGCGCAGGTGAGCGTCGATGGCCAGCCCGCCGCCGTGAACAACAACGACGCCGCGGCGGCTCCCGCGTTGCGCCAGCGAGCAGTGCAGTTTGGCGACCATCTCGCAGAGGCGCGACAACGCCGCGGTCTGGTCGATGATCGCCCCGCCGATCTTGATCACGATGGGGCGCTCCATACCGCTGTTCGCAGCATTCACGACGCGCCTCCGATCAGTTGCTGGCGCGGGCTGCTCGGCAGCAGCCCTTCGGCCTGGTCGAGGCCGAGGGCGATGTTCATGCACTGGATCGCCTGCCCTGAGGCGCCCTTGGTCAGGTTGTCGAGCGCGCTGATTATCACGGCGTGAGGCGTCTCGCCCGCTTCTTCATCGGAGCACCAGCCGATGTCGCAGAAGTTCGTGCGCACCACCCCGCCGACCGACGGCCAGACGTTCTCGCCGAGCACGCGCACGAAGGGCTGGCCTTCGTAGGCCCGTTCGAACGCCTCGCGGAGATCCTCGGCAACAGCGTCGCCGATCAGGTCGACATGGACGGTGGCCACGATGCCCCGATCGAAAGGTGCCACGCTCGGCGTGAACAGCAGTTTCTGGCTCGGCGAAAGCCCGGCGCCCTGCGCGATCTCCGGAGCGTGCCGGTGCGACAACACCTTGTAGGGTTTGAGCGACAGTTCGCTGAAGGTGTGCTCGAGAACGGCCTTGCGTCCCGCGCCGCTCACGCCGCTCACCGCGTCCACGATCACCGGACGGTGGGGGTGCACCAGGCCACAATCAACGAGCGGTGCGATCGCGAGCATGCTGGCCGTCGCGTAGCAGCCGGCGACCGCAACGAGCCGCGAGCCGCCGATCCGGTCGGAGAGTTCCGGAATGCCGAACGCGGCACCGCGGAGGAGGTCTGGACGGGTGCGCTCGAAACCGTAGTGCTTCGGATAGAAAGAACTGTCGCGCAGGCGGAACGCGCCGGAGATGTCAATGACAACCGCGCCGGTGCGATCAAGCAACGCCGGCGCGAGATCCAGGCTTGCCTCGTGCGGCGTCGCGAGGATCACCGCGTGCGGGTCCAACTCGGCGATCCGCTCGACCGTGGCCTCACCGACGATCATCTCGCCCAGCCCGGTGGCCGCGAACCGGGGCGCGAGATCGCGCAGGCGCTGGCCAGCGCTCGAGCCGCCAGTGGAGCCGAAGATGCCAACCAGTTCGACGCTCGGATGTCTGCTCAGAAGCTCGATAGCCTCAAGGCCGGTGTAACCGGACGCGCCGACCACCACCACCCGTTTCGGACTGCTCATCGATCAGGCCCGATCTCTCGACGCGTCCGCCGAGTCGAAGAACGCGATCCGTTCCAGGCGCGAGGCGAGCGCCTCGGCGTCGTCCGAAGACGGGGTCGCAATGAAAATAGTGTCGTCGCCTGCGATGGTGCCGACCATCTCTTCCTGAGGCGAGCGGTCAAACTCGATCGCGAGCGCATCGGCGTGCCCCGGCTGCGTCCGGATCACCACCAGACTTGCGGCCGCCTTGGCCCAAAGCAGGTGAGCCCGGACCGCATCCTCGAAGGCTTTCGGACCGGCAGGAGCGCCGAGGCCGTCGGGCAAGACCCAGCCGCTCGGTGCCTTCACGATGCCCAGCGCGCGAAGATCCCGCGAGAGGGTCGCCTGAGTCACCTCGACACCGACCTGCGCAAGCCGATCGCGCAGCTCGTGCTGACTGTCGATGGTCTGCTCGCTGAGCAGTCGCTGGATCAGGCGTTGGCGGTCCGGTTTGGCCATACGAATGAATATACACAGTTATGCATATTCATGCAAGCCTGATGCCCCCGTTTACTCGGGCATCGCCAGATCGTGCTGGATGACCACCGAACTCGGCATCGGCGGATAGCGCATCGCGAACCGGAAGCCGTGGAAGTCCGCGGGATCCCAGCCGAGACGCCCGTACACATGCTCGATCAGGTCCGGGTGTTCGGGCATCAGGGGGGTCGCGACCTCCGGAGGCGAGTGTCCGATGCTCTGCATCTGCTCGGCAATCGGAAGCCGATCGAACTCGGAGCCCTCGCCCGGCCCGACCTCCGCCCCAACCAGGCTGTAGACCAGCGGCCGCGGCGTCATGGCGAATTCAAGTTCCCGGTGGACCAACAGATCGCACACCAACCACTCCGTTGGGACCTGGATCGGCACCGCGTGTTCGCCCACGGCATTGTGCTCGTCGGCGTAGATGCTCGCGAAACTGCGAGCCCGCTCGCCGAAGATCCAGGTCTGGCGTCCGTGGTTACCGATCGGGCCCGGCGAGAGCATGTACCGAGTGACTTCGCCGCGCGTGATCGGCTGGAACGCCGGATCCGGCGTCGTGCAGAAATCCCGCATGAGCATCAGCGGGTTCCCCGAACCGTCGGACGGGCAAATCGGCTCCGGCTTGGCGTCCGTCCGGACCGAGCCGTCGTCGTTGTAGGCGAAACGCATGAACAGCGGCACGCTCACATCCGCCCTCAGCCGGCGCACATCGATCAGCCCGCCCACACTGGCGGTGTCCAGCCGGGTGGGGTCATCCGTGTTCGGCGCGAGGAAGAATGAGGCCATCCGGACCCGTGCCTGGATACCCCAGATCGCGCTGTTGCCCTGAAATGCCATCTTCCGCGTCGCGTGCAGGTGCTCCTGAGGCACTTTGTGCGGAGCATTGCTCGAGAGCACGAGTTGGAGGGTGGACCGGTCGTCCACGTGCAGCTCTACCATGCGATCGAACTTGTCGATCGCCGCCCGTGCCGCGTCCACGCTCGACTTCGAAGCGCCGCCGGACTCGAACGCCTTGAGAATCCGCTCCATCCCGGTATCGCCGGGCAGATTCGAAATAATGGAATGCGGCTCGGGAACCGTGACGATTTTCGAGATCTTCCACGCCAGATTCTTGTTGATCCCGAACCGCCGAGCCATGTCCTGCGGCTTGGTCGGGTCAGCCCTCACGCTGATCAGGACCTCGGTGAGGGCGCCGCGGACTCCTTGATAGGTCTGGTCCAGCGCGTCATCGAAGCGCTGGGTGGACGCAGCAGCGGTTGTTCGGTTTCTGACAGCCATGTGGGATGGCATCCTTTCCCGTATCTCGCAGGAGCATACCCGAACCCGGGGCCGAAGACCAAAATTCCCGTCAATTTTCCCATGGGAAAATTGACGGGACAAAAAATCCCCTGTACCGTGACGCTGTCCTGGGCCGCGGCGTGGCTGCGTCCTCCATTCCAGATTGGTGCCGTAACGGCACGCTTTGCAGCAGGGAGAAATGAGATGAAGAACATCGCTATCGCAGCCGTTGCGCTCGGCATCACCGGCGTCGCCTCCGCCGACATCATTCAGATCGACATCGTCGGGCAGGTCGACTTCGGCGGCGTCAACATCGGCCAGTGGGCCGACGTGAACCCCGGCGATTCCGCCGTCATGAGCTTCCAGGTCGATTCCAACAATTTCGTCGACAGCACCAACTTCCCGACCCGGGGCTACGAGATCATTCAGGAGTCGTTCGTCCTGACCCTCGACGGCATCTCCGGCGGCATGGCCAACCCCTACCCGAACGGCGCGACGCCGTACTTCATCATCCGCGACAACGATCCGGCGGTGGACGGTTTCTTCCTCGCCGAGCATCCGGACCAGTTCCCCATCGGCGTCGCCACCGACGAAGCAGCGCAGATCGGCGATACCTTCCGCGCCCTCTTCCAGGCGACGTACGGCGGCGATCGCCTGGACTCGCTCGACATCCTGGGCGCCGTCGGTACCTACGACTTCAACGGCATCTCGTCGTTCAACTGGGGTTTGGAAGACGGCCCCTTCCAGCCGATGGGCTTCATCTTCGACAACTTCACGATTTCAGTAGTGCCCGCGCCCTCCTCCGCGGCGCTGCTGGCGATGGGGACGCTGATCAGCGTCCGCCGCCGTCGCGCTCGCGCGTAATCGAGCTGCCAGGAAGCCCAGACTCCGGAAAGGCCCGCTGCACAGGCGGGTCTTTCACTTTTTGGAGCGGTTGCGATCGATTCGAGCATCAAAAGCAAAAGACCCCGAACGATCGTCCGAGGTCTTCAAAGTGGAGCCGATCGGGATCGAACCGACGACCTCTTGCATGCCATGCAAGCGCTCTCCCAGCTGAGCTACGGCCCCATTGATAGCTGATTGTCGCCCAAAACGCCCGCTTCCGGACGCGTCGGGCCACACAGCGTACCGCCTTCATCGGTTGCGTCAAGCGGCGGGGCCAGTCCAGCTCCCGAAACCGCCGTTCTCTGGCTGAGAGGGAGGATTCCGTGGGCGTGGCGCAACGTCACGCCTTGCTATACCCTGTGACCCAAGATGCCCACGCCGCACCCCCAGTTCCCGACGCTCCAGGTCTTCGATCACCCGCTGATCCAGCACAAACTGACCTACCTGCGCGATCGCCAGACCAGCTTCCGGGCATTCCGGGCCCTCATCGCTCAGATCGCCGGGCTGATGGTCTACGAGGTGACCCGGACATTTCCCGCCGAGCAGATCGAGATCGAGACGCCGATGGGCCGGCACCGGGGCACGAAGATCACCGCGTCAATCACCGTCTGCCCGGTCCTCCGGGCCGGGCTCGGCATGGCCGAGGGCGTGCTCGACGTCATGCCCGAGGCCCGCGTCGGGCACATCGGGCTGTTCCGTGATGAGAAAACCCTGCTCCCGACGCAGTACCTGTCCAAACTCCCGCGCGATCTCGACGCGGGACCGGTCATACTCGTGGACCCGATGCTTGCCACCGGCGGCTCGGCGGCCAAGGCCGCGCAGATGCTCTTTGATCAGGGCGCCAAGGACGTTCGTTTCCTCTGCCTTGTCGCGGCTCCCGAGGGCGTCACCCGCTTCAGCGACGAGTTCCCCAAGGTCCCGATCTACGCCGGCGCACTGGACGATCGCCTCAACGATCAGGGCTTCATTCTTCCCGGTCTCGGTGATGCCGGTGATCGCATGTACGGCACCCAGTAACCGAGCGAGCGTATGAGCACCGTGGAACGAAAACCGAAGAAGTCCGGTACGCCCAAGGCGCTGAAGCCGACCTATCAGGCCAAGAATCCCGATACCCGCGTCTACGTCGGCGACTGTCGCGAAGTCCTGCCACGCATCCCCGAAGTCGCAGCGGGGGAGGTGGACCTCATTTTCGCCGACCCGCCTTTCAACTGGAACCGCGCGTACGACGAGTGGAAGGATTCCATGCCGCGCGAGGACTACCTGCGGTTCACGCGAGACTGGCTGGACCTGTGCATCGGGGCGCTGAAGCCGAGCGGATCGATCTGGGTGAACATCCCCGACGACTCCGCCGCCGAGATCGTCATGCACCTCAAAGGCCGCGGCCTGGCGATGGTGAACTGGTGCATCTGGCACTACCGCTTCGGCCAGAACACGACCGGACGCTTCATCAACAGCAAGGTCCACGCGCTGTATTTCTGCAAGAACCCCGAGCATCGCCAGTGGCACGCCGACGAGATCCTCGAGGCTTCCGATCGCGCCACGACCTACTTCGACCCGCGCACCCACAACAAGAAGGCCGGAACCGCCGGCAAGCGCGTGCCGATGGACGTGTGGTACGGCAAGCACTGGGGGCGCATCCAAGGCAACAACGCCGAACGCCGCCACTACCACGACAACCAGATCCCCGAGGTCTACCTCGAGCGCGTCATCCGTGCGTGCTCCCGGGAGGGCGACCTGGTCATGGACCCGTTCGTCGGTTCCGGGACCACGCCCGTCGTCGCCCGCGAACTCGACCGCCGCTTCATCGGCACCGAATTCTCGAAGCAGAACGCCGAGTCGGCCTGGGAACGCATCACCGAGATCGGCTGCGTCCGCGTGAAGCGGGACGAGCCGACCCAGCACGCCAGCGCGATCTTTCAACCGCGTCCGACGCGCTCGAAGAAGTAGAACCGCTCGTCCTCCGCCCGAACGCGGATCGCGCCATCACTCGCGACCCGCGCCCGGGCTTCGGACCGGCCTGGCGATCACGGGCGCGCGACCGGGAGGGCCGATCGCGCTGAGGTGCCCGCTCGCCTCAGCCCTCTCTCCCCTCCTCTTCGTTCGGTGCGCCCGACAGGAACCGGTCCGCGATCCGGCGCAGCTCCGCGCTCGGGGTCAGGAACGCCTCGTGTCCCTCATCCGTCTCCAGCAGGTGGGCCCGGCTGTCGACGCCGGCTTCCAGCGCCGCGTGATGAAGTTCGAGCGTCTGCCCCGGCAGGTGCACGCCGTCGCTGCTGAACCCGACGAACAGAGTCCTCGCTCGCACGCGCCGCAGCGCCTCGACCAGGCCGCCGCGTCCTGCCCCCGCGTCGTACAGGTCGGCGGCCTTGCTCAGGCGGAGCAGCGAGTTCGCATCGAAACGATCGGCGAAGCGAGCGCCCGTCGAATCGAGGTACCACTCCACGCTGTGGTCGTGCTCCAGCGTGAAGCGAGAACGCGCCTCATCCCGGCGCGAGCGCCCAAAACGCCGTTCGAGCAGCGCTGCCGAACGCTCGCTCGAGTGCAGCAGCCCGCGCGCGATCGAGAGGCCTTCGACCGGGCGCCGCTCCGCGCTGTACCAGCCGGAGCGGAAGTCGCCGTCCGCCCGAACCGCGCGTCGCGCCAGCGAGCCCAGCGCGAGGGCCTGCGCGTTGTGTCTCGGCGCCGCTCCCAGCACCAGCGCCCTGCCGACGCGTTCCGGCTCTCGGATGGTCCATTCCAGCGCGATCAGCGCACCCAGCCCACCGCCGACCACGCCGATCGGCTTCTCGATACCCAGAGCGTCCAACAGACGCCGCTGCACACGCACCATGTCACCGACCGTCACGACCGGGAAGCGGGGCCCCCAGGGCTCGCCCGTGCTCGGATCGATCGAGGTCGGGCCGGTCGTCCCGAAGCAGCCGCCGAGCACGTTCGCGCTGATGACGAAATGACGCGACGGGTCGATCGGCAGCCCCGCGCCGATCATAGCCTCCCACCAGCCCGGCCGATCTCCACGCCAGCGTCGGGCGGCGTGCGCATCGGCGGTCAGCGGATGGCACACCAGCACGGCGTTGTCTCCCCGGGCGTTCAGGCGCCCGATCGTCTCGAAGGCCACATCCACCTCGTCGAGCACGACGCCCGATTCGAGCAGCAGCGGCTGATCCGGCGACGCAACGCGAAGTCTTTGCGCCGCCTCGCTTACGCGATGCCCGCGGGCGGAGTCGTCCCCGTCATGCCCGAAGCGGAACTGCAGCCCGCCACGGAAACGGGCGCGATCGGTGGTCGTCGAGTTGTTGGTCCAATGGTTGGTCAAGGTTGTCATGTCGTGCTCACAGTCAAGCCGTGCGCGCGGGATCGCTTCGCCGGCGTTGGTCGTCGGAAGAAAGGTCAGGGGCAGGTGCGTCGGCGGCGGAGTCGGAAGGATGTGTCCCAAAACGACAAGCACCACCGATCGGATGTGCCCGGGTCGGTGGTGCTCAGTGCAGACTCACTGAGAGTGTGGAAGGGTCGCTACGCTCGACACCGTTTCTCCACGCAACCGCCGCCCGGGCATGTCATTCGCATGCAGGGTTTCATCGGGCACGGTTTGCGAAGGCAGTTGTTCACGAAGCGAATCTCCAGTTCAGCGGCAGAACTATACACCCCCGGCGGATGCTGTCAACTCATCGGCACGCGGGTGGTGCCAACTTTGCACTTTCGTTACGCGATCGATCAGGACGACAGACGAAGCGCTTCCCGTGTAATGATCACGACCGCCATGACAACGAGGAACACCGAGAACCCGCGCTTCAGCGCCCGCTGGTTCACCTTCTCGTTCAGCCGCCTGCCCACGATGCTCCCAACCGTTCCGATCGCGATGAAAAGCGCGATCGTCGACCAGTCCAAGGGCTGGGTCTGCGGGTCGAGTTCCTGCTGGTAGCCGAGGAAAGCCGATGCGGCGTTGATCGTGATCAGCGCAAGACTCGTGCCGACGGCACGCTGCATATCCAGCTTTGAGAACAGCACCAGCGCGGGAACGATCAGGAACCCGCCGCCGACGCCGACGAAACCCGTCATCAGACCGACGATCAAGCCCTGCAGCGCCAGAGGCAGCAGTTTCGGTTTGGCAGGTCCGGCATCCCTTGCTGACTCTGTCTCGCGCATGCCGCTGCTTGGGCGCGACCGCCTCCACATCATCACCGATGCGCCGAGCATGACCAAGCCGAAGACCAGGAGCTGCACCGCCCCGGCGACGAAGCCGGCGATCCACGCGCCTCCGAGCGCGCCGACGACGCTCGTCGGTGCGAACAGGAGCAGCACGCGCCACGCAACACGCTTGGCAATCGCGTACTGCAACGCGCCGACAGCCGCGATCGCTCCGACGATCGCCAGCGACTCCGCGATCGCGAGTTTCTCCGGGCGCCCGAGCACATACGCCAGCACCGGCACCGTCAGGATCGAGCCGCCCGACCCGAGCAGCCCGAGCGACAGCCCGATCAGAAGTGCACCGACGATGGCTCCGACCACAATCCGCTCCCGTCCCGCGCCGGAGCGCTCGAAGGATCACGCCATCACGCCGAGCAACTGGTTCCGCAGTTTGCGGCGCCCTTGTTCCACGGCATCTTCGCCAGCAGCAGCGCCATGCCGCACCAGCCCGATGCGCCCGCGAACACCAGTCCGGCGCCGACGAACCCCGAAAGGATCAGAAACCACGGGCTCACGAACGCCCCCAGCAGCACCCCGACCAGTACGAGCGAGCCCGCCGTCATCTGCACCTGACGCATCACACCGATCTTCGGCGCGCCCTGCGGCTTGTACACCGCTTGGCCCTGCGCCTTCCAGGCTTCGATGCCTCCGGCCAGGTGGTAGGGCACCCCGCCGCACCCGGCGTACCGCTCCGCGGCGTCCAGCGAACGCCGACCCGAGCGGCACTGAAAGACCAGTTTCCGGTCCCCGTACTTCGCGCGGATCGCCGCGGCGTCGAACGCCGACAGCGGGTGCAGGTCCGCTCCGTCGATGCGCTCCTCGCCGAACTCGAACGGCTCACGCACATCGATGATCACCGCTTCGCCCGTCTGTTGCCAACGGCGCAGCTCCGACGGCGAAACATCCGTCACCCGTGCTTTCGATTCGCTTACCGTGCTCATGAGACCGCTCCCGCCGTCGTCGACGGCTTCACCACATCGTGCTTGTCCTGCCAGGCCACAATGCCGCCCTTGAGATTGATCACCTCGTGCCCCCGGCGCTGCAGATACGCCGAGGCCCGCGCCGAGCGCACGCCGCTGCGACAGTGCACCAGGAGTCGCCCCTCAGGAACCTCGTCCAGACGCGATGCCAGACGCGTGTGCGCCACGTTCGTCGCGCCGTCGATGTGCGCCTCGTTGTATTCCGTCTTGCGCCGGACATCCAGCACACGGACATCGCCCGATTCGATCAGATCCGAGGCCTCGTCCGGTTCCACCTCCGGTGTCGTCGCCAGGATGTGCGATCCGTCCTCGTACTCGTCGAGCGTCGACGCGTCGACCCACCCTTCGACCCGGTCCAGGCCGATGCGGATCAGGTCACGAACCGCCTCGTCGAGCCGGTCGGGCTCGATGATCAGGATCATCGGCTCATCCGGACCGATCAGCGAACCCGCATCGGTGTTGAAAGACTTGATCAGCGGAAAAGACAGCGAACCCGGCACATGCCCGTCCCGGAACTTCGCCCAGTCGCGCGTGTCCACGATCGCCATTGACTTCGCGTCCACCGAGCGCAGGTCCGACGCGTCCATCCGCTTCGGCTGCGGCACGCCTCCGAGTACCGGCGGGCCAACCTTGTTGAGCTTCTTCATCGTCGCGAAGTACATCGGCGGCTCGGGCTGCCCGCTCAGGATGAAGTCCACGAACGCGTCTTCGCTCGTCGCCGCCCGGATCGCAGGGTTGAACCGCTTCTCATAGCCGATCGTGCTCATCGGCACCGCGCCCAGCGCCTTGCCGCAGGCGCTGCCCGCGCCGTGGCCCGGCCAGACCTGCACGAAGTCCGGCACATCATCGAGCTTGTGCACCGTCTTGTAGAGCCGGCGCGCCGACGGCTCCATCGCCCCGGCCTGCCGCGCCGCGGTCTCGAGCAGATCCGGACGACCCAGGTCGCCGACGAACACGAAATCGCCCGTCGCGATGCCGATCGGCTCGGTCGCCCCGCCCCCGTGGTCGGTCACCATGTACACCAGGTGCTCGGGCGTGTGCCCCGGCGTGTGGATCGCGCGGAACTCGATCTTGCCGATCAGGAACACGTCCCCGTCGTGCAGCAACTGGTGGTCGTACGACCCGCCGCCGACTTTCTGGTCCAGCCACTGGTACTTCCAGTCCTGATCTCCCTCGTCGGAGACATACACCTTCGCCCCGACCCGTTCGGCGAGCTCGCGCGCCCCGGACAGGAAGTCCGCGTGGATGTGCGTCTCGGCCACCGCCGCGATCCGCAGGTCGTTCGCCGCGGCCATGTCGATGTACCGGTCCACATCCCGCTCGGGGTCGATCACGATCGCCTCGCCGGTGCGCTGGCAGCCGATCAGGTACGCCGCCTGGGCGAGTTTCTCGTCGTAGACCATCCGCATGAACATCCTGCGTCTCCTTCCGCGGCTCGGTCCGGCCGGCCCGCGAACTCGCGTCCTGGCACCAATGTATTCGATGCCCATAGTTCTACGCCGACGAAAGCAGAGGGGCGCACCCGCCGATTGGCAGAACTTTTTGGGGTTCGTCGATGGGGGGGTGGACAACGGCCGATTAAACAGGTAAATTGTATACCAGTTAAGTCAGCCAACAACCCAACCCGGAGAAATCCAATGCCCACCCTCTACGAATCGCTCGGCGGCGAAGCCGCAATCAATCAGGCCGTCGAAAACTTCTATCGGCGCATGCTCGTCGACGATCGCGTCAGCCACTTCTTCGACGACACCGACATGGACAAGCAGATGGCCAAGCAGGCCGGCTTCCTCACCATGGTCACCGGTGGCCCGAACAACTACACCGGCAAGGACATGCGCGAGGGCCACAAGCACCTCGTCGCTCGCGGCCTCAACGATGAGCATGTCGACATTGTCATCGAACACCTCGGAGGCACCCTGCTCGACATGGGCGCCAGCCCCGAGCAGGTCCAGCAGGTCGCCGACCTCGCCAACTCCGTGCGAGACGAGGTTCTCAACCGCTGATGAGCGCTTTCGCGAGACGCATGCCACCATCTCCACTCCAGCGATAGGCCCGAAATGCCGCGCCTTACTTACGAAGGCAATCCGATCCCGCTCGAGCCGGGTCAGACGGTCCTCGACGCCGCACTCGCGTCGGGGATCGACCTGCCCTGTTCCTGCCGAAACGGCGTCTGCCAATCGTGTCTGGTCAAAGCCGAATCGGGCTTCACACCACCCCTCGGCTCACAGAAGGGGCTCAAGGCCTCGCTCGCCCAGCGCGGCTACTTCCTCGCGTGCATCGCGCGACCCACCGAGAACCTCGCCGTCATCCCGCCGGACGCCGAAGCCGGCTCTTTCGATGCCACGATCACGGCCGTAGACACCCTCTCCCCGACGGTCGTCCGCGTTCGCTTCGCACCGTCGGCCTCAGTACAGTTCAGCGACTACCGTCCCGGCCAGTTTGTCACCCTCCTGCGCGACGACGGCCTTGCCCGCAGCTATTCCATCGCCAACCTCCCGAGCGCTGAAGGCGACATAGAGATTCATGTCCGGCGAATCGAGCGCGGACGGATGAGCTCGTGGCTCTGCGATGACCGCCCAGTCGGTGCGACCGTTCAGCTCCGAGGCCCGGCCGGCGACTGCTTCTATCTCGGCGATCCCGATGAGCCGCTCCTGCTCGTCGGGACCGGTACGGGGCTCGCCCCGCTCGTCGGCATCGCCAGGGACGCCCTCACACACAGCCACCGCGCCCCGATCCACCTCTATCACGGCGCGCTGCAGCGGGAGGGCCTCTACCTCCAGTCCGAACTCCGCGCTCTGGAAGCCGCCTACCCGAGCTTCAGCGTCACCCTCTGCACTCTCAACGGGGAGGCAGATCCTGACGATCCGGACGCGCCCGATGGCATCGGCAAGCTCGATGAACTCGTGCTTGAGCGCACGACCGGCCTTCCGGCCCAGCGAATCTACATCTGCGGCGACCCCGGCTTCGTACACTCTTTCCGCAAACGTCTCTTCATCGCCGGAGCACGCATGAACGCCATCCACGCCGACGCCTTCGAAATCGCCCTACCCCCAGCCGGCGCGACGCAGCCGTGCGCCTAAGCCAGTTCACCGACTACGCGCTGCGTGTGCTGCTCTACATCGAGGCCGCCGGCCCGCACGGGGCCGACAGTCCGCCCGTCGCCACCGGCGACATCGCCAAGGCCTACGGGATTTCCAAGCACCACCTGCTCAAAGTCGTGGCCGCGCTTGCCGAGCACGGCTACATCGAGTCCGTGCGCGGGCGATCGGGAGGCATCCGCCCGCTCAAGCCCGCGAGCAAAATCCGCATCGGCGAACTCGTGCGCGCCCTCGAACCTATGGTCATCGTCGAGTGCCACGACCCCGAGACCAACACCTGCCCGATCGCGCCGGTCTGCAAACTCGCCCCCGCCCTCTGGCGCGCCGCCGAGGCGTTCGTTGAGGAACTCGACACGTTGACCCTCGCCGACTTGGTCCCGCGTCGTTCGCAATACGCACAGATCCTGATCGACGGGACTCCACCGCAGCGATGAGCGGATCAGCCGTTGAGCTGCCAGATCGCAAAGTTCAGGGCCGCCGCGAAGCTCAGCCACAGCATGTACGGCACCATCAGCCCTCCCGCGACCCGGCCCGCCCGCCAGAACAGCACGGTGGTCACCAGTGCGCCGACCCACAGCAGCGCGATGTCGACCAGCGCCAGACCCGGTCGCTGGAGCCCGAAGAACAGGGGCGTCCAAAGCCCATTCAACACCCACTGCACCCCGAACGCTCCGAGAGCCAGGCGCTGCTCCCGCAGCCCGCCGCGCCGCCAGACCCGCCATGCCGCGACTCCGAGCACGAAGTAGAGCGCGGTCCACACCGGACCGAACACCCAGCCCGGCGGTTGCCACGCCGGCGTGTTGAGCGAGCGGTACCACTCACCCATGCCGACAAACGCACCGCTGAGCGACGGAACGAACGACACGACCACCCAAACAACGAGTCCGACGATCAGCACGGGTGCCGAGAACGCAGAGGGCGAGGAGGAGGAGGACATTGCAGAGATGCTACACCTCGCCCGATCGCCGGGGCCGTCTGGCCACCCGCCCGAGGCACTATCAACCGCCGGGCAGCACGTCGCACTCCGTTCCGAAGTTGCTGAGCACCATGTTCAAGTCCTCGAGATCGACAACCCCGTCCCCGTTGGCATCACCGGCCGTCTGCGGCTCAACACCGGTCCCGAAGGTCTCCAGCACGAGGTTCAGATCCGCCAGATCGATCACGCCGTCCGGCACGACATCGCCCGGGCAAGCCGGAACGAATGTGCCGATCCGGAGCAGTTCGTCGGGTTGGAGGTGACGGAACGATGGTCCGATGTGGTTCTCGGGGTCGAAGTTCGAGCTGCTCTTCGAAGCACAGAACTTCGTGCCCGGCGGCAGGTCGCCGAACAGTTCATCGGCCTTGGCGATCCAGTTGCCGTCTTTGTCCTGCGTCACGCAGAACAACCCGTCCAGCGTGTTCACGAACAGCGTGCCCTTGTCGTCGACATCGATGCTCTGCGGGCGCACGATCTCCTCGAGCGCGACCTCCTCGACAAGCAGCGGCCCGCCGACGACCGGCGTCAGGCCCCACATCGAGTCCTCGCCCGGCGTGATCACCCAGATCGTGCCGTCCGAGGGGTTCACCGACATCGACGATTGAGCGTTCAGCGGAACGCCGTCGGGGATGTCAGTCTCCATCACCGGCCCCTTCAGGTCGGCAGCGGTCATCATCAGGACCCCGTCCGGCGAGAGCAGCGCGACCTGCTGACTCACCGGGTCAAAGGAGATGTCGCACGGCGGATGAGGGATCGGGATCTGGACCGGCTCCGGGTTCAGGACGTTCGGATCGATGCACATCAGCGCAACGCCGCTCGCCGCGTACACCGGGCCCATCGGGCTGATGGCGAGATGATCAGCGCGCAGAAGTTCGCCGATCAGGCGCGGCTCTTCTTCGAACGGGAACACCGCGTGCAACTCTTCCGTGCCACCGTCGTCCGGATCAACGAGGACGAACACGCCGGTTTGTTCCGCGTTGACGATGCCGTCGATCATCGGGCCGCCCAGTGTGTTCAGATCGATGTCGATCGTCTGGCCGATGAAAAAGTCGCTGATACCCGCGACGATGACACTCAGTCCGTTCGACGACGGCTGGAACGCGTACCCGGACTTGGGCCGGATCGCCATGTACTGATCGATGATCCGCAGCCGCCCGTCGCTCGGCGGCGGGTTGATCACCATCCGGTCCATGCTGAGCACCGTCAGCGGTTGCCAGTCGAGCCGGTACGCACCGGTCACGAACGGCATCTCGCGGCTGCCGTACGGGCTCTGCGTGAACTGATCGCTGCTGTCCGCAGGATCGCGATACCACATCACGCCGCTGGTCGTGGAGTTCGCCAGCGCCTTCTGCATCGTTACCGCGTGCCCGCCACCTCGATCAAGCACCGGCACGCCGCCGATCGTCCCGAGAACCGTGTACCGCCCGTAGGCGCAGGCGACGATCCCGCCGAGCGCGACCTGCTGCGCCATCTCACGCACCTTCGGTGAGTAGGACCCACCGGACCACTTGTTGATGATGTCGAACTTGCCGGTGCCGTTCAGGACCGCCTCCATGCCGGTTTCCCAACCGGCCCCGTTCGTGCCGTCCTCGGGAGTGGTGCCCATGACCGCTCCGAGCAGCAGGATGTTGCCGGTCATCTCGTCATACATCGGGCCCGACGAGGCCTGCCAGTAGCCCGGGCCGGGGAACACCTCGGGGAATCCGTGGTTCGCCACATAGGCGAACAGGTTCATCGAAGCCGTCGGCACGCAGTGCGAACCGCCGTTGCCGGGCAGCCCGGCCCGGACCTGGTCGAGGTCCGACATGTGGCTGATGTCAAAGCCCCAGATCCCGGAATTCACGTAGTACGCATATTCAACGTCCGCGTCCGCCCGCTGCGCGCTGACGCACAGCCCCGCCAGCGCGACAACCGCGCCGATCCGCCCGAGGGCATCCCGTTTCATTTCGATCTCCTCCTCCGCGAACCACCCGGCGCCGCGATACCGACCGACCGAAGCATCTGTTCCCCGTCCGGCGGGTCCAGACTAAATCGCGCCCGGCCTCGATCCAGCCTGAATCGAGAGAACGGCGACAAGTCTACCCCATATCAAGGGGTGGTCGATGGGCGGCTCAGCCCCGATCCCACAGCGCATGGAAATGGTGCGTCGGCCCGTGTCCGCTCCCGACCTCAAGCTCGTCGGCGTGCGCAATCGCCCCGGTGATGTACGCCTTGGCGCGCGTCACCGCGTCCGTCACCGATCCCGACTGAGGCAGCAGCGCCGCGATCGACGACGACAGCGTGCAACCGGTGCCGTGCGTGTTCTTCGTCTCGATCCGCTCCGCTTCGAACCGTCGAACGCCACTTTCCGAAACCAGCAGGTCGTCGCTGCGACCGCCGCCGGAGTGCCCCCCCTTCATCAGCACCGCCTTTGCGCCAAGCCCGCAGAGCGCCTCGGCCGCCTCGAGCACTTCGTCATCGTCAGCGGGGGGGCTCTGCCCGAGCAGTTCGCCCGCCTCCGGCAGGTTGGGCGTCAGCACATCCGCCAGAGGCAGCAGCACCTCGCGCACCACCGCCACCGCGTCCTCATCCAGCAGCCGGTCGCCACCCTTGGCCACCATGACCGGGTCGAGCACGACGAACCGGGGGGCGTGCTCGCGCAGCGCCGCACCCACCGCCCGCGCCACCGATGCATTGGCGATCATCCCGATCTTCACCGCGTCGATCCGCACATCCGCGAACAGCGTGTCGAGTTGGTCCTTCACGAACGGAGCCGGCACCACATGAACACCCGTCACGCCTCGCGTGCTCTGCGCCGTCAGCGCGGTGAGCACCGCGCACCCGTACGCGCGGAGCGCGCTGAACGCCTTCAGGTCCGCCTGTATACCCGCCCCTCCGGACGGGTCGGACCCCGCGATCGACAGCACATTGGGGATTCGTCCGGCCATGGGCCAACGGTACACGCCGGCGACCGGCAGATCGACGGCGCACAAGCAAAAAGGGCGGCCTCCCTCTCGGAAGGCCACCCCCTCTTCCCCCTCTCCAGGCGGAACGGAGCGCGCAGACTCCTCCTCGCGCAGCCCCGCAGCCACAACCGCGTGATCGGTGCCGCCGCTCCGCCACAGAATCTCAAAATATTGCCGCTGGTTACGCGCCGGGTGCCCGCTGAGCGCCCAGCCAGTCCACCAACTCTTGAGGACGCGCACCGGTCTCTCGTTCAGCGTCCGCAAGCTCGCGCTCCACCAGCTCGATCGCCTCCCCCAGCCGATCCGCGGCCGCCAGCGCCTCGGCCTTCAGCACAACCGCGATCGACCGCAGCTCGTGACCCACCCGAAGTTTGCCAAGCACCGGCGACAGAACCCCTTCCACCCGGTCCGCCCGGTCCGCCTCCAGCAGCATCTCCGCCCACTCCGTCCGGGTCTCCATCGACTCAACGACCTGCATCCAGTCGAGTCGGGAGTACAGACCAGCAGCGCGCTCGTACTCGCGCTCCGCACGATCCCAGTCGCTCGCCGCGCGATAACAGCGCGCGACCTGCCGGATCGAGAGCATGTAGTACGAAGAACGCGGCCCGTATTGCGCAAGCGCTCGCTGTTCCTGAGATCTGGCCAGCGCAACCGCCTCTTCGAACCGTCCCCGGACATTCAGCATGCGGATCAGATTGCTGAGCGCGGTCTGGAAATACACGCTCTGCTCACCGCCGAGAGTCGCCGAGTGTTCGAGCAGCAGCCGGAACTCACGCTCGGCGTCATCGACCCGACCGGCGTGGCTCAACGCTTGCGCATAGATGAACCGGATCTCGATCGTCTGCGAGTGGGCCGAACCGTACCGCTCTACAGCGTCCGCCAGCGCGCGCTCGGCGATCTCGAGCGACGATCCAGGATCCTCGCTCAGCAGGACACTCGCGAGGTAACGCATCGCCTCGTAATGGAGCGCACTGCCCCGGTGCTCCGAGGAGGCAATCCGTTCCTCCATCCGCCTCGCGTACTCGGCCCGCTCGGACCGAGGCATCGAGTGCAGTTCGTACAACTCCGTCCGGTACCGGACCGCGTGCCCGGTCGGCAGGTTCTCCGCGGCGAGTGCCTGCAGCCGATCGATCTCGGCGTCGTAGTTCAAAGGCACCCGTGAACTGAAGTGTGCGAGCAGAACATCCAGATTCAGTTCAATAGTCTCCGCGGCATACGGGCCTCGTTGCTCCGCTGATAGACCGGCCGCGCGCGTCAGCGTCGCCGCGGCACCGAACGAATCCCCGATCGCCCGCTGCGACTGGCCGATCCGCTCCAGCACCCGTAACAGCACCGCCGGCTGTTCCGCCAGCGACGAGTCCGCCTCCTCCGCCGTCGCTCGAAGAATCTCCTGCAACGAGCGGTCCTCACCCTGGTACAGGTCCGGATCGATCGCCGTCAGCATGTTCCCCAGCAGGAAGTCAGACATCGCCTGAGCCCGCGCACGCTCGATCGCCTCTTCCCGAAACGCGTTCTCCGCCTCAAGCCGCCCCAGCTTCGCCTCACGCATCCCGTAACTCAACGCCGCGAGCCCACCGACCACCGCGATCGTCAGCAGCGCCGCCATCGCCGCGATCGCCTGGTGACGCGCGATGAACTTCCGAACCAGGTAGACGCGCCCGGGAGGCGTCGCGTGCACCGGCAGACCGTCCAGGTACCGACGCAGGTCCTGCGCCATCGCCAGCGCCGACGGGTACCGCGCCTCGGGGTACCGCGCCACCGCCTTCATCACGATCCGGTCGAGGTCGCCCTTGAGCAGCTTTGCCCGATCAGCGGTCTTTGGGTCAGACCCCGCGAGCGCGCTCGGACGCGTCACCTGTCCGAACGATCCAGAGCGTCCGCTCCCTCCGCTCCGCTTCGAACCCGATCCGTGATCGGAGACCGATCCGGAAGCCGACGCCTCGTTCTCCGGCGGCACACGCCCCGTCAACAACTCGCACAGCACCACTCCCAGCGCGTACACATCCGTGCGCACATCCGCGCCGTCCCCGCCCCCGAGCTGCTCCGGGCTCATGTACTTCGGCGTACCCAGCCGATCGCCAGCCAGCGTCATCGTCTCGCCGTCTTCCCGGTCCAGCAGCTTCGCGATCCCGAAGTCGATCACCCGCGCCCGCGGCTCGCCGTCCGCCGACTCAACCAGCATGTTCGCCGGCTTCAGATCGCGATGGATGATCGCTCTCTGGTGGGCGTGGTGCACCGCTTCGCACACCTGCGCCATCAGGGCAACTCGCTCGCGCACCGTCAGCCCGCCGGCTTCGCAGGCCTCGGCGATCGGCCGGCCTTCCACCAGTTCCATCACGAGGTACGGACGCGACTTCGCGTCCAGGCCCGCATCCAGCACCCGCGCGATGCCCGGATGGTTCATCCGCGCAAGGACCCTCGCCTCGGCCCGGAAGCGCGACACCACCGATCGCGTCGCGAAGTCGTGCCGAAGCAGCTTGATCGCCACCGGACGATCCACCGGCACCCGCTGGCGTCCTCGGAACACCACGCCAAACCCGCCGCGCCCGATCTCCTCGCCGACCTCATACCCGGAGATGACCGGCGCCTCGATCTCGGCCGGCCCGGCACCCGACCGACCGATCCCCAGCCGCGTCCACCCGGTCTGCGTATCGTCGGTCGCGTCCAGCAACCGGCCCGTCGCCCGCTCGTGCGCCCTCAGCAGCCCCTCAACCGCCTCCCGGATCGAAGCGTCCACCCCTTCGAGCACGCTCTCGATGTCCCGTCCGTCTTCTTCAGCCTCCAGCGCGGCAGCGAACAGGTCCTTCACCGAGGTGCAGTTCTGGCCCCGCCCCGCCGATCGCTGCTCGTGATCTCGGTCTGATCCATCGCTCATCCCGGATCCGGCTCGCCTTCCGCCTCGGGCTCGATCAACTGCTGCAGACGCGCCCGCGCAAATTCCCAGTCCCGCTTCACCGTGCGAGACGAAACGCCCAGCAGGTCGGCGATCTCGTCCACCGAGCGCCCGCCGTAGAACCGCAGGCGCACCACCGTGGCCGCCCGCTCGTCCTCCCCCTCAAGGCGGGAAAGAGCGTCGTCGAGGGACAGAAGATCCGCGGGATCGGAGGCCGCCGAGGCCTCGAGCACATCCAGACTCACCGCTCCGCCGAGCGCCGACCGCTTCCGGCCGCCCCCGCGCTTCGCCGCCACCCGCGCCCGGGCGTGATCGATCAGGATCCGCCTCATAGCAGTGGCCGCCGCTTTGTAAAAGGCATGCCGGTGCTCGTAACTCGCCGGCGACGGCTCCCCGTCCGCGTCCTCGGCCGCCCGGAATAATCGCAGGTACGACTCGTTGACGAGCGCCGTCGCACCCAGCGTGTGGTCGCCGCGTTCGCCGCGCATGTGCGACCGCGCCACCACCCGCAGTTCGTCATAGACGATCTCCAGCAGCCGATCCCGCGCGCTATCGGACCCGCGTCGCGCCTGTTCGAGCAAGAGCGTCACCTCACCGGGCTTCCGCTCGCTCGGCGTGTCCTGATGCTCCGAGTCGCCATCCGCCATGCCCGAAATATACCCCGAGACAGGGAAAACACCCGTCGCAAAGGCAAGACCCACGGGCACCCGGGCCGGTTACACCGCCCGCGCCTGCACGATCATCGTCGCGTTCAGCAGCAGTTCCGGCGACATCAGGTGACGCATCATCTCGTCGTACGGCGACTCCGCATCCGGTCCAACCCAGCCGCCGTTCTTCAATTTCGCGAACTTCTTCCGCGCCCGCTTCTGCGACGCCCGAGTCCCCAGCCACACCAGAGGCGACAGCGGCAGCATCGCCACGCTCGTCGTGCTCCAGTTCGAGGCCATCAGCTTCTCAATCCGGAAACCGCAGTGGTGCAGGCTGTAGCGCAGCTGGAAGTAACTGATCAGAAACGCGTGCCCGTGGTAGATCCGCTCGCGGTCCTCCGACAATCCCCACACCGAGGTGTACTCGTCGATGTAACTCTTGAACGCCCGCTGTCCCGCCAGCGCGTACGCCAGACGCGCCCGCAGCGACAACAGGTTCGGCGTCGTGATCACCAGCGAACCCCCCGGCGCGAGCAGGCGCCGGAACTCGCTCAGCGTTTTGTGCCGGTCCACCACATGCTCAATCCCCTCCACGCACGCGATGACATCAAAGCTCCCATCCTCAAACCCCAGCCGGCTCTCCATGTCGCCCGACACCGGCTTCAGGTCGCCCTTGCGCTCCGGATCCGCCTGCGCATCACCGAACAGGCCCGTCCGCAGCCACGCCGGGAGCGTCGCCTCCGCCTCCTCTTCGAACGACTCCACAACGCCGCGCCCCGCGTGCTTCGCCTCGCCCCGCTCCAGGTACTCCGGAAACAGGTCCACCGGCGTCACGTCGAACCCCGCCGCCGCCAGCGGCGCACTCAGCAGCCCCGACCCCGCCGGCAGATCCAGCACGCGCATCCCCGCGCGCTCGGCCCGCTCGATCCCCGCGAAGTACGACAGCACGAACGGGTACAGCGAGCGCGTCCCCAGACTCATCCGCACCTGCGCGCCGCGAGGCGGATCCTCCGAGCGGATAACCTGCTGCACCGCGCCTCCCTCTGTTCGCGTCGGCTTCTCCTCCATCAGCGCCTCCGTGGGTCGGGTCTCGGGCATCGTCAGAGCATACCGGCTTCCTCCGATGGCCCACTTCCGGCCGGGCCTTCGATCCGCTCCCACCCTCCCATACACTGGGGCATGCTCACATCCCGCCTGACCGCCGTCTTCGTGCTCCTCTTCGCCCCCCTCGCGAGCGCCCAGTCCACCTGGCCCGAGATCCAGCGCCTCGCCGCCGAGCGCCACGGCGAAGCCGGTGCCCAGGCCGCCGCCTTCCTCGCCGAGCACCGCCCCGAGCGCGATGACGCCATCAACCCGGCCATCGTCCTCGAGTCCATCGCCGTCGCCCTCCGCGC
>Ga0070727_10001857_pt1 | contig 21289 bp, 19 predicted proteins | sample tdAd472_FD_66722 | JGI IMG/M metagenome (GOLD analysis project Ga0070727, IMG submission 66722) | Marine sediment microbial communities from the Atlantic coast under amendment with organic carbon and nitrate - tdAd47.2 | ecosystem: Environmental > Aquatic > Marine > Coastal > Sediment | place...
AAACCCTGCTCCCCGACACCTGGCTCAAAGCCAACCCCCACCACCGCTGGACCATCGCCGACCACAGAAAAGAAGAACGAGCCAGAAAGGGAAACCTGTAGTTCGTCTGGCGCTTACAACGGTCCGTGATGAAGTTCGACCATCCATTCGAGAATGATCGGGTCGCCGAAAATCGTGACCGACGCGTCTTCCGGCAGAGCGGCGACCGTTGACTGGGTAATTCCGAACCAGGTGACGGGTAATGCGACGACGAGTCCGGCAAGAGGTCCACTGATGGCGATGTCGAACAGGGCTTTGCGATTTGCGTATCCCGCACCCTGAAGGATGACAGCCCCCATCGTGCCGAAGAGCGTCGGCATGGGGATGAACAATGGTGGCGAGGCCGGAACTCGATAACGCAGCGCCTGCAGAAAATGGCCCAGTTCGTGGGCGAGCAGAATCGACATGACAGCAACCGAGTACGCCAGTGACTGCTGCGCCGCCCAGGTGCTCAGGCACGTCGCGACGAACAGGAAGGCGGCCATCGGGTACAGGCGGCGAGCCGTCAGCTGAATCTGTCGCCGGGATTGCACGGCTCGCGGCGTCAGCTCGGATTCATCGCCGGGGCACTCTTCCCCCGCCGGCAGGAGTTCGGCACGAGGTCGAGCGGGCCAGGCGGGGTCTGTTTCTTCCTGAGTCACGACGGCATCCCTGAGAAGTGCACTGCTTGTTGCTCTCAGTGGGGAATCCTAGAATCCCCGACCCGTTCAGCAAACAGGGGCCTTCGTATCGGGTGGCCGCGGCTGGACTGACCCTGCGAAGGAAGCCCCGGCACTTATGATTACTGGTGTAAGGCTCCGGGGTTTCGCTCGTTCCTCGCTCCAACCCCGGCCACCCGGATCGTCCAACGGAACAGTCTCCGGAACGACTGCCCCGAATTCGACAGCAACGCAACTCAACGCTCAGGTTTGACGGAATGAACCGGATCGCTGTCCTCGGATCGACAGGCTCGATCGGCACCAGCACGCTGGATGTGCTGGCCGGACAGCGCGAATCGATGCGGCTCGTCGCCGTTACCGCGCACAGTCGCTGGCAGGAACTGGCCGAGCAGACTCGGAAGTTCGATGTGCCTCTGGCGGTTGTTTCCGACGAATCTCTCGCGGATTCGTACGACCGGTCGGCATTTGCAGCGGGTTGTAATGTTCGGCTCGGGGCTGATGCTCTCGTCGATCTGGCGGCCTCCGACGCCGTTGACACCGTCGTTGCCGCAATCGTTGGAGCAGCGGGGCTGCGGAGTTCCTGGGCGGCGGTCGACACTGGAAAACGCGTCGCGCTCGCCAATAAAGAGACGATGATTGTTGCCGGGCCGCTGATCGTTGCCCGGGCTGCCGAAACAGGTGCCGAGTTGCTTCCGGTCGACAGCGAGCACTCGGCGATCTTCCAGTGCCTGGCGGCTGGTCGGCGAGAAGACGTTCGCCGTGTGATTCTGACCGCCAGTGGCGGCCCGTTTCGCGGGTGGTCGCGCGAGCAGCTCGACGCGGTCACTCCGGACGACGCCCGCCAGCACCCGACTTGGGACATGGGCGAGCGGATTACGATCGATTCGGCGACGCTGATGAACAAGGCCCTCGAAGTAATTGAGGCGAAATGGTTGTTCGGGCTGGAAGCGGACCAGATTGAGGTCGTGGTGCATCCGCAATCGGTCATACACTCGCTCGTCGAATTCGTCGATGGCTCGTGCATTGCCCAGCTTTCGCCGCCGGATATGAAACTGCCGATTCAGTACGCTCTGACGTACCCCGAGCGGCGGGAGTGTCCGAGCCCGAGGATGGACTGGTCGGCGGCCTGGTCGCTCGATTTTGAGCCGCCGGACCGCGACGCGTTTCCGGCACTCGATCTCGGTTTCGAGGTGGCTCGCCGAGGCGGCACCTGTGGAGCGGTCCTGAATGCTTCGAAAGAGGCGGCTGTGGACCGGTTCCTTGCTGGCGAAGTTCGATTCACCGACATTCCGCGAATCTGTCGAGCCGTGCTCGACGCACACAATTTTGACCCGGCCCCGTCGTTGTCCGAGCTGCTGCAGCTGGACGCGTGGGCTCGCAGGGAGACCATAAAGTGGACACGTTGATCGAGAATCTGCCTGCGTCGGGCCTGCTGGCTTTCGACATTGCCGCATACGCCGAAAAGGCGCTGCACATTCTGTTTGCCGCTCTGGGCCTGGGCCTGGTCATCTTCTTCCACGAACTTGGTCACTTCGCCGTCGCGAAATGGTGCGGCGTTTTCGTCGAACGCTTCAGCATCGGCTTTGGCCCGATTCTGTGGAGCTTCAAACGTGGCGATACCGAATACGCCCTGTCGCTGATTCCGTTCGGCGGGTACGTCAAGATGCTCGGCCAGGACGACATGGATCCCAGCCAGCTCAGCAGTGAAGAGATCGCCGAGGACCCGCGTTCGTACTCCGCCAAGTCAGTCGGCCAGCGAATGGCGATCATCTCGGCCGGCGTGATCATGAATATCGGCACCGGGATTCTGTTCTTTGCGTTCGCATTTCGTGGCGGTGTCGACGCGTCGCCGCCGACGGTGGGACGAGTCATCGTCGGAAAGCCGGGCTGGCAGGAAGGCATTGAGACCGGCGACACCATCACTCGAATCAACGGTCACAAGGTTCGTTCGTTCCGCGATATCCTGCGCTTTACGACGCTGTCCCGTGGTGAGCTGCATATTGAGGGCGTGCGTCCTGACGAGTCGACGTTCGACGTCAGGCTTGAACCGAACCGTGAAAAGCTGCGGCGGATGATCGGCATCGGACCGGCGGCCGCGGTCAAGGTGGCTCCGATCGACGAGAAAACGGGCGACCCGGCGACGATTCCCGGCTCACCAGCGGACGGTCGGTTTCAGAGTGACGATGAGATTCTGGCCGTCAACGGGACATCGCTGACATCGCACGCTCACCTGCAGGAGCTGCTCTCGCGGTACCGCACCGAGACGGTTGGCCTGACTGTCAGTCGCGACGGTGGAGAAGAAACGGTCAGCCTCGCTCCGTGGCGATTCCGGGATCTCGGGATCTGGATGGACATCGAGCAGATCGCCGCCCTGCAGAAGGATTCACCGGGCGAGAAGGCCGGACTGAAGATTGGCGACAAGATCATCAAGATCAACAGCCAGGACGTCGGTCGCGACATCAATCCGCTGCATCTTCCGGAAGTCTTCGAGGAGCTGGCCGGGGAAGAAGTGACGGTGACCGTGTTGCGGATTGGCGAGGAGTCACCCGAGCCGTCCGAGGTCGACATCGTCGTCACGCCGACCGATGCGCCGGCGTGGATCAACTCGCCCGACGGGCCGGACACTCCGCTGTCGATCCCTGGAATCGGAGTCGCGTATCACCTCGCGTCGGCGATCGTCAAAGTCGTCGAAGACAGTCCCGCGGCGAAAGCCGGCGTGTCGGAACGGGCGAGCCTGAAGTCGATGCGACTGTCGACCGAGAACGAAGCCTGGCACCGTCTGACGGGCGGTGCGAAACCGGTCACGATTCAACTCGACGATCCCAAACTGCGAAATATGGCATTCGCTCTGTGGGCGTATCAGGACATTCCGGATGTGAAGATCGAGCTGACGTTTCAAAGTGAGGATCTCGAGGCGGTCGAGCTGCAGCCTGTGGCGGATTCGCAAGGCTATTGTCTGCCGCGACGGGGATTCCTCCCAGCTCCGGCGAGTGTGACGGTCAAGGCGGATGACATGCCTGCGGCTTTGACGATGGGCGTGACGGAAACCCGGAACAACGCCATCGACATTTACCTGACGATCCGCAACCTGATTACGGGCGATCTGTCGGCGATGAACCTGCAGGGGCCCGTCGGCATCGCCAAGGTCGCGTACGCGGTTTCGCAGCAGGGCATTGAGCGGCTGCTGATGTTCCTCGGCTTTCTGAGTATCAATCTGGCCGTGCTGAACTTCCTGCCGATTCCGGTCCTCGACGGCGGTCACATGGTCTTCCTGATCTGGGAAGCCGTGACCCGCAAGCGGCCGAGCGAACGAGTGCTCGCCGCCGCCACCTATTGCGGCATGGCCTTCGTCCTCGGCCTGATGCTCTTCGTGATCTACCTCGACATCTTCTTCCATCCCAGCGTGCAGTAGCTGGTGATTGTGGTCGAGCGTTCTCGCGGGTCGAGCTTTCTCGCCGGGCGCTCAACCGGACTCTTTCCGAGCACGCCGCGCGAATCATCGCGGGTGTATCTGGCCCGTCGGCACGGTTCTCGCACAGGCGGGCGATGTGTGCGAAAACGTCCCCTCACAGACCGACGACCACGGAGCCCCGACAATGAGTGTTGATTACCAGGCCGTGCATGAAAGCTACGATCGCTGCCTCAAAGACGAGACCTTCTTCGACACGTTCTACGACCTGTTCCTTGTGAAATCGTCCGAGATTCCGCCGCTCTTCAAGGACACGGATTTCCGCAAGCAGAAGCAGGTGGTGCGTGTATCTGTGCTGATGATGATCCGCCTGGGCCAGGGCGAACCGCAGACGCGCGAAGCGATCGAGAAGCTCGGCGAAATCCACAGCAGCCGCGACCGCAACATCCGCCCGGAACTGTACGACCTGTGGCTCAACTCACTGTGCGAGTCTGTCAAACAGCACGATCCCGAGTACACGCCGGAACTCGATCAGCAATGGCGCGACACAATGAAGCCGGGCATTGATCTGATGATCTCGATGTACTGATCGCGTTTGGATTGCCCGCGAGATTCGCGACTGCGCGCGAGTGTCTGAAACGAACTGCTCAGTCGGCAGCGGAGCGTGGCCAGGGCATCTGGCCTGCCGTTGTCGTCCGGATGCTCCAGAGAGTTCCGCCGGCGGTGATGTAGAGCGTTTTCAGATCGGGGCCGCCGAACGTGCAGTTGGTGACTTCGTCTCGCGGCACTGGGGCGAAGGCCAGGCGTTCGCCATCGGGCGAGAACACGTAGACGCCACCTTTGAATTCGTCGGCGGTTTCGTGCGGCGGGTTGGGGTGGTTGAGGCCGCCAGCGACGTACAGCCGGCCTTTTCTGTCGAGCACCATGCCGTCGGGGCCTCGTCCGGTTTTCCAGTCGTAGATCAGTTTCTGCGACTTCAGAGCGACGCTGCCATTCGTCTGCAGATTGAACCGCCACAGCTTCCGCGCGGCTCCGACGTTGTTGTTATTGTTGTCGGCAACGAACAGGTACCTGTCGTCGGGAGTGACCACGACGCCGTTAGGCCGGTCGACTTCGTGAGTGATGATCCGCGTCACCCTGCCATCGCGGTCGATCCGGTAAACACCCTCGATCTCACGACCGTCAGCGTCGAGCAGTTCCAGGCCGTCACGCGGACCGTACTTCGGATCGGAGAAGTAGATTCGGCCCTGCGAGTCGACTGTGATGTCATTCGGCTGGTTGTAAGGCTTTCCGCCGTAGCCGTCGGTGAGTACCTGCAGCGTCTTCGTCTGCAGGTCATAGCGGCTCACTCGTCGATAACCGGGCTGGCAGATCAGCAGCCGTCCCTGATGATCGAACAGCAGGCCGTTCGATCCTGCTTTCGGAAGAAACAGCCGCGTCTTCCCGGACGGATCCATCAACGAGATGCCCTCGGGACCGCTGAAGAACAATCCAAACTCCGGATGCCACGCGGGGCCCTCGTCGGCACCGGACTCCAGCACCAACTGCGGCTGCGCGTCGTTTTCAAAGATCTGGTCCTCAGCGACGGAACGACTGATCGGTGCCAGCAAAGTCAGCGTGACGAGTGCTGGCAGCAGCGTAGTGAAGGCGGGATTGTGCATCGATTGAGTCCGTAAATGAGGGGGCATTGTCCCCGACCTTTGAGTATTCGGTTTCGCCAGAATCCCCCGGATGCTCCATCACTCACTGGAACCTCTGGCAAAGTCCGCGTCGACGAATGGTTGATTGCCATGCGGAACCGAATTCGGGCGGTTCGAAATTCTGTCCGTCAATCAGATCCGGCGACAGCAAATCGATCCGCCGCCCCGGCAGATTCGGGAACGAGAATCGACTATACCGAGCGTCGCCCACAGCTTCACTCTCCCGCTTGCGGGAGAGTCGCGGTCTGTGCCGCGAAGAGGGTGAACGTCAATCGGCGTTGTGCCGCGTACAATTGCGAATGACGATTCCTGTCAGTTTGTTTCTGACACGATGCTTAACTGTCAGCAACTCGTTGAGTTACTGTCGGGGCGATTGTCCTGCCGAGTATTCGGAGAGACGATGCGGTGGTGCCAGTGTGGGGTGTTTCCAGTGAGAGAGAACAAGCAATGACGACGTTCCGAATTCTGACTCTGGTCTGCCTGGTCGGCTGCTCGATTGGTCTCGCTGTGGCGGAAGACGCCTCGGGCGAGTCGCGCTGGCTGCAGAACGGCGTGACCGCGCATCGAGGGAACTCGGTCGAGTTTCCGGAGAACACGCTGGCCGCGTTTCGGAGTGGGATCGAACTGGGAGCGGACTGGCTGGAACTCGACATCTTTCGCACGGCGGACGGCAAGCTGGTTGTCAGCCACGATCGCACGACGGACCGAGTTGGTGATCGGAGTCTTGACGTCGTCGAGTCGACCTATGCCGAACTGCTGGCGGTTGACGTGGCGACTGAGTTTCGACGGAGAAACAGGAAGTCGGTCGACGAGTGCCCGCCGGCGAGGATTCCGTTGCTCGAAGACGTACTGCGACTGGTGATGACGCAGCGGCGAACTCGCGTTTCGATCCAGCCGAAAATGGACTGCGTGGCGGACGCGGTCGCTCTGGTGCGAAAGCTGAAGGCGGAACGCTGGGTCGGCTTCAACGATGGCAGCCTGGAGTTCATGGCCGAGGTCAAGCGGCTCGCCCCGGAGATTCCTGTGTTCTGGGATCGCGGGGCGAAGACGGACATCGACGCCGACATCCGCGTCGCGAAGCAGCATGGTTTCGAGTCGCTCGTCCTGCACTTCAGCGGCGTCAGTTCCGAGAAGGTGCGGAAAATTCGAGAAGCCGGACTGGAATGCGGAGCGTGGACGGTCAACGACCGAGCGACGATGACGCGGCTGCTCGACGCCGGAGTGCACCGGCTTTACACCGACGATCCGCGAACGCTGTTGGGGCAGATCTCTGAGCGGCAGTTTCGCAGCGTCGTGTGCGAGGGCTCGTACGCTCATCACCTGCAGGGCATCTGTGTCGATGACGCGGCGATCTACTGGTCGTTCACGACAACGCTGGTGAAGACCGACTTGAGTGGCCGCGTGCTGAAGAAGGTGCCGGTTGCCAACCATCACGGCGATCTGTGTTTCCATAACGGCAGGCTGTACGTCGCCGTGAATCTCGGGCGGTTCAACGACCCGCAGGGCAACGCCGATTCCTGGGTCTACGTTTACGATGCGGAAACACTCGACGAGGTCGCTCGGCACGAAACCCAGCAAGTGTTTCATGGGGCGGGCGGCATTGGTTTTCGCGACGGACACTTCTTCGTCGTCGGAGGCCTGCCGGACGGCGTCGAGGAGAACTACGTGTACGAGTACGACGCGCAGTTCACCTTCGTCCGGAAGCATGTCATCGCGAGTGGCCACACGCTGCTGGGGATCCAGACCGCGACGTTCGCCGACGCACGCTGGTGGTTCGGCTGCTACGGCTCGCCGCCCGTCACGCTGGTGACAGACGCGGATTTCCAGATGGTGGGCCGTTACGAAAACAACTGTTCGCTGGGCATCGCCGGCCTGCCCGGCGGGAGACTGCTCGTCGCGAGCGGTCGCTGCTCGAAAGACAACGGCTGCGTCGGCAGTGTGCGGGCAGCGATTCCGGACGAGGCGTCGGGGTTTCGATTGATGGCCGTCGAACAGTAGGGACTCATGATTGCTGGTCGCCCTGGACCGGTAGCTGGATTCGCCAGAATTCAGTCGCACATGACAAACTGAATTCTGGCGAATCCAGCTACGTCCACTAGCGACGCCGGATCGGTATCGGTCCAAATCGGCAGCTGCGATTAGAGTTTGCCTGGTCTGTCGCGCCGGAGAAGGGCTGCGGCGGCGATGGATCGGCTGTCTGTAGAGGTTCAGGGATGAAATCTGCTCAAAGACGCGGCTGGCTTTCTGGTTGGAGCGTCGGTGTTTGCTTGTTCGTGATCGTCGTTCTCGGTGGGCGGGCCAGCGCTCAGGTAGACGACCCGTTCCAGATTCAGCCGACGCCGAACGCGGACGTGTCGAGCAGTCAGCCAGCAGGCAGTCTGGCGACGCATCCCTGGCAGGACGATGCCTCGCTGCACGATGTCGAGTTTCTCGGCAGCAAAACTGGCTGGGCGGTCGGCGATCACGGGACGGTGTGGAAGACGACAGACGGTGGCGACTCGTGGTCGCGGATCGCGGTGCCGTTTGATCTGTCGCTGCGGAGCGTCTGCTTTCTGACTCGGGAAGTGGATGGCAACCGGACGGCGACGAGTCACGTTGCCTGGATCGCCGCTCGCGGGACGCAGCCGTATTCGCGAATCGGTTACGGAGTGCTGCTGAAGACGGTCGACGGCGGGAAGTCGTGGACGATCCTCGGCCAGCAGCAGAATCTGCCGCCGCTGAACTATGTGCGGTTTTTCGGAGCAGAGCAGGGCGTTGCCGTTGGCGAGTCGACGCCTGAGTTCCCCAACGGCGTCCTGATCACTGAAGACGGCGGCGAGACCTGGCAACCGGCACCCGGACCTGCCGCACCCGGCTGGCTGGCGGCTTCGTTCAACAGCCTCAACGACGGGACGGTCGCGGGGCCTCGTGGTCGACTGGCTCTGGTGGCTGGAACGAGTGTCGCGCCGCCGCGCGTTGACACGAACAGCCTCAGATCGGTCCGAGGCGTCGCGATGGCGGATGGCCTGAGCGGCTGGGCGGTCGGTGATGGAGCCCTCGTTCTGCAGACAGGCAACGGCGGGGTTTCCTGGGAGCCGCCCGTCGGGTTCGACGGATACCGGATGTCGCGCTTCGTCGATCTGTCGGCGGTCGCGGCGGTCGGTGATTCGGCGTGGGTGGCGGGCAACCCCGGTTCGACGGTCTGGATGACGCACGACGGTGGCGAGACGTGGCAACGATCGCCGACCGGGCAGACGGCGCCGATTCGCAGCCTGCATTTCAGCTCGCCGATGAATGGCTGGGCGGCGGGTGACTTCGGCTCGATTCTGCGAACAGTCGACGGTGGCCGTTCGTGGCAGGCGGTGCGAGGCAGGGCGCGACGCGCTGCCGTGCTGGCGATCAATGCCAGTGCCGAGGGCATTCCGTTTGGGGCAATCGCGAAGTACGCGGGCGATGACGGCTTCCGCACCGTGACGCTGCTCGTGCCGCAGCGGGAGAACAAAGAAGCGGCGGCGATCGCGTTCGAGCGGCAGACGCACGACGCGGTGACGACCGTCGGTGGCAACGCGGGCCAGGTCGGCTGGCGGCTGCCAATCGGGCTGCCGGAAGTGGACCGCAGTCTCGACGCCCTCACGGCGGAATGGCAGAAGCACACGGAAGGCAAACTGGTCGACGTCGTGATCTCGAACCTCGTCGCGACGATCCGCACCTGGCGGCCCGAGATCGTCGTCATCGAGCAGCCGGGCGAGAACGACGCGGCGGCGGTCCTCGTCCGCGACGCCGTCAGACGTTCTGTCGAGGAAGCCGCCGATCCGACGAAGCATCTCGCCCATCAGGACCTCGCGGGCCTGGGTGCCTGGTCGGTCAAGAAGATCTTTCTGCGGGCGCACGAGGGGACTCAGGCGAGCGTGTCGATCGGGCCGTACGACGTGCTGCCTCGACTAGGCGGGACGGTCGAAGCTGCCACGTCGCTCGGGCGGTCGCGTCTGCTGGCCGACGCTGCCGCTTCAGTCACCGAGGCGTTCGTGCCGCTCGACGCTGACGACGATAAGTTCACTCTGGTGTCGCATCGCGAGTTGTGGACCGGGTTGTCGATCGCTCCGGATTCCGAGGCCCGGCGTCCGTCGCTGCCAATCAACGAGCAGCAGCTTGAGGCTCAGCAGGAAGCGGCTCGTAAGCAGCGCAACTTCCGGGGCATCGCGGAGTCGATGATGCAGCGTCCGGCTCAGGCGGCGCAGCTGGTCGCGGAGCTGCGGAACGAGGTGCGTGGCCTGCCGCGGGCTCAGGCCGCGCTGCAGATCGCTCACCTGGCGAGCGATTATCGGCGGTCCGGGCAGTGGGACCTGGCCGAGGCGACGATGATCGAACTGATTGATCTGTACCCCGAGCAGCCGGTCGCGGCGGAGGGAATGCTGTGGCTGCTGCATCTGTGGAGCAGTGATGAGATGGCCTGGCAGCGGAGCCGCGGCGTCAGCGTGACCGCTCAGGAGTACCGGACGAGTCAGTCGGCGATCACCGGTCGCATGGAGCGGCTGCTCAAGGCGGCAAACCGCCCGTCGGATGACCCGCTGAAACTGGCACGGCAGCTTGCCGGCAACCCGCTCGACGACCTGCAGCTCGACGCGACGATTCCATCGCAGAGTTCCGCCGAGTGGCAGACGGCGACAATGTCGTTCTGGCAGCAGCAGGCCGTGCAGTTGTCGCGAGTGATTCAGAAGCGGCTGCCGGAAGCGTACCTCGTCCCGGAAGTTCGCTGGCCGATCGCCTCCGTGCTGCGACGGCAGGGGCATTACCAGACGGCGGATTCGCTGTACCGCAAATTCGTCTCGCCACGAGCCAACGACGTTGCGGGCCGAGTCGCTGGCGGCGAAGTCTGGCTGGCCCAGCCCGTCGACGAAATGCCGCCGCACCTGGCAAGCTGCTCGATGGCGACCGTCCGTCCGTACCTCGACGGCGTGCTCGGCGACGGTTGCTGGCAGGACGCCCGCGAACTGCGTCTGGTCAGCGGCTCGTCGACTGGAGATACGCCGCTGGACGAAACGACCGAGTCCGCCTTCGCGTTCCTGTCCTACGACAGCCAGTTCCTGTACTTCGCCGCGAGCCTGCCGCTGACACCGGGCACGGAAGCCATCGAACCCAAACTGCCCGGTCGCCGCCACGATGCCGACCATTCAGGTTTCGACCGAGTTTCGCTGTGGCTGGACATCGATCGCGACTACGTGACGAGTTACCGGATCACCGTCGACCAGCGCGGCCAGGTCTCCGAATCCTGCTGGGAAGACACCGGCTGGAACCCGAAGCTGCACGTCGCCGTCGCCGCCGACGCCACCCGCTGGCGAGTCGAAATGGCCATCCCCTTCGCCGAACTCTCCTCCCGAGCCGCCCGCCCCCGAGACACCTGGGCCGTCCGAGTTTCTCGAACGACCCCCCACGTCGGCTGGCAAACGTGGATCCCCCCGTTCGCAGGCGAAGAGAACCCCGAATCCTTCGGCATCGTGCGGTTCCAATGACGGCAAACACGGCAAGTGAATAGCAGGTCTTGGCGGCGACAAGGCGAGCATTGAACCGCGTCTGTCCTTGCGGTCTGTGGGGTCTTTGTCTGTGCAGATGTGGATGGGTTCGTCTGTTTGTGTTCAGGGATGCTTTGCGTGCGTGTTTAGTCGCACGGCGAGGTTGCAGGAAATGCGTTTTCGTCGTACTTTTTCCGTGTATTTTACGTCGCTCTGTGCCTATCATTGGCGTAACAGACTGGGTTATTCCGAAAGTGCCGAACAACCCCCGATCATGAAACTCAGAAAGGAGCCAGCTAAATGGGCGATGAAAAGAAGGGGCGAAGGGTGACGATCGACATGTCGCCAGCCGCTGCATCTGAAATCGACAAGATTGTTGAGTTGACCGGCGGAAAAACGTCGGACCTCTTCCGCCAAGCGTTTTCTCTCTTACACATGTACGTTAATGCAATCCTTCAAGGGAAGGAGATTATGATTGTGAATCCAAACAGACGCGACGAACCTCCTGTCAAAGTCGAGTTGGTTTTTCATACGCCGATTGCATCCCTTTCGAAGAATGCAGAACCTGTTGAGTCGTCGTCATGACGGAGAGGCCCTCTCCCAGTGACGAGTCACCCAAGGAAGAAGGGGACTCGCCCCGAAACGGCGACTCGTCCACGACAGATAAGAATCTGCCGCCAGAAGAGATTCGCCTCGATTCGATTAAGGACGACACAGGCCTGCTTCTAACCGAAATGGATGAACTTGAGGTTCGACGACACGACCGAGAATTGAAGAAGATCAGCCATATTACAAAGAATCGGATTGCACTGTTCTTGGTGATCGCGTTCATTCTGTCTCTGCCGTTAGTTTTCTGGATCGGTCAGGGCGATCCATCCGACTCGCTTAAACAAATCTATTACCACTGGATTACTGTACTAGCTTCGCTGACTGGTGCTTCAATTGGAGTATCGGCAATCTCAAACGACTCGTGAGTTGATGCTTTTGCTATATGGAGATCAGGCGTGACAGAACCGGAACGACGGGTGACGATGGATTTCAAGGACGGCCAGTTCATCTTCAGCGATGCCTTATCGTCGCTCGGCGAGGACAGCGAAAGACACTCTGGGTTATCTGGACACCAGGAGATCATCGAAATCGATCTCCGGAACGGAGGAGAAACGCTACTCAGCTTTATCGAAGGTACTCAGCTGGTGGCCTTTCTAGCCCATCCCATGACTGATTTGTCACGCCGCGAACTTGACGAAATTGCGGAAGGCAATCGAGACATCGTTCAAGCGTTAGACGCTCGATATTCGCCAGGATTCGTCTGGTATGACCCGGCTGATGGGTACTCGGATTCGCCGGAAGCAGAACCCGACACCTATATTAACGATTTCTCTGCATTGATTGGGGCAGACGTGCTCGTCGTGAATGCGTTTCGCGGAGCAGACGGCGTCGGCATGCTCGTTCAGGAAGCCGCGAACTTGCACATGCAGATCATTGTCGTGGTTCCAGAAGGACGCCGCCTTTCTCCACTATTCGATGGGCTCCCGATTAAGCCGCACGTAGTCATTGCAGCACCGGGACGAATTTTGGCTGACGAACTTGCGCAGGCTATTACGGCTTCTATACGAGCTATCCGTTTCCGGAATCTCGCTCTCAGCGATGACAGAAACTCAGTTCACGAGCAGATTCCCGGAGTGAAACTCTGCGAACAGCGGTTTCGAAACGGACTGACGATTGAGGAGATTGCACGTAACACTGGGTTTACAGCTGACTTTCTTCACAGTGTTGAGTGCGACAGTCGATTCTTACTCATGCTGAATCAGACAAGTCTGAGAGTCCTGTCGTCCGCATACGGGGCGGAAAGCCTCACGTACTCACCGAATGGGATGCGAATGACATTCAAGGTGTCTGAGCAAACACATGATGATGTTGCTCGGCAGTCGCTCATGAACCTCGCGTCGTACTATGTACAGAAAGGTGATCGGTACTCCCGTAGATTCGACCGACGGGCTCATGCTGCTTGGTGTAATTATCTTGACGAAAGAGCGGCCGGCAAGACGAAGGACCCCGGCGGGAGAAAGTTTGACACGCCAGTGCCAGTCGAATCTGTATACTCTGATGTGACTGATTCTGGGAGTCGGCGTGTTATTTCAAATGGGTGGGACCGGCGTGTGGAACAATGCCTGAGTAAGGAGGGGCTGGTGTGAAAGTACGATCCTCTCGTTCTGAACACATCGACGAAGCGCGAAGGATTGTTTCGTCACAGATTGGCATGCTCCTAAAGCGGCGTGATACGCGTCATGTTGAGCTCACTCAGTTGTTTCCTCACTACAGAGTAGTTGAGTACGGGTCAGCTGTGATGGATGTCGATGGCTATTTGGCTATTCGGCAACGAGGATTTGCGATCAAGTATAACGCCGACAGTAATCATAGGCGGAAGCGGTTCACAACCGCTCATGAACTGGGGCACTTAATGTTGTCCATTTCTCGCAATGAGGACGCACAGGAGAGTCAGAGGGCGAAGGAAGGGTATCAAACGGAGGAAGAGGCTCTTGTTGACATGATCGCCGCAGAGATTCTCATGCCAACTGACGAGGTCGTGCCATTTGTTAAAGGTAGAACCGTTGATTGGGGGTTTGTCCGCGATCTGGCTGAGTACTTTCAGGTGTCGTTGACTGCTGCAATTCGTCGGTTACTGAATTTACAGGATATGTCAGGGATTTGGATTCGATCGAGTGATGACTCTTCAGCACGATGTGTGGCGTGGGGTTCTCCGTCGATCGTAGAATGTGTTGGTGAGAGTGACGACATCTGGAGGCTGGCGTGTAGTGCGGTTGTGCGTCCCGGTGTGCTGAACGTTCTGCATCGCTGTTTAGGGCGAGTTATTGGGGTTCCGTGTCGTACCGAGGTCATGGAGTCTAAGAAGCTCGGCGATTGTCAATGGACGATCGGGTGGATTTCTGATTCAGATGCGGACTATTACTATCCGGATGCCGCGTAGGTGCTGTATGTGCATTTGCGCTATGCGCGATCAATTCACACTGGGTCTCCTATGTCTTCGGCACCCGACCACGCGTGGTGCGGGTCACCCCGCGTGTCCTTTTCTGCCCGTCATTGAAAGTCAAGCCTGGCGGCACGCCGCCGGCCGAAGAGAATTGAACAGGACAGGGCGCAGGGTGGCCCGGCCAATCTGGCCGGGTCGCGCAGCGATAAGATGCGACATCATCGGCGTCCCATGTGCGAGTGACGTGTTTCTGGCCATGGACGTCGACGGTGAGTCATGCTGTGCCTGCGGCACCCGACCACTCGTTGTCGGGCCACCCATCGAGTTGGGGGATCGAGTTCGACGGTCCATTGTGATGGGCGAGACGAGACCTCGAAGAGGATGTAGGCAGTGGTCAAACGGCGGGTCTACGACGACGAGAAACACATTCACTTCGTGACGTTCTCGTGCTTCCGGCGTAGGACGTTTCTCAAACCCGACCGTGCCAAACGGGTCGTCATTGGGCATCTCGGCTCCAGACTTGCCAGACGGAATGGTCTGTGCCTGGGTTTCGTCATCATGCCCGACCACGTCCATGCTCTGGTCTGGTTTCCGGAAATCCGGCAACTCAGTCGATTCATGAATGAGTGGAAGGGCGAGTCGTCGCGTGCCATCAAGGAACTGTTCCGGACGGAGTTTCCGAATTACTTCTCGCACGTCGACGAGACTGATCCGATCTGGCAGCCTCGGTACTACGGATTCAACATCTGGTCTCGAAAGAAGGTCGAAGAGAAGCTGGATTACATGCACATGAATCCTGTTCGAGCTGGCCTCGTCGACCGTGCGGTCGACTGGCCCTGGAGTTCCGCACGGTGGTACATCGATCAGAAGTCCGTCGGCATCCCAATCCGCTGGCCTCCGGGGATCGAGTTGGATGACGAGTTCAACGTCGGATGATGCGACGTTCACTCCAGCGGCGACGCGTTTGCTGGGTAGGATCGTCGATGGTGAGGCATCTTGTGCCTTCGGCACCCGACCACGCGTGGTCGGGCCACCCGTGAATCGGGAGTCGGCTGCTGTGGCGTGCGCCTCCGGCAGGCAGGCAGGTCAGCACGCGTCGCGTTACATTCGCGGGGCCGTTGTCTCGCCGCTCGGGACAGGGGTTCGGGATTGGGCAGTCGGGCGGAGACGTTTTCTGCTGGGAGTTTGTCATGCGTTCGTCGAGACTTTTACCCGGTCCTGTGTCGAGGCGCTCGCGGATCGTCGTTACGGGCCTCGTTGGGACGCTTGCCGTGATCGTCCTGCTGATGGCGTCTGGTCTGGCCACGGCTGCGGATCCGATCTCGCTTGAGAACCGGCGCGAGCTGTTTGTCGATGACTTTCTGATCGAGAGACTGGACGGCGCCGCTCTGAGGCTGCATCAGCCGGTTTCGCGCGAAGTGGCGATCGTTCACGACGCGCCGTGGGAAGGGGAAACGTCGGCTTACCACACCGTCTTCCAGGACGGCGACCTCTACCGGATGTACTACCGCGGCTCGGGGCGCGGGAAGCGGCGGGGACGTTTGATGGAGCGGCATCACATGAGCCACGAAACGACGTGCTATGCCGAAAGCCGGGACGGGATTCACTGGACGAAGCCCGAACTGGGGCTGTTCGAGCATGAGGGCTCGAAGGCGAACAACATCGTCTGGTTCGGCCCCGGCGGCCATAACTTCGCGCCGTTCAAGGATACCAATCCCGACTGTCGGCCTGAGCGGCGTTACAAGGCGCTCGCGTTTATGCATGACCGAGCCGCGTCGGCTGAGGGGCGTCGCGTGCGGTACCTCTACGCGTTTCATTCGCCCGACGGCATTCACTGGTCACTCACGCAGGAAGAGCCTGTGATGACGGATGGCGCGTTCGACTCACTGAACATCGCCGCGTGGGATGCTCGCCGCGAATGTTACGTCGCCTTCGTGCGCAAGAACCGTCCCGGATTCGGGCGCGACGCTGGAACGGCGACATCCAGCGACTTTCTCAACTGGACGGACACGACGCGGCTGGAGTACCCCGATGCGGCTCCGATGCAGCTCTACACGAACGCCATCCTGCGCTATCCGCGGGCTCCGCATTTTTATGTTGGGTTTCCGATGCGATATGTCGAACGGGATTACCGACGCGAGGGGCGAACGGGGTGGGGCCTGACCGATGGCGGTTTCATGACCAGCCGGGACGGGCTGCACTTCCGCCGTTGGGACGAAGCCTTCATCCGTCCCGGCCTGCAGGCCGAACGCTGGGTGACTCGCAACACGCTCACGGCCCACGGACTCTTACTGACAACGTCATCGGTGCACGGCGGCCCGGAGATTTCGCTGTACTCGACCGAGGGCTTCTTTGAGGGCGACGCCTGTCGATTGCGGCGGCATTCGATCCGAGCCGATGGTTTCGTCTCCGTCCACGCTCCATTGTCGGGAGGCCAGTTGCTGACGAAGCCGTTCACATTCTCTGTCCCTTCGCCTGACACGCCACGCACCGTGCGCCGCGATCCGACTGTCCGGCTCAGTGTCGATACGGAGAATCCGATTCGCGGACGAGGCTCGCTGGAGTTTCGCCGGGACGCGATCCTCACGTTCAACGGATTGCGAAACCCTGGCCCGCAGGTGACCCTCGCAGCGTCGGTTCGTGGCGTCCCCGCCGGTCGCCGCCGGCTATTCTCGACCTACAGTGGCGGCCCCATCGAACCGGGTGAATTGCTTCTCGATGTCGATACTGACGGCCCGGATTCCATCCGCTTCCTCTACGGCGACCTGTCGGTCACAGCAGGAGCGGAATCGGTTGGGGACTGGAGCCGCGAGGCGGGCGACGAAGCCTTCCACCACATCGCCGCGACGTGGGACGATGGCCTGATCGCGGTGTATTTCGACGGGAAGCAGGTGGCCTCCGGCGGTCGACCGGGCGGCGGCGAGCTGACATTTCCCGGTGGCGACCTGCGGTTTGGTGAAGATCTGCCCGGCACCTCGGTCTCGAACGAGCCATTTCTTGGGCATGTGGATGACGTGCTGGTGCTGCAGCGCGTCCTGTTGGCGGAAGAGATCGCCGAGCTGGCAAAATCGGGCGCCAGCGGCGTTCTCGCTGGTGACGACCACGGCGTCTTTCTGTCGGCGGACGATGCGGACGCACCGCTCAAGGACTCGCTGGTTCATGCTGCAGACCGGACGATGTCCATCACTGGCCCGCTTCCGGCACCTCGTGGCGAAGTGGAGCTGTGCGTCAATTGCTCGACGTCCGCGGCAGGCAGTCTCCGCTGCGAGATTCAGGACGCCAGTGGTAAGCCGATCCCCGGTTTCGCTTTGTCCGACAGCGACGAGTTCTACGGCGACGAACTTGATCAGCCTTTGAGCTGGAACGGCATCCGCGAACTGAAACCGCTCGCTGGCCGCACCATTCGTCTGCGTTTCGAACTCAAAGACGCGGACCTGTACGCGCTGCGGTTCGGAAAGTGAGCGCGAGGCGACTGCTGAGTGGCGAACGCGCCGACTGGAAACGCCGAAGGGCGAACACAGTCAGCGTGTCCGGCACTCGCACTCGAGACGTCGGGCCAGCCGTTAAACGGGAGGTCTGCTGAAGTCACACGGGAGATTCTGTCCCGAGGATAATTCTGTCCCGAGGAGTGTTGCCCTTCCCTGACGACCAAGGGGGCATCGACAGATCGCACCATCGCCGGGGATGGGAAGCTGGTCTTCGCGGTCGACCGCCAGTCAGTTGCTGGTCGCTGGAGTTTCTTCTTCAACACGATCTGCAACGTCCGAGGCTTCGTCGAGTAGCTGCTTACCTGCTTCGACAGCCTCTTTCGTGTCGTTCTTCACCTTGTCCGGGTGGACAGTCACGGAAACCTCGTTGTCGGAAGTTCTGAATGTCATCCAGCCGAGCAGGGATAACCCCATGATGATGATGACTGCGATCAGAATCGCTTTCATGACGGTCTCCTGAGATCAAAGGTCGCTCCGGACTCGCCGGCCCGTGACGAGGGAGATGATCGCGAGGATCAGAAAGCCGACGAAGAACAGTTTGGCGATCCACGCAGCCGTGCCCATCACTGCGCTGAATCCCAGGATGCCGGCCACCAATGCGATGAGAAAAAAAGTGAGTGCCCATGATAACATGGTTCTGCTCCTTAACGTCAAAAGTGCCACTTACATTATCTGGCCAGACGGTTCTCGGGTGGAGAGTGAATCCAGCCAGGACAAAAGGTTCGTTTATAGAGCGTAGTGGAAAGGTCTGCTCTGCTCTGCTCTGCTCTGCTCTGACCGCAGTGCCGTTGTTATTCCGGCTCGTTGTCGACATTGACGTCGACTTTCCCCTGTTCAGGATCAATCTTCACGTCGACACCAGGCGCCTTCACGTCGATCGCCCCGTCTTCGCTGGTACGTACTGTACCGTCGCTTGAACTTGCACTGTCCGATTGTGCGGTGCAGCCGGTGATGAGGAATGTCGTGAGGGCAATAAACGCCGCATTGCGCAATCGATGGTGAATGACTTGTGATGGAGTATCCATATGAGGCTCCGGAAGAGGGGGCTGTGGTGAAGTGCGGTGATCAGTCGATCGATTGTCAGCGACCGATGACGTTTATGGTGTCGCGGTGGTAAGTGTGTCAGTCGTTGGCTGCCTGTCGACCGGACAGTGCCGCCTTGAAGCGACCGATTACTCCGTTCTGAGGCAATGTGAAGTCTTCATCACTCAGGCCGACGTCCGGTTCTATGTTTGTGTAGAGATACTGTTCTGCAAGGACTGTGCCGGATCGGGATGTCGTTTGGAACCGGTGGTTCTCGATTGACATGAGTAGGCCTGAGCTTCGACTGAAACGCATGATGGTCTTCGCATAACCATCGCAAATGGATGCATTCTCATAGGCGATGTCGAATCGGTCGCAGGCTTCGCCGTGACAGGTGTCGCTGGAGCGCTCGCATGTCATGCCGGACGGGGCCGTGAGTAACGGATGGATGTAGTTCATTAGCTTGTTTACAAGGGCGAGCATTCCGGCACTGGTGATCGGGTAACGCGACGTTGCCATCGCTGTTTCGCCTTCCGGGTCGAGTTCGAGAATGCCCAGCAGAGCGGCGCGACCGCCGGGTGCAACAAGGAGCTGGTTATCATGCTTTCCCTCAACGAACACTGCGTCGCGTCCGCGTTCGCTCCATGTCATGCGGACGCTGAAAGGCTCATGTCGAATTCGCAGGGCAACGCGTTGCCAGTCGCTGAGCTTGCCATCCAGACGCTCACGCAAATGGAACGACGCTGAGTAGTCGTCCATATTGGTGAGCAGTTTCCGGGCGTTCGCCAGAGCGGAGTAGCATTCTGCGAGCTTGTCGTTCTGTGTGGCGGTGCCAACGCTCGATGTGAGTGCTTCGCGAGTCGTTGTCGATTGCGAGGCTGAGGTATTGGTTTGAGAGTCAATCTCCTCTGACGATGCGGCCTCGGCGTTCTGCATCACAGAACGAAACTCGACGGCAGCAAGCGCGGCCCCCGTCAGAAGTGCAAGGGCGGCAATGAGGTTGTACTTCCATCCCATCCCGTAATTGAGCGGTTTCATGACAGGCTCCATGTAGGTTCCATGCGGTCGGCCAGTACCTGATGTTGTCCTGAGTGGTCCCGCGAGATGGACCGGCGGAACGCAAGTGCTGTGCCATACGCTGAGTTGGGGAATGGCGAGGCCGTCCTGAAGTGGGCGTGTTGGGGGTCAGTTCCGGAATCGCGAGACGGCTGGAGATGCCTGAAATGGGAGGCTCGTGGCATTCCGGAGTCCGGTTTCAATGGTTGCCTGACCGCGGACTTCGACCGTGTGGAGATTGATCCTGAGGAGTTGGCTGGCACGACGATGGCCGCCGGGATCGGTGGCAGCGTCAGCGATTGAAACGGGCGATGGCCGGATGACGGTTGTGATCGGGTCCAGGACTGACCGTTCATCGACCGGGCCGGTCAGCGAGGTGCCAACAGATTCGGATCTGCAGCACGTCGCCTGGTGCCTGTGCGTGTGGGCGAAGCTCAAACGGTAGCGGGCTCGACCGGGATTCCGGTTGGCCACGTGGGCGAGCAGCGCGAGGTTCTGATCCTGCGGCGCGTGACGGCGTCCGGTTGGCAAGTCGTCTGGCGTTGTGTGGCTGGGCTGGCCGACCGTACTCTTCAGATGATGAATTCTGACCCGCCGCGATGGCGGATGGACTCAATACCTCGGAGAGCGACGAATGCTGACGATTCTGGGACGTGGACGCGGAGAATCGGGCCGTCTGTGTGATGGAATTTCCCGGCGCAGTTTTCTCACGATTGGCGGCATGGCTCTCGGCGGAGTCGCATTGCCGAATGTCCTGCGGGCGGAAGCGAAGGCGGGGATCAGTGCCGGGCACCGGGCGATTATCAACATCTACATGCCCGGCGGTCCGTCGCATATCGATCTCTGGGATTTGAAGCCGGATGCGCCCGCTGAGATTCGCGGCGAGTTTCGACCGATTGCGACCAACGTGCCCGGCATTGAAATCTGCGAGTTGTTTCCGCGCATGGCGCAGATGATGGATAAGTTCGTGCCCGTTCGCTCGATCGCCGACGCGGACGGCCTGCACGACGGTTATCAGTGCATGACCGGGCGGCGACGACGGGACCGGACTCCGCCGGGCGGCTGGCCGGCAGCGGGGTCGTGGGTGTCGCATCTGCAGGGGCCGGTGAACGGTGCCGTGCCGCCGAACGTCGCTCTGATGTACTCGACCGGCAATCGCACGTGGGGCGAGCCGGGGACCGGCGGCTTTCTGGGAGTCGCCCAGAACCCGTTCAACCTCGTTGGCCGCGAAGCGCGCAGCAGCAACGAGAGCATGGTTCTGCAGGGGATTACGCTGGAGCGACTGCAGGATCGTGGGCAACTCGTCCAGGCATTTGACCGCTTCAAACGCGAAGCGGACACGTCCGGCGTGATGGAGAGCATGGACATCTACTCGCAGCAGGCGATGGGCATCCTGACGACGTCCGCCCTCGCCGACGCCCTTGATCTGTCAAA
>Ga0070727_10001860_pt1 | contig 21261 bp, 14 predicted proteins | sample tdAd472_FD_66722 | JGI IMG/M metagenome (GOLD analysis project Ga0070727, IMG submission 66722) | Marine sediment microbial communities from the Atlantic coast under amendment with organic carbon and nitrate - tdAd47.2 | ecosystem: Environmental > Aquatic > Marine > Coastal > Sediment | place...
GACCTTCTTTTCAAAAGTATAATCCCCCTTATTCTTGAAGATGTAATTGCTTAGTTTGTCACTTGGCGCCAATTCAACAAAATCCATCACATCAATTACCTCTTCGGGCGCTTTACCCAATTTTTTGGCCACATTATTTAAGCTATCCAGTTTGCGATCATACAAAATTTGAAGATCACTGAATCGATTATTGTTTTTCACGCCATTTGAAACAAAGAGATCTTTGTAGCCATCATTATCGAAATCGGCGAATAATGGGGCCCAACTCCAGTCTGTATTGGACACCCCACCCAAGTGTGCCAAATCACTAAAAGTTCCATCGCCATTATTCCGTTGGAGGGTATTAAACATATATTGGTAGTGCCCTCCGGTCTTTACCTGGTTCCAGAAATCTTCAGGTTTCATCGCCCCCATATGGGTTTTGATCCTTTCATGGCTTTCCGCCACCATATCTACGACGATCAGGTCGAGGTGTCCATCATTATCATAGTCGGCTACATCACTCCCCATGCTAAAATTCGAGATATGCTTGGTCGATTGATAAACCTGATCCAGGAAGGTGCCGTCTTTTTGATTGATATAGACATGATCGGGCACATCAAAATCATTCGTTACATAAATATCCATCCAGGAATCGTTATTAAAATCACCGACCGATACCGATAATCCAAAAGCAAAGTTCCTGAGCTTGGCCTCATCTGTGACATCAACAAACTTTCCACTTCCGGTATTCTTATACAACTTATCACTGAAGAGTCGGTTGGAAGCCATCGATTTGTCCAATTGCCCGCCTACTCCAGGAAGACTGGGTGGCTGATTTACCAGATACATATCGACCAGGCCGTCATTGTCAAAATCGGAAAAGATGGATTGGATAGAAAAGCCTTGATCCGCTAGGCCAAAAGACCGAGCACTTTCCGTAAAGGTAAGATCACCATTATTCAGGTAGAGCTGATTGGCACTCTTTTCATCTTCTAAATAAACGTTGCGGCAAACATAGATATCCTGGTCTCCATCTCCATCCACATCAACAAATGTAACGCCACTTGACCACAAGGTATCGGCCGTAATACCAGCGCTTTCGGAGATGTCATTAAACTCAAAATCACCCTGGTTGAGGTACAATCGATCTTTGACTTGATTTCCTGTAAAAAATAGATCCGGTAATCCGTCATTATTGATATCTCCAACCGCAACTCCTCCTCCGGAAATGAACTCTACGTTGACGATATGATTATTCTCGCGCGTCTGTACGACATTATTTTGAAAATCAATCTTGGAATGACTGGCCGGTATCTGCAAAAACAATTTGTCGTGATTTTCGGGTAGCTCAAAACGCTCTTGACAACTCCCCATTAGCATCCAGATAAGGATGAAAAAAACGACTGACAATTTATAAAATCTGATCATAAATCTTTTTTGATAATTACACTGTAATACTATAAAAAGTGTTTCATTTGTAATATTCAAAAGTAAACAGTTTTTATCGAATAATAAAGCTTGAATTTGAAGCCCATAATTCGCAAAAAGATGAGTGAAAAAACAACTAGAAGGATACTCAAATCAGTAGTAATGCTATTACTGCTAAGCGGATGTAATAGCGCTATTGAAGAGGATTATAGCAATACCGTAACTTATGAAGCTAAGGTAAAACCTGACGATATCACTCTTCAAATGATTGAAAAAGTAGAAGCCGCCTATTCCCAGGTAGATCCCGAGAAAGCGACTTATGTCTTGAATAATCAAAAGGCCAAATTACTGCAGCAGAAATTGGACGAAATGGAAGTCGGGGCTGATCGAAACTTGGTGTTGTATGACTATGGTTCGGAACTGCTGCGGGCCGGAAAAACCGATGAGGCCATCGCTGTTTTTGAAAACTTCTACAACTTCTTTAAAGACAAAATATTTTTGGATAAGCAAAGTACGCTGAATGAGTTTAAAACGCAATTGGCGATTAGTTATTTGAGGAAAGCAGAGCAAGAAAATTGCTTGGCCAATCACAACAATGAATCCTGCATTATTCCGATCTCCGAAAAGGCACAGCATATCAACAAGGAGGGCGCTACCAAAGCGATAGAACTCCTAGAAAAATATTTGGAGGTGTCTCCATTCAACTACGAGATTCAATACCTGTTGAATATCGCCCACATGACATTAGGGGGATACCCCGATGAGGTTCCTGAAGAATTTCGCATCCCTGAAAGCTACTTTGAGCAAGGTGATTTTCCAAAATTTCAGGATGTAGCGATGGATCTAGGCGTTGACGTCAATGATATGTCGGGAGGCATTTGCCTGGATGATTTCAACAATGATGGTTTTCTTGATATGATGGTATCCTCCTGGGGCTTCAAACACCAGATTAGGTATTTCGAAAATGATAAAAAAGGAGGTTTCCTGGATAAAACTTCGGATACCGGATTGGTGGGTGTAACCGGCGGGCTAAACCTCAAACATGCTGATTTTAATAATGATGGCTTTTTGGATTTTATCATCTTGCGAGGTGCTTGGTTGAATAAGTATGGTAAAATTCCCAATTCACTGATCCGGAATAATGGCGATGGTACTTTTTCTGATGTGACCGTGGAGGCAGGCCTATACTCTTTACACCCAACTCAAACGGCCATTTGGGCCGATTTCAATTTGGATGGCTGGTTAGATATTTTCATCGCCAATGAATCCAATGCTAACGAGACAAACAACTGTGAATTGTTCCTCAACAAGGGGGATGGTACCTTTCGGGATGTAGCAAAGGAAGCCAATCTGCAGGAGATCGGCTTCTTCAAGGGGGTAGACGCGGGGGATCTCAATAATGATGGGTATCCAGATTTATACATTTCCAACTTTAACGGTAAGAATCTGCTATACTTCAACCAGGGCTCGGAAGCAGGGGTGTCTTTTGAATTAGCTGGCGATGAGGCGGGTGTATCCGAGCCGATTGAAAGTTTTTCTACTTGGATATTTGATTATGACAATGACGGCTTTGAAGATATTTTCGTCTCGGGCTATTCCAATGCCGAAAAATCACCCACCAATATGATGATGGCGAATATCAGGAACCCCTTGGACCCTCGCCTAGAAGAGCGCAGGCCGAAACTTTATAAAAATAATGGCGATGGTAGCTTTACCAATCTTTCGGAGGAAATGGGGCTGAATGAACCCGTTACCACGATGGGATGCAACTTTGGCGACTTAGACAATGATGGCTATCTAGATTTTTATCTAGCAACTGGAGACCCCAGTTTCCTCTCCATCGTTCCCAATAAAATGTATCGTAATCAGGAGGGAAAAACCTTTGAAGATGTAACCTACAGTGGAGGCTTTGGGCATATTCAAAAGGGTCATGCGGTAGGTTTTGGTGATTTGGATATGGACGGCGATCAGGACATTTATGCCGTAATGGGAGGAGCTTATGAAGGGGATATTTTTCAAAATGTATTATTTGAAAACCCCATTGGAAATAAGAACAATTGGATTAATATCATTTTGGAGGGCAAGACAAGTAATCGATCGGCTATAGGTGCAAAGATTATAGCTACTATCGAGGAAGAGGGAGTCACCAGAAAGATTTACCATACAGTGGGTACTGGGGCCAGCTTTGGGGGGAATAGTTTGATGGCAGAAATGGGATTAGGGAAAGCTACTTCGATTCAATCACTCGAAATTATCTGGCCCAACTCCACAAGATCAACATCCGTATTCAGCTCAGTAGCCGCCAATCATGTAATTAAGATTAGTGAAGGGGCCGACGACATCCAAACCCTGGACTTAGAAGCTTTAACGTTCAAGAAGCAAAATCACGAGCACCATTAATGATGCTAGTACCAATCGTATTTCTCTTAAAAAGATCATCCCAAACTTTGACCAAGGCCAAAGTCCGGGATGATGCATCTTAATTATCGGTTAAGAAAAGGCGGATGAAACAGTCCCAATAGGGATTAGTCTCTTGCCCTTTTCTCTAGGTTAAGCTTTTCTTAGAAGTTGGGTCCACCTGTATCCCACCAAAGCTTAGTTCCAATTTCATCTGGACCTCCAAGCTTAGAAGTAGCATCAGCTACACCGTCTGCATTGTTATTACGCTCGCCATTTACAAAAGGCATACGTCGTAGGAAGTCATCAGCAGGAATTACACCCCAATCGGCATTACTATCGTTTTGATAGTTATAAGGTAGTTTTGGATACCCAGTTCTTCGGTGATCCACCCAAATTTCGATGGTATTGTGTACAGCAGCCAACCATTTTTGCGTCATGATTTTCTCCAGTTTCACTTCTCTATCTTCTGCTTCGTCCCATTTTACCGGAACTTTGATTCTGCTTACAAAATCATTGACGTCGCCTTCTGCTTTTGTGTCATTGTAATCCAAGGGTAAGAAAGAATCGTCTTGCTGTAGGTAAGCATCAGGATTTCCTGCACCCCACTCATCAAAACTCTCTCTCACACCCGTTTCATAGTGCTCTTGAGCAGAACCGGCACCGGCCCATCCACGAAGCGCTGCTTCAGCTAGGAGAAAATGAGTCTCACTAGAAGTAAAGCATCTTCTAAACGGGTATCCGTTGTTGTTGAATTGAGAATTAATAGTAGAGAAAGTAAGTCGATCATCCTTAGCTACTAAAGCAGCCCCATTTCTAACTCCTTTATAAGGGAAATTTGGATGATCGCTGTATACTGACTCATCAGTTGCAGGATCAAAGTATTTAGTCACCCTAGGATCTTCATATCCACCCAATACGGACTCCATCGTAGCACTCATACGCGTATCCCCCCAACCGAAACAAATTCTAGCAGGCTTGAAGAAGCCATCGTAGTTTTTGATCATGAAGTTGTCAGCAGTAGTAGTGATTAATCCTCCAGCAGCAGCAATAGCTTTCTCGCCTTGCGTTTTAGCTAGTGTAGGATTGACTTTAGAGATACGCATGGCCAATCTCAAGCGAATACTATTAGCTAGCTTAATCCATGCTCCAACATCGCCTCCAAAGCTTTCATCGAAGTTGGCCATACCGCCGAAGTCGATATTTTTGGTAAAGCCAGACTCAATCTCATCTAACTCAGAAAACCATTTATTGTATAGGTCTGCCTCCGAGTCATAAAGAATAGTCTTGTCAGAAGATCCATAATTGGAATAAATGATAGGGCCGTGATAGGCAGACAATCTTGAAGCAGCTAAAACTCTAATCAAACTCGCCCATGCTACGAATACTTCGTTATTTTCTTCCTCTGCGATCTGTAGTACCTGTCTTACTGGTGCAAAAATCTGCCCGTAAACACGGTTCCAGTAAGTGTTCCATCTGATGTAGTAAGTGGTATTGTTCACTCCACCTACAAAGGGCGTCGGTGTACCCAGATGACGCACGAAAGATTCATGAGCCAGGTTGTGCTCAATCTGATCTCCAAAAATATTATTGAGCATCGTTGGGAAAAAGGCTCCCACGTGATTGTTATCCTGTCTCAACGACTCATCCGATATTTGATACGGATTCTTGTTTAATTCTGCGAAGTCCTCCGTACACCCGACAAATATCAGAAGGACTAATAAATATTTAAGTCTATATAAGTTTTTCATAATTTCTAAAGCTTAAAAATTAGCATTAATATTGAATCCGATTGTCCTCGTGGCAGGCGTATTAAAGTTATCCAAGGATGCGGAGTTTCTACTTGTATTCATCGCCAATTCTGGATCAAATGGAGCTTCTAGGTGAAGATAGAACAAGTTTTGCCCTACCAATGAAAATGTAATTGGCACTTTGTCTCCTAGCAAGTTAGTCTGGTAAGAAATAGCAAGTTGCGTCAATCGTACATTCGTTCGGTCATAAATATAAGGTTCGCCGATTCCATTTCTATCTCCAATGGCTCTAAACCAAGTTTCTGGATCTACAGTAGTCACGGCAGTTCCATCTTTTGATGCATTGACAGAAACACCGCCAGCGTCTCTGGCATCTGCTGTTCTTTGTGATACACCAGCACCATCAAGCATAGATTCTGTTTGACTGAAAGCAACACCACCAAACTTACCATTGATTTGGAAGTTCATAGAGAATTTTCCAAAGCTAAAATCGTTATTCCAACCCAAACTCCAATCAGGATTCAAGTTACCGGCAAACTCTTGTGTTGCGGTCTTCAAAGGTCGATCATTATTGGGGTCCAACATGATTCGTCCCTGCGCATCTCTCTGGAATTTAGATACAAAAACATCTCCGATTGATCCTCCAGTTTCGAATCTAGATCCGTAACCTTCCGATGCTCCTGTGTTAATGGCAGCTAGATCAGGATGCATTTCAACCACCTCATTATCATTTGACCAGAAGTTGAAAGTACTTTTCCAGAGGAAATTCTGTGTATAGACAGGTGTAACATCTACGATTAATTCGATTCCTTTGTTGACGATCTTACCCGCATTCACGAAAAATGTAGTAAAACCTGAGCCAGATGGTGCAGGCAAGGAAATAAATTGATCCGTACTCTCCGTATTATAGTAAGTAAAATCGATGCCAAATCTATCATCGAAAAATCGAACATTTGCCCCGAACTCATTACTTGTAATGATTTCTGGCTTTAGGTTATCAAAAGGCTGTTGTGTGTTTCGGTTAACAGCTCCAGCGGCATTAATGGTGTTTTGCGGATTCACTCTATTGAAGGGCACTTCATTACCTACTCTAGAATTCGAATACCGAACCTTAGCGAAGCTAATGTACCCAGGCAAATCCATCATCTTACTCAAGATGGCAGTAGCTCCTACAGAAGGATAGAAATAAGACTCATTTCCAGTACCCGCTAATGAAGAAGCCCAGTCATTTCTGCCTGAAAGATCAACATATAGCATTTCTTTATACCCAAGCGTGGCATTGGCAAAAACAGCCTGCTTCACCAATCTATTGTTCAAAGTAGATTGCACCTGCACATTGGTAGGTAAGTTTTGGAAAAAGAATTCATTGGGATACAATAAGCCATTATTGGCATCACCATTAACCCTGGTTCCCAAACCAAAAACGGTCTTCTGGTAACTCGCTCCTGCAATCAGACCAAGACTTACATCACCGTAGTCGTCATTGTATTTCAGGAGGGCATCCGTGTAAGTCAGTTCATCGGTAAAATTGTAATAATCCCAGCTACCATTGGGGTGAATATTGGTTGTATTTCCTCCACTTGTAAACCTTTGCTCTTGCAATTTAGAGGCAAAATCATAATTACCCCTGGCCGATACACTTAATTTTTCGGTTAATTGATAATTTAGATTAAGACTTCCAATCATACGCTTAGTATCATTGGTACTAGGCTGCTCATTGATTAACCAATAGGGATTAGACTGGTGGTGATCAATTACAAACCAGTTTTGTCCGACAACATTTCTGTTTGGATCGGTGATAGAGTAGTTGTCACGGAAAGATCCGAAATCTCTATCTCTTGGGAAGAAATAAAGTCCAGTCAATGGATTCAAATAGTATCCAGCCGCAGGACGGTTCTTCGTGCGCTCGTTGGTCAAAATAACATTAGAACCGATGGTCAATTTATCATTCAGCAATTTAGTTGATTGCTTGAAGGTAATATTTTGCCGACTGTAAGTATTATTAGGCGTAATTCCTCGTGCACCTACATTACCAAAAGAAAAATAAGCTTTGGTTCTAGCTGTTCCACCACTAATAGAAAGGGAGTTAATTTGATTCAATCCAGTCTGGAAAAAATCATCTACAAAACTACCATCATAGTTTCCAGGTGTAGTAGACCAACTTTCCTTGGTGCCCCCTTCACTACCATACTTAAATTGTAGATCTGGCTTCAGTAAAACGCTTTCGAAGGTAATCCCACTACTAACACTCACTTTAGCGGGGCCTTCCTCGCCTTGCTTGGTGGTAATCAATACTACTCCATTAGCACCCTGGCTACCATAAAGTGCAGCTGCGTTAGAGCCTTTCAATACAGTGATGCTCTCAATATCGTCAGGGTTAAGCTGAGACATTCCATCTCCAGCATCAAATCCACCCCACATACCAGGTTGACCACCTCGGTTATTGGCCATCGGGATTCCATCAATCACAAATAATGGATCACTACTACCATTGAGTGACTTATCACCACGCAATACTACACGAGTAGAACCACCCGGTCCTGAAGCACTTTTCTTAATTTCAACACCAGCTGCCCTACCAGATAAACTGTTAAGGAAGTTGATATCACGAGCCTGCAAAAGCTCAGCTCCATCTACCGTTTGCTGCGCAAAAGTTAATGAGCTTTTTTCTCTTTCAATACCTAAGGCCGTCACCACCACTTCATCAAACGCAAGCCCTTCTTGAAGATCAATGTCAATAGTGCTTCTCCCAGTCACAGCTACTTCCTGAGCCGTAAATCCCGTATATGAAAATACTAGTATGGCATCGGAAGAACTGACAGTAATTGAATATTTTCCATCAACATCAGTAATCGTACCATTATTGGTCCCTTTCTCCAGGATATTCACGCCAATTAGCGTTTCTCCCTCGGAATCGGAGACAATCCCCGAGACGGTTTGAGACCACAAATTCCCTACTGCAAAGAAGCAGAGAAAAGTCGAAAGTAAAATAGTTTTTAGCATAAGTCAATTTTTAATGAGTATAAAATGTGTGCGTGCACATCTATCAGGAAATAAAAAATGCAGCAGTTTTATATCGTACTAATATGCGGGATTAAAATCTTCCCACATTGGATAACTAATGGCTTCTTCAGCGTATTCTACTTATAAAATAAGCAACTCTCAATATTCTTCTCCGCTAGGTTTGTCAATCTCAGCGCATTTTTAAAGGCTTGATGTAGGCTAAATTTAGTTTTTCCCCATTAAATTTGAATACTATCGCTCGAATCCGTCCACATTCAGCATTTTATGCTCCATTCATTCATGCCAAAAATCAGTATAGGGGGGGGATTTATGTTCCCAAGATAAAAATTTTTTTCAAGCTTGTTCATTGGCCTATTGCAAATTAGCTTGCTTGTGTCAAACTTTAATCATTTAAAGCTATAAATCTAACCAATATACCGAATACTCGGCGATAAAATTCCATGCAGGGAAATAATATTCATATGTTCAAAGAACTTTTTACTGAATAATGGCGCAAATTCCGATATTTGTTTCGGAAACTATTCTAGTGTCGTGACTAAATTCGTCGCGTAAGAAATTTAATGCATGGCAGTCCCAAGTCTATATTAGGCCAAGGAATCTTCTTAATTTTCAGCTTTAGCTACCACCTAAAGCCCATCAAAACAACAGTACATCAAGAACATGAAGTGGCAAAACGACAACCAACTCTTTCTGTTGATGAAAGAGCAGCTATTTTCCGCCGTCATTGGCGATGTAATGGATAAACTTGGCTTGTTTCATCAGTTTTTACCCCCACAACTCCAACCTTTACGGGATGATATGATCATCGCCGGGCGAGCTATGCCGGTACTGGAATCCGATGTATATGCCGAGCATTCCATCTCTGCGGTCAATCCTATCATGCAAAAGCCATTTGGGCTGATGCTCGAAGCTTTGGATGACCTCAAGACACACGAAGTCTACATTTGCACCGGCTCTTCTCCTCGCTATGCCTTATGGGGCGAACTGATGAGTACGCGTGCAATGAAACTAGGCGCAGCTGGCGCAGTAGTAGATGGCTATGCCCGGGATACCAACGGGATTTTACGCTTAGGGTTTCCGACCTTTGCACATGGTCGTTATGCGCAAGATCAGGGCCCAAGGGGTAAGGTGCTCGACTTTCGCTGCCAGATAGAAATGCAAGGCGTCATCATCCGACCGGGGGACATTGTCTTTGGCGATATTGATGGTGTATGTATCGTACCACGAGCAGCGGAAGAAGAGGTGATTCGACTAGCCTTAGAAAAAGCAAATGGCGAAAAACTAGTTCAAAAAGCCATCGAAAATGGTATGAGTGCTTGTGACGCATTTGCTCAGTTTGGGATCATGTAATTTCGCCAATAACTAACGGTTCAAATACAAATAAAGTGGATTTAAGTCATCTAAAAGTCTTGGTAACTGGAGGCGGAGGCATTGGCGTTGGCGCTGGTGTATGCCAAGCCTTGGATCAATTTGGTGCCTCCCTCATTATCAATGAAAAAGAAAGGGCCAAGGCAGAAAAAGCAGCTAAGCTCTATAAGCATGCGATTCCTGTCCAAGCAGATATTACCCAAAAGGAGGAAATTGAACGCATGTTCGAAATTATTGAAGCCGAATTAGGAGCCATCAATGGTTTGGTCAATAATGCAGGAGTAGGATTGAGTAAAGCGGTGCATCTGATCGAATCCGAAGAATTCGATGGGCTATATGATGTGAATGTCAAAGGCATGTGGCAGGTCAGCAAATATTTTGTAAAGCACCTCCTTGCGCATAAGGCCACTGGCAATATTGTCAATGTCTCCTCGGTGCATGGCTTTGCTTCTCAACCCAATTACTCTACCTATGCTTCTTCCAAATCAGCAGTAGAGGGCTTTACCCGGGCTTTGGCCTACGAATTGGGGCAATACAATATCCGCTGCAATGCCATTGGCCCAGGCATGGTGCATGCCGAGCAAAATTACGACCTCATCAAAACTTGGGCAGCCGATCCCAAGCAGTGGGTCCAAGATTTTGTCCAAAACCAACAAACACTCCATCATTTTATCGAGCCAATCGATTGTGGCTATACGGCTGCTTTTTTACTATCAGACCTCAGTCGATCCGTTACTGGACAAACGATCTATGTCGACGCCGGAAAAACCATTATGTTATTTAACCAGGATTATATCAACCAGAAATGATTATCAAAAAATTTAGCTGCTACGAAGTCATCGTACCCGCCAAAGAAGGGGTTATCGAAAGTAAAGGTATCAATAAACCCCTGCACAAGCTGCCCGTTGGCGCTAAGTCGGGCTGGTCCATGCAATTTGACCAACTGCCCAAGCTCCTACTCAAAATGGAATTGAGCAACGGAATCATTGGCTGGGGAGAACTATACCGAGATCACAACTGGACGGTTGTAGGCAATATCATAGATACTTTATTAAACAAGGATATCAGAACCCTTTGCCTGCAAAAATTACCTTTTACCTTTTGCCGAGAATATGACGGTTTTGAATGTGCCATCTGGGATGCTTTTGCCAAATCACATCAGCTGCGAGTGGTTGATCTATTGGGCGGCCCAGTTCAGGCTAAAGTCCGCGTGGGAGCCTGGTCTAGTCATCGACATCTTGATGAAATCGGCGATTTAGCCAAAAGCTTCGCCGACCAGGGGTACGATTGTATCAAGTTCAAAACAGATTTGGAAGATGATGTACAACAATGGTGTGCAACAATCAAAGAAGCAGCGCCTGGCATGCAGGTTATTCTTGATCCGAATGAGCGTTGGCAATACCCGGGGGAAGTACGAAAACGAGCGGATGCCCTGGCTGAAGTCGGTAATGTGTTGTGTTTGGAAGATCCGCTCCCACGCTGGATGCTCCAAGAATATGCAATATTACGACAATACTCCTCAGTACCGATAGTCCTCCATGTCTCTCTACCCTACATCCTCCATGGGCAGCGAATTAAAGATGCGATACAAGCCCTGCAAGCCAAGGCGGTGGATGGCTTTAACTTCAATGGCGGTTTGGCCAATTTCCAGCGGCTCGATCATATTGCCTCTGCAGCTGGCCTTCCTTGCTGGCATGGCTCAGAGATTGACCTGGGTATTCTGGAAGCCATGTACCTACACTCTAGTGCCGCAGCTGCTTCTTGTATTTGGCCCGGAGATATCTTCGGCACCATGATCCGAGAGCACGATTTGCTCAAACAATCTTTGAAATTTGAACCGCCTTTTGCCTTCTTGCCCGAAGGACATGGCCTCGGTGTTGAACCCGATGAAGATGCTATCGCACATTATCAGGTATCTTTTAAGGAATTTAGCTAGGCTCAAGACTTCAGAAGTTTTCTATGGCCAGGACTGAGGAAACTGCTGAAGTCTACTCCGAGCCAGAAAATTGCTGCAGTCTAAAAAAAATTCACGCTATGGAAAAAACCAACTATATCAACCCATTCCCAACGACCGATCCAGATCGGCACCAAATATGGGAAATGCTAGTCGAACGAGATATCATTGCCTTTTGCGGAGAAAATTGGGCGATGGTAGCTGATGACTTTATCGAAAACAACTTCATGGGTATTGACGCTAGAAATGCGCACAACCCCGACAGCTGGCGCATGCATTTCGCTGACCTGACCGAGTACAAAAGCCTTTGGCTAGCACAAGCCGCTAGCTTTGCCCAAACGGAATGGGCCGAAGATGCAGAAACAGCCATTTACGAAGCCACGACCTTGCGGGATATCGATATCAAAGGAGATAGTGCCCTGGTTCATAAGAAATTTGATGGTCATATTAGCAAGAAGAATGGAGAAAAAGATCGCCTCAACTGGCAAACGCTCTATCGCTGCAGAAAAGTAGGCGGACGTTGGAAAATAGCTGGATTCACGGGCTATCTCCCCCACCCTATGGGCTTCGAAACTCAAAACAAACCCCATGGGAAACGCATTCCCGAAGGTGCCGCACAACATGTCACGGCAGGCCCTTATTCTCCGGTGCTTCAAGTTACACCCGGCGAGATTGTCGTCATTTCTGGCCAAGCTGCCATCGACCCACAAGGCAATATCATCGGCGATACCATAGAGGACCAGACACATTTCACGCTAAAGAATTGCCTCCAGCAATTGCAAAGCGGTGGTTGTACCCTCGATGATGTCTTCAAAGTCAATGTTTACTTGACAGACCTCGACAACTGGCCTCGCTTCAACGAAGTGTACAAAACCTATTTCAAAGAGCCTAAGCCTGTTCGTACCGCCGTACAAACGCCGCTGCTATATACCTTCTTAGTGGAAATTGAACTGTGGGCGGTGAAGAGGGGTTAAGTGCTTATTGACTTACAGACAAAAAAACAAGCATGTACTGGGACCAACTTACTTCACCCTACATTGATCAACTGGATCGCGAGATCCCGGTTATCCTGCCCGTCGCGGCTACCGAGCAGCACGGCGCACACCTCCCGCTCGCTACGGATCGCATGATTGGCGAGCATTTCTGCCGCCTACTGAACGACCGTATCCCTGAAGGGGTACTCATACTACCTACCATTAGCGTGGGTTGCTCCGAGCACCATAAAGACTTTGCGGGGAGCCTGTCGGTACAGCACCAGACTTTTCTGCAGCAATTGACCGATATCGTCGAATGTGTGGTAGGCTACGGATTCAAGCATGTCCTCATTCTCAATAGCCATGGCGGTAACCAAGCCATTGGGCAGACCTTCGTAGAAGTTTTTGGCTATCGCCATTCCGAAGTCCAGTTGGCTATTGCCACTTGGTGGCGGATTGCCTTGGCAGCGCTACAGCCCTTGAATGAGTCGGGGCAAGGTGGTGCGGGGCACGCCGGGGAGTTTGAGACCTCTTTGATGTTAGTCATTGCGCCACATTTGGTGCATCAAGATAAAATCGGCCCTAAAACCAATGTTCCTACGGTAGACTGGGCAGAAGGAGATTTACTAGCTGGGCCTAAGGTAGGTCTCTATCGTCGGATGAAAGCCATGACGCCATCCGGTGTATATGGAGACGCGAATTTTGCAAGCGTGGAAAAGGGCGAAAAGATAAGTACGATTGTAGTCGATGCGCTACAATCCATTGTCCAGGATTTTCATCAATTATAGGGTATCATCTCTATACCCATTCGTGATGGAAAAACACCATCATTTCCGACTGGCGTATATCTTTTAAAGTTATTACAAAATGAAACCTACTAATCCATTTTTCTTAGCCATTCTTGGCACAATCTTCATCAGTATGGCCTGCAATACACCGACACTTAAAACCTATACGGTCAAAAAAATTGATCGCTCCATTGAAATAACAGGTAAAGGCACCGATCCCTACTGGGATAAAGCCGATAATTTGCTTGACTTTAGTTATCCTTGGCGAGAAGAAACAGCCCCGCAAACGAGCTTTAGGGCTCTATGGTCAGACACCCACCTCTATTTTTTGTATCGAGCTACTGATCCAGATATCATCCTGAAGGAAAGAGGAATGGGCGAACGGGACGCGGTCGAATCTGATCGGGTAGAAATCTTCTTCAAAGCAGATGACAAGATGGATCCTTACTATGCCCTGGAAATGGATGCCCTAGGCCGTGTCTTGGATACGGAAGGACGGTTTCATCGCAATATAGATTACGATTGGAATTGGCCAAAGGGGCAGCTCGTGCTGGAGGCTACCCGAGATGAGGAAGGGTACTTTGTGGAAGGCTCTATCAGTTTTGCTTCCTTACGTCAATTGGGGATGTACAAAGATGATCAGCTATTGAAAGCAGGCTTATATCGGGGAGAATATGTGACCGATGACAATGGAGATATCGTCACCAAGTGGATCAGTTGGGTGATGCCCGATTCTGAGACGCCGGATTTTCATATTCCTTCTTCTTTTGGGCTGTTGAAATTGGTAGAGTAGCGGGGTAAGACTTTTGAAGTGGGTTGGTCGATAGGCCAATAAATGACTAATATTACTTCACCATAAGTGGATATGGCCTAGCCCTCTTTTAAATGTGCCTTCGGCGACTTCTTTGTCTTGACACAAAGAAGCAAAAGTCACCCCGAAAGCTTTCGGGGGTATTCATTTCTTAACGCGAAGAGTCAGCCCAAAATCCTAAACTGTACAAACTCGCTATATCATTAGTTTCTACTTTTGTCTACTTTGATCGCTGAGTAGCTGTACTTCAAATCTAGCCTTATAGAAGCTCAAACAATGTACCGTTTTTAACGGATTTTGGCCTAACTCTTCGCTAAAATGAATAATGCCCATCACCTTACACCCTCCTGATCTTTTTTAAAAAACAAATTATTGTTAATCAATACATTGCATTTAAATTCAAATACCTCGGCAGCTGCACCTTCCGGGGCTACTAAGACCTTGGCGATGCCCAATTTTTTTTTGCCTACTTTTTTTGGCAGCAATGAAAAAAAGTAGGTCACCGAAGGTAAAGCCAAGCTTATACGAACACTTCAGCTATTGGAAAACCGCACAAATGAGTGAAACCTAATCGCCGAACTGGATGCTCGAATTGAATATTTATATCCAATGGGTCTTCTTTTTATATGAAGGTTTGCGCAAGCGCCCTACTTTCTTTGACCAGCTTTATCGCTGAAATATGTTGAAAAATTATCATACTAAGATTTTGAATAACCCTTTTTTGAATGTAATTTTAAAATAATGAGTGCTACTTTCTGGTTTATCTTGATGGCGATTACTCTCAGCTGATACCTTATCGTTACTATAATTGTGGCGATTTGAGGAGCAAAGGATATTAAAAAACTGATCAAAGAACACGTATAGTAGGTTTATCCAAATCTGCTTGTTTCCACAGCCCACCCAATCGTAATACATGATGATTTGTATTGGTCATTTCTAGATCAATGCCATGCAAATGATATAATTCGACACCAACATCCTAAAAGTTTCAAGCCTATGAAATCCCCCTTAGGTCTATTTACCTTTTTGTTTATAATTCTGGGCTTACTAGCCTGTGAAAAGAATAAATTATCTCCTAATGATACGACCACATTGGAAAGCTTTGCCGGTCGCTGGGAAAACATCGGTCAAGCGCCGACAGGCTTAACCCGACTCACGATAACTCAAAAAATTCCGGGGCAAATTTCGGTACAAGTATGGCGATCCTGTGGGCCAGACCACTGCAATCTAGGAAATTATTCCAGTTCAATTAATGAACTCCAGGATGGTATTTTATCACTGCCACTCACCTGGAATGACATCGCTATCGACATTGAACTTAGTCTTTCAGCAAGTGGCAACTTGGAGGCAAAAAGCACTTCTGATTCAGCGGCAGGCTTTGAGCCTCAAGTATTTGCTCGAACAGCAAATAGCACTTTCTTTCAGCAAATCGACATCGCCGATGCACGCTCGGTCAATCTCTCCCAACTGCGGATCAATGGCAGTAATAGTGAACTCAATTTTCTGCGTCCAGGCACTATTCTCGTCTATCAAACCAACCAAGGGCGGTATGGAAAAATCCAGATTCGGGCAAATGATGATATCCTTAGCATGCGTTGGAACACTTGGGACACGGATGGCACTACTTATCAAGAAGAAGACTACTTTCCTTTAAAAGGCAACACCTATTACGATATAGACCTGGGCAAAGAAGACTTGGGCGAAGCTAAATCTCTCAGCGATTTCTTGTGGATTGACAAAGGAAAGTCGGAGCGATGGCTTACGCCAGTGAATGAGGCAGCGATGGCCGTTTATCATTTGGGAGCGTATTAAACATCCATTTAAACCTATACTAAAACCGCGCGGAGTACCGTGAAGCCGCTGATGGGGGCCCCTCATTCCATAAAATAAGACTGTCGTTTTTCTGAAATTTCATAGAATTATGTATTTTGGATGAACTTGATCTCGAAATTTTGCATGGATTAGGTTAACAATTCCACCATACAATTTTTTTAAGCCAAACTGTGCTCGTGCACATTTATTCTCCCTTTAATCTTATGCCTATGCATTACCGAATTATTCTTTTATGCCTGATTTCCTTGTGCCACTTCAGTCTCATGGCGCAAGAATTTGATATACTCATTAAAGGTGGGCATCTCATTGATCCCAAAAATGGGATAGATCAGATGATGGATGTAGCTATTCAGTCCGGTAAAATTGCGGCGGTAGCTCCTGCTATCAACACTGATCGAGCCAAGCAGACCATAGATGCGACAGGTAAGTGGGTCACCCCGGGGCTAATTGATATGCATGGGCACCACTATTGGGGCACACAACCAGATGCCTATCTCGCCAACAGTTTTTCATCGCTACCTCCCGATGGATTTTGTCTGCCTGCGGGCGTTACCACGGTAGTAGACGCGGGAGGATCTGGTTGGAAGAATTTCAAGACGTTTAAAGCTCAGACGATAGACCGATCTAAAACGCGGGTATTAGCCTTTCTCAATATTGTCGGAGCAGGTATGGCCGGTGGTGTACATGAACAAAATGAAGGCGATATGGATCCCAAGTTGGCGGCGATGGAGGCTCGGCGATATAAGGGAACAATTGTCGGTATCAAATTAGCTCATTATGATGGAGCCGAATGGGGACCGACCGAAAAAGCCGTAGAAGCTGGACGACAAGCGAATATTCCTATCATGGTTGACTTTGGCAGACAAGATCCTACGCTTTCGCTAAAAACCTTATTCCTGGAAAAGCTTCGTCCGGGCGATATCTTTACCCATTGCTTCGCCCACGTTTCTGGCCGTATGCCCATTGTAGATGAGAAGGGACAACTACAAGATTTCGTGAAAGAAGCACAAGAAAAAGGAATCATTTTCGACGTTGGACATGGCGGTGGTAGCTTCCTTTTTGCCCAAGCCGTTCCTGCCCTTGCCCAAGGTTTCTACCCCAATTCCATCAGTACAGATCTACATACGGGTAGTATGAATGGCGGGATGAAAAGTATGCTCAATGTCATGTCGAAGTTTCTGAATATGGGTATGTCCTTGCCAGAAGTCATCAAAGTATCTAGCTGGAATCCGGCACAAATTATCCAACGGACAGACTTGGGGCATCTAAGTGTAGGAGCAGTTGCCGACATCGCTATTTTAAGTGTTGAAGAAGGTAATTTTGGATTTGTAGACACCCAAGGTTGGAAGATGATGGGTAAGCAAAAATTGGTGGGAGAAGTCACTATGCGGGAAGGTAAAGTGGTGTGGGACTTGAACGGTCTATCTCGCCCTTTGTGGAAACCTTAGGGGTCTGGAAAACATGTATTTACGGTTTATCAGTTGAAAGTTGAAGGTTTAATGCCGCGAAGTAAACCTTCAACGCTAAACTATTAAACACTCTTGGAGTAAATTATAACAACTAATACAATTCATCATGCATCAAAACACACGAAGATCAGCTTTCAAAAAAATAGGCGCGAGTGTAGCCGCTTTGCTAGGAATCGGCGTTAGTCAAACCAGCGCTAAGCCAGCCAACTTAAAGCAGGAGAAGCAGGTACTGGGCGATATTCATACCATAGATGAAACAGTAGGCCCATTATTTTCTTCAGCAGTAGCCTATGGCAATTTGCTCTTCCTGGCAGGAAAAGGTGCTCACTTTGAAGGTGACATCACTGCACATACCAAGCACGTATTGGATGAATTAGAGAAAGAATTAGTAAAAAATGGCTCCTCGATGGATAAAGTCCTAAAGGTTAATGTCTACCTGCATGATCTTGAAGATTATAAGGCCATGAATAAGGCTTATAGCGGTCGATTTGGCGATAGCCCACCTGTACGGACAACGGTAGCTACCTACGGAGGTGTCCCTGGTAACTCATTGGTTGAAATCGATTGTATTGCAGCCTTGGAATAAGTGGAAAGTCGGAAGTGGGAAGTCGGAAGTCGGAAGGTCGAAGGTTGAAGATTTAAAACGGTAATATTGTTGAGTTAAACCATAAACAGACTCAGACCTATAACTCTAAGACTTACGACTTACAGACTTTAGACCTACCAACTAACTGACCTACCACTTTCCGACTTCATGACCTACGACATACTTACAGACTTCAAGACCTACGACTTTCAGACTTACAACCTACAGACTTCAAGACTTAAAAACTTCCAGACCTACTAAAATCTACTATCATGATAAAAAGAAGAAGTTTGCTAAAAAACCTAGCCGCCTTACCGCTAGTGGGAGGCTTGTTTCATCCCAAGTGGTTGAGTGCTGCCCCTCCTGCTTCGACCCCTTTAGGTCGTGATATTTTCAAAGAATTAGGCGTACGTACTTTCATCAATGCCGCAGGTACCTACACCTCCATGACAGGCTCCCTGCTTCGTCCCGAATCGGTTGAAGCCTATCGCTATGCCGCCCAGCAATATGTCAATCTCGATGAATTGCAGGACAAGGTAGGAGCGAGAATTGCCGAGTTGGTACACTGTGAAGCAGCCACCGTCACGACTGGAGCCGCTTCCGCTATTACCTTGGGCACAGCCGGCGTTTTATCAGGCAATGACCCGAAGAAGGCGGCCCGAATTCCCAATGACCTTAGTGGCATGAAGTCCGAGGTCATTTTACAAAAATCTCATGTCATCGGTTATGCACATGCCATCAAAAATTGCGGCGTGAAATTGATCGAAGTGGAAACGAGGAAAGAGCTGGAAGCAGCCATCAATGAAAAGACGGCCATGATGTGGTTTTTGAATGCGCATAACTTTAAAGGGAAAATTCAATATGCCGAATTTATCGAAGTAGCCAAGAAACATAATATTCCTACCTTTAATGATTGCGCTGCTGATGTGCCGCCAGTCGAGAACTTATGGAAGTACACTGAAATGGGATTTGATCTGGTAGCTTTCTCTGGCGGTAAAGGGATGCGGGGGCCACAGAGTGCTGGACTTTTACTAGGTCGAAAAGACTTGATCGCAGCCGCTCGTTTAAGTGCTCCTCCTCGGGGAAATACGGTAGGCCGCGGAATGAAAGTCAATAAAGAAGAGATCGTAGGCATGTTGGTGGCGCTTGAAAATTACTTAGAGCGAGATCATCAGGCAGATTGGACGATGTGGGAAAAGCAGATCCAACACATCAGTGATAGTGTACAAAAAGTGGATGGTGTAAAAGTAGAAATCCATGTGCCAGAAATTGCCAACCATGTCCCTTCACTTAGAATCAGTTGGGATGAATCAAAAATAAAATTGAGCCCGCCTGAGGCTAGAAAAGCCTTGCAAATGGGACATCCCTCCATTGAAACGGTGGGCGGTGCCGAATCAGTAGATATGACTACCTGGATGTTGAACCCTGGCGAGGAAAGAACGGTAGCGATACGCATGCTTGAAATCTTAACGAAACACCATACAAACAAGTGAAGTAATGACTAAAACCAGTAACAGACTGCTTTCACTCGATGCCTTTAGGGGATTGACGATGTTCTTATTGATGGGTGAAGCGGCGCGGGTGTACCACGCTTTCACCGAAGCGACTACGGATGGAACTTGGGCGCATGCGCTCATGATGCAATTTCATCATCACCCCTGGAATGGCCTGCGATTTTGGGATTTAATTCAACCCTTCTTTATGTTTATCGTGGGCGTGGCCATGCCTTTTTCGCTAAAAAGCAGGCTGAACCGTGGGGATAGTTGGCAAGATGCTTTCCGACATATTCTATACCGTTGTATGATGCTATTCCTCTTTGGCACAGGCCTCCATTGTGTATATAATCACGCACTGGTTTGGGAATTATGGAATGTACTAACACAATTATCTTTTACCATTCTGGTTGCCTTTTTATTGATGCGCTTTCCCTGGAAAGTGCAATTAGGAGTTTCCTTATTATTGCTGCTATTGACCGAAATTCTATATCGGGCTTACGATCCTGCCATGCCTTTTGTAAAGGATCAAAACTTTGGCAGCTGGATGGATATGTTGCTAATGGGTAAAATCAATGATGGCGGTGGCTGGGTCACGATCAATTGTCTGCCCACTGCTGCCCATACCATTTGGGGTGTCCTCTGCGGGCAACTACTCCTTTCGAAAGAAGAAGGATATAGAAAACTCAAAATACTAATGCTCGCTGGAGGGATCAGTTTGGCCATTGGCTACCTCATGGATTGGACGCATATCACGCCTATCGTGAAGCGAATAGCAACTTCTTCTTTCACTTTTGCTGCTGGAGGTTGGGCTATTTTGGTTCTTGCCTTATTTTATTGGCGAATCGATTTGAAGGGACATCATAAAGGAGTGAAATTCTTTGGGATTGTTGGTATGAACTCGATCTTTATCTATCTTTTTGCCGAGACCATTGGGCACCAATGGTTAGGGGGATTCGTGGAATCTTTCAATCATGGACTTCTCAGCCTTTTCGGCGCACCAGAAAGTTTGATGAATATCACGAATGCCTTGATCGTTTGGGCCATCATGTGGTACCTATGCTACTTCTTGTATAAAAAGAAGATTTTCTTTAAAGTTTAGTTAGTAATGTTGAAATATATTCTTGTATTTGCTGGCCTACTATATGGGGGCTTCATCATCGCTCAGGCGCCAAAAGCCAGGATTACGGAAGAAAAGCGTACCCTTAAAACGTACCCTTTTTCTGACCCAGATCCGCTTCCAATCCTCACGTCCAACCCCAAGATCTATCCCTATCATCGTTTCGATGGGTATAGCTTGGAAGGGCAGCCCCAGGATTGGAAAACGGTCAAACTAGAAAATGAATTTGTCGAGGTCTACGTCTTGCCTGAGGTAGGCGGAAAAGTATGGGGAGCAATCGAAA
>Ga0070727_10001861_pt1 | contig 21260 bp, 18 predicted proteins | sample tdAd472_FD_66722 | JGI IMG/M metagenome (GOLD analysis project Ga0070727, IMG submission 66722) | Marine sediment microbial communities from the Atlantic coast under amendment with organic carbon and nitrate - tdAd47.2 | ecosystem: Environmental > Aquatic > Marine > Coastal > Sediment | place...
CATTTACGCAATGACGCATCGCCGATCAGCGACAGGTCCGGCTCCTCACTCTCGACAAAGGCGTTCCATTCGGTCCTCGACTGCAACCCGCCTTGCAGACCCTTTGGCGCCTTCAGGGTCTGCTCCAGCGCCCGGCCCATGCGGCGGATGCGGAGCGCGACTTTCCGGTTCCGCAGCGCCAGATCCGGCGTATCGAAATAGGTGCTGACGAGATGGCTCCACCCGGCCTTGGCGGTTTTGTATTCCTGCAACAGGGGCGCACGCCGAAAACGCGCCGCATCGCGCGGCGCCAAGCGCAGTTTTATCTCAATTTCCTCAATGGCCATGGCCGGATTTGGTGCATCACCGGGCGCGCCGGTCCAGCGAATTTTATCTCTGCTGCAAAAACTTCATCACAATGACATAATTCTGTAACATTTCATATTGCGCGGCTTCTAATGCGTTAGAATCACTCGAAGAGGACTTGCCTCACCAGGGCGACGGTAACCCCGCGCTTGGCCGCCAGTCCGGCGCGGTCCAAGGCCGTGACGGCTTCATGCACGGCCGCGAAACTGCGTTCGATCCGCGGCAGCATGTAAGCGACCACACCCGGATCTATCGACAAATGCCGGTCCATGAAAAGCTTGATCAGCAGGCCCGCCAGCAGGTCGTCGTCCGGCGGTTCGATCGCCACGGCGGTCGCCGCGGCCAACCGCGACGTCAAATCCGGCAGCTTGAACGGAAGACGGGCCGGCGCCGCGCGTGCCGTCATCAGCAAATGGCCGCCCCTTTCCCGGACCGAGTTCAGCAGGTGGAACAGCAGTCTTTCATCCGGGATTTCCTCCAATCCGTCGAGCGCCCATGCCGCGGGCGAGCCGTCGAGAATTCTACCCAGGTTGTCGATGGAAAGGCTTTCGCGGTCGAGGAGCGCGGCGCCGCTCTTCTCCCGCCAGGCGGTCACCAGATGCGTCTTCCCGCACGCCGCCGGGCCGTATACCAGGGCATGCGGCCCGGGCCAGTCAGGCCAGGAATCGACAAGGGCCGCGGCCGCCTGATTGCAGGGTGCGATCAGGAAATCCGCCCGGCCCAGCGCCGGAAGGAATTCGAGCGCCAAGGGAAATTGACGGCCGATCATGTCTTTGCCGGAGGGGCCCCGTCCGATTTGTCGGCGTCCTTCGGACCGGGCGCGGGTTCATCTGCATCGGCCGCCGCTTCCCCATTCGCGACCGGCCCGCCCAACGGCGCCCCATGCACGTAGAGGGGACTTTCCAAATACCGGGCGATCATGAACCGCGCCAGGACGCCGACCACCGCGGCGACAGGCACGGCGATCAGGATGCCGACAAAACCGAACAATGTGCCGCCGGCCATCAGGGCGAAGATGATCCACACTTCATGAAGCTTCACCCGCCCGCCGACCAGCTTCGGCGTCAGGAAATTGCCTTCGACGACCTGCCCGACGCCGAAAACGGCCGCGACCAGCAGCATGGGCGTGACCGAGTCGAATTGCGCCAGCGCGATGCCGAAGCCCAGGACGAAACCGATCAGCATGCCGAAATACGGAATGAAGGACACGAGGCCGGTGAACAGGCCGACGATGAATCCGAAATCCAACCCGACAATCGTGAGGCCGATGCCGTAGAGGAGACCCAGGATCAGGCATACGCTCGCCTGCCCGCGGGCGAAACCGGCGAGGATTTCGTCCACTTCCGACGCCAGGCCGCGCAGCGTGTCCGCCTGCGCGCGCGGCAGCCAGTGATCGACCTTGTCGACGATCCGGTCCCAATCACGCAGCAGGTAGAAGGAAATGATCGGCGTGATGACGATCAGCGAAATGATGTTCGCGACCGCCCCCAGCCCGCCGAGCACATCCCCGATGCCGGACGCAACCCACTTCAAGGCGGTGCCGGCATATTGCGTCGCGGATTTGCCGAGGTCCTTGACCTCTTCCTGGTTCAATCGATCTGCGACGATGTCGAGCAACGGCCTGAGTTTCGTTTCCATCGCCGAGACATAGTCGGGCACGCGCGCCACGAGATCGGCGACCTGCTTGTAGACCAGCGGCGATATCGTCACCAAGGCCACGGTCACCACGACGAAGAAAACCGCCGTCACCGTGCCCGTCGCCATGGTCCGGGACAGGCCCTTCCCTTCCAGCCAATCGCAGACCGGGTCCAGGAAATACGCGACCGCCATCGCCGCCACGAATGGCAGAAGGATCGGGCGCAGCAGATAAAGGGCGGCAAACGCCGCCACCAGTCCGATAACCCAGAACCAGGTCTTCTGCTGTGTCGTCATGGGGTCCGCGCCCTTCCTACGGCGTCCGCGAGAGACGCCAGCGGCCGTCGAGCGGGTCCTGGGCGAGAGAGAGTTTCTGCTGCGAGAGCGCGAGCTGCAGGCGGGCGAGATCGCCGATATAGCGGATGTCGACCTCCGCCTCCGTCGTGGACAACCGGCCGACCAGCGCGTCGCGGACCGTGGCGACCCGGGAAAGGCTGGCCCGGACGGCAAGCCAGTCGCGAAGACCGGAAACCGGGATGAAAACCTGCAGCGACTGCGTCCCCTCCCCGAACCGGATCAGGTTCGCCTGTTTCCACTGGGCAAGCAGCGCGCGGGAAACACGGTCCGCCGCGGTCTTGTGAAATTCCTGCGGCGGCGTCCCGGCGGCCGCGTTGAAGGTCTGTTCGTAACTGGTTCCGTCCCAGCCGGGCCCGTATGCGGAAACCCTGACATCCAGGCTTTCCCCGCCGCCCGGGATTTGGCCCGGGCGGGCAACCGCGACGAACACGCCGCCGGCATTGTACTTGGCGGCGATGCGGGCCAGCCCTTCCGGTTCGCCCCCCAAGGCCTGCCGAACGCCGATCGCGGCAACGTCGGACAGATCGCCGAGCGGAACGACGATCGGCAGCAGACCGGGCGGCAAATCGGCCGCCGCCCACCCGCTCAGCCACACATTGCCTTCATCCCAGAGAAGCGCGCCGTCGGCGGCCTGCAAAACCGGCACGACCACCATCGGACGGCTTTCGGTTTCCGAGTAGGGAATCGACGCACCGGACAGCAGGTCGCGCACCGCGCCCGGCTGGAACCGGTAGGTGACGTCGGCCAGATACCGGCCGCCGCCGATTTTCTCATTGGCGAAGGATATGTCGCGGATGTAATTGTTGATCCGGTCAGCACCGATTTCCGGCAGACGCGGCCAATCCTGCTCCAGGGTCAAGCGCTGCATCAGCAGCCCCAACGCCCGGATGCTGCCCTTGGCGACGGCCTGCTCCTTGGCCTTGACCTCATCGGCGGCGGTTTCGTCGACGGCAAGGCCGTTGACCGCGAAGACATCGGCTTGCTGCGCGAAGGCGGGCGCCTGCTGCAAGCCGATGACGAGAGCAAGCATCCCCGCCCAAAGCATCGCCGACGGCGGAATTCTACCGTCGCGAGACTGGCGTGAAAAACGAAGGCGTTTGATTGCAAAGCGCATGTCTATGAGTATGGTGCCGCACGATTTCTGAAACGCCTTTATAGAGATAAGGACGGGAGGCTGCCATAGCAACCGACGACTCGCACGGCGCCGGCGCCCAACCGGCCCGCAACGGCCTGACATACAAGGATGCCGGCGTCGATATCGACGCCGGGAACGCCCTGGTCGAAGCCATCAAACCCTTGACCAAGAGCACCGCGCGGCCGGGCGCCGACGGCGAGCTTGGCGGTTTCGGGGGGCTTTTCGATCTTCGGGCCGCCGGTTTCGTCGATCCCGTCCTGGTCGCCGCCACCGACGGCGTTGGCACCAAGCTGAAAGTCGCCATCGATTCGGGCAATCATGACGGCGTCGGCATCGACCTTGTCGCCATGTGCGTCAACGACTTGATCGTTCAGGGAGCCGAGCCGCTTTTCTTCCTGGACTATTTCGCGACCGGCAAGCTGTCCGTCGAGGTCGGCAAGGCCGTCGTCACCGGAATCGCCGAAGGGTGCCGCCAGGCAGGCTGCGCGTTGATCGGGGGCGAAACGGCGGAAATGCCAGGCATGTACGGCGAGGGCGACTACGATCTGGCCGGATTTTCGGTCGGCGCTGCGGAACGCGGCGCGATGCTGGACGGAACCGCCATCCGGGAAGGCGACATGATTCTCGGGCTCGCCTCCAGCGGCGTGCATTCGAACGGCTATTCCATGGTGCGCAAGGTCGTCGAGATCAGCGGGTTGGACTGGGCCGATCCCGCCCCCTTCGCGCCGGGCAAGACATTGGGCGAGGCCCTGTTGGCGCCGACCAAGATCTACGTGAAGCCGGTCCTGGACGTTCACAAGGCCGGCGGCCTGCATGGTCTGGTCCACGTGACCGGCGGCGGGTTCTATGAAAATCTTCCGCGCGTCATGCCCGACGGTCTGGCTTGCCTGCTCAACCGCGACGCCTGGCCGGGCCTGCCCGTCTTCGACTGGATCGCCAAAATCGGCGGCGTATCCGCGCCCGAAATGCACCGGACATTCAACTGCGGCATCGGCATGGTGCTGTTCGTCGATCCCGACCGCGCCGCGTCGATCACGGCGCAGCTGACCGATGCGGGCGAAGAGGTCTTCGCGATCGGCAGCGTCGTCACGCATGACAGCATCGGCAAAGACGTCTCCATCCGGGGCGTCGACGCGTGACCGACAGGCAGAAACGGGTCGCCGTCTTCGTTTCCGGCGGCGGGTCCAACCTGCAGGCGCTGATCGACGAATGCGCCAAACCGGACTCGCCGGCCCGCATCGTACTTGTCCTGTCGAACAACGCCGACGCTTTCGGGCTGCAGCGCGCGGCCAAGGCCGGCATCGCGACGGCCGTCGTCGACCATCGCGAATTCGCCGACCGGCCCAGTTTCGAACAGGCGATTTCAAAGGCTCTTGCCGCGCAGCATGTGGACATCGTCTGCCTCGCCGGTTTCATGCGGGTCCTGACCCCCGATTTCGTCGAAGCCTGGCGCGACAGGATGCTGAACATCCACCCCTCGCTTCTGCCGGACTACAAGGGCCTGCACACCCACGAACGGGCTCTGCAGGACGGCAGGACGGAACATGGCTGCACGGTCCACCTCGTCCGCCCGGCCCTGGACGACGGCCCCCTGCTCTTACAGGCGAAGGTGCCCATCCTGCCGGAGGACGATCCGGACTGCCTGGCCGCCCGCGTCCTTGCGCAGGAACACCGCATCTACCCCGCCGCCCTGCGCCTCTTGGCGTCCGGCGCCGTTTCCGTCGACGGCGAGAGGGCGGAGATCAACGGCCGACCCGGTCCGCTGGTTTGGACCGCCGCCGATTGAAAACCATCGTTTCCCCTTATGGAACTACTTGAGAACGCGTGAAAAATCCCTAAAATCGCGTGCATGAACGGCCGGCCGACGGCGGCAGACAGATACGGGGGATACCGATGGAAGAAATGGAATTCAAGAAGGCTCCGCAAGCGAACCTGCAGACCTGGGCCGGTGTGGGCCGCATGATCGCGCTCTCGAGCATCGCGATCATGGTGCTGCTGGCGATCATGGCCGCAACGCTGGTCTAAATTCCGTTCGGGCAAGGCGAGCGCCTTTAGGCACACCAAAAACGACTTCTTCAGGCGCGGCCCTTTCGGTATAAGGCTGCCGCGCGGAATTCCGCGCCTGCAAAATTGAGGCGTTAAAATGAACACCAACAACCGAATCGTCTTCACCCGGCCGCGAAATTGGCCGGGTTTTGCCGTTCTGATGACGGCCATCGCTATTTCCACCCTGGTGCCGGCGACAGACGGCGCGCGGGCGGAAACCCTGCTGGAGCGGGGCGCCTACCTTATGAACAGCATAGCCGTCTGTGGGAATTGCCATACCCCGAAGGGACCGCAAGGCGACATTCCGGGCATGGAGCTTGCCGGGATGGAGAACGTGTATGTCGTCCCGGAAATGACGGTGCACGCCCCCAACATCACGCCCGACGCCGAAACCGGGATCGGCGGCTGGACCGACGCGCAGCTCATCAAAGCGATCCGCGAAGGAATCCGGCCCGACGGGACGATCATCGGACCGCCGATGCCCGTCGCCCGCTACCGCGGCTTGTCGGACCGGGACGCCGAGGCGCTTGTGGCCTATATCCGCTCGGTCGCCCCGGTTCGCAACACCGTGCCGAAGTCGGTCTATAACGTCCCGCTGCCGCCGAGCTATGGCCCGCCGGTCGGATCCGTGCCGGAACCGTCGCGGACGGACCGGTTGGCCTATGGCGCCTATCTGGCGGGGCCCGTGGCGCATTGTACGGAATGTCATTCGCCGATGGGGCCGCAAGGGCCCGATCTGGAAAACGCCTTGGGCGCCGGCGGCATGGAAATCCCCGGTCCCTGGGGCGTGAGCGTATCGGCCAACATCACCCCGACCGGCCTGGCCGACAGGACGGATGAGGAAATCAAGCAGATGATCACGACCGGCATCCGGCCGGACGGCAGCCGCATGATGCCGCCCATGCCCTACCCCGCCTATGCGACCATGTCCGCGCAGGACCTGGACGCGATCGTCGCCTATCTGCGGACCCTGCCGCCGAAATAGGACGGTCAGCCGAAAGCGGCCGCCCGGCTTGAAAACCGGCATGAAAAAAGGCGGGGCCCGGTTGGGGTCCCGCCTTTTCCTTGGCCGTCTTGCCGTCGGGCTGAAACCTTAGCCGACGATTTCGGTGCCCGCGAAGAAATAGGAGATTTCCTGGGCCGCGGTTTCCGGCGCATCGGAACCGTGGACGGAATTCGCTTCGACGGATTCGCCATACAGCTTGCGGACCGTGCCGTCATCGGCATTGGCCGGGTTCGTGGCGCCCATGACTTCACGGTTCTTGGCGATGGCGTTTTCGCCTTCGAGAACCTGGACCACGACCGGACCCGAGGTCATGAAAGCGCAAAGTTCGCCATAGAAGGCGCGTTCCTTGTGAACCGCATAGAAGGTCTCGGCCTGTTCCGTCGTCAGACGCATCCGCTTCTGCGCGATGATGCGCAGGCCGGCGTCTTCGAACATGGCGTTGATCTTGCCGGTCAGGTTCCGGCGCGTGGCGTCCGGCTTAATGATGGAAAGTGTCCGTTCAACTGACATTGTATGCCTCTTAGTCTCTCTCGTGTCTCAACGTTTCTTTTCGCCTTTCCGTCCCAAATCCACCGCGGCACCGTAAAGCCAAGGCATCAATCTCTAGCCATTGTCAGGCAGGAGCGCGCCTTGTGATCGGTCTTTCTCTTGGTGGGTTCGGGAGAGGCTCTTCGTCGCGTGATCTTCGCTACCGCCGTCCCAAATGGCGGCGATGGCGGGCTTATAGCCCCGTGCGCGCCACACCGCAAGTGCACTGCATGCCGGCCATCCCCGTGGGGCGCGGCGGATCAGGGGTATCGACCGCCGGCATCAGGGGTTTTGCGCAGCGCCGCCGGAAATGCTATGCGCCGCTGACCAGCCAAGGCGCAGGCCAAATTTCAGAACGCAGATCCATACATGCTGACCATCACCGACATATCCTACCGTCTCGGCGGGCGAACCCTGTTCGACAAGGCCAGCGCCCAGATCGGCGACCGGCAGAAAGTCGGTCTGGTCGGCCGCAACGGGACAGGCAAATCGACCCTGCTGCGCATGCTGCGCGGGGAACTGGCGCCCGACGAAGGGGAAATCACCGTCGCCGCCCGGCGGCGGGTCGGTTCGGTCGCGCAGGAAGTGCCCAGCGGCGACCGGTCGCTGCTCGATATCGTCCTGGAGGCGGATGTGGAGCGTACCGCCCTGCTGGAAGAGGAAAAGACGGCGACCGATCCGCACCGCATCGCCGATATCCACACCCGCCTGGCCGATATCGGGGCCCATTCCGCCCCGGCCCGCGCCGCGATCATCCTGTCCGGCCTGGGTTTCGACGAGGAAGCCCAGCAACAGCCGATCGACAATTTCTCCGGCGGCTGGAAAATGCGCGTGGCGCTCGCCGCCGCCTTGTTCTCCGAGCCCGATTTCCTGCTGCTCGACGAACCGACGAACCATCTGGACCTGGAAGCCGCCCTCTGGCTCGAGGACTATTTGTCGAGCTATCCGCGCGGCCTGATCCTGGTCAGCCACGACCGCGGCCTGTTGAACCGTATCCCGGAAATGATCCTGCATCTGGACAACGGAAAACTGACCCGCTATTCCGGCGGGTACGACCGTTTCGAAAGGACGCGCGCGGAACAGCAGGCCCGCCAGGCGGCACTCTATTCGAAACAGCAGGAACAGCGCCGGCATATCCAGTCTTTCGTCGACCGATTCCGCGCCAAGGCCACCAAGGCCCGGCAGGCGCAAAGCCGGCTGAAGATGCTGCAGCGCATGGAACCGATCGCCGCGGTGGTCGAGGACCGGTCGATCACCTTCAACCTGCCGAAGCCGGACCCGCTGTCGCCGCCGCTCATCGTGTTGGAGAATGCGGCGATCGGCTACGATCCCGCTAAACCCATCCTGCGCGGCCTGGATCTGCGGATCGACATGGACGACCGCATCGCCCTGCTGGGCGCGAACGGCAACGGGAAGACCACGCTGCTCCGCCTGCTGGCCCGGCGCCTGAAGGTTCTGGACGGGACCTATCGGGCCTCATCCAAACTGGAAGTCGGCTATTTCGCGCAGAACCAGCTGGATGAACTGACGCCCGGCAAGACCCCGCTGCAATATTTGCAGGACCTGGAGCCGATGGCGACGGAACAAAGCCTGCGGGCCCATCTGGGCGCCTTCGCCTTCGATCAGGACAAGGCCGATGTGCAAATCGCCAACCTCTCCGGCGGCGAGAAGGCGCGCCTCGCCCTTTCCGTCATTTGCCGCAAGAAGCCGCATGTCCTGCTGCTGGACGAACCGACAAACCATTTGGATATCGATGCGCGCCAGGCCTTGGTCCAGGCGCTCGCCGAATACGAAGGGGCCGTCATTCTGGTCAGCCACGATCCGCATCTGGTGAATGCCTGCGCCGATCGGCTTTGGCTGGTGGCGGAGGGAGGCTGCGCGCCCTTCGACGGCGACCTGGACGATTACCGGCAACTGCTGTTCGACCAACGCCGCCGCGAAAAGCGCCTGAAGCGGCAGGAAGCGGGCCTTGGTCCGGTCGACGGGACCTCCACCAAGAAAGACGACCGCCGGGCCCGGGCCGATGCACGCGCGGCGCTGGCCCCGTTGCGGAAGCAGCTGGCGGTGTTGGAGAAGACGCTGGAGAAGCGGTCCCGCGAACGGGACATGCTGCACGACAAGTTGGCGGCGCCGGAAACCTACGACCTGCCGGCCGGCGATCTGGCCAAGCTGCAGAAACAGCTGAGCACGATCGAAGAGGAAATCTCCGACGCGGAATTGGCCTGGCTGGAAATCTCCGAAGAGCTGGAGACCGCCGCCGGCTAGGCCGGTCGGCTTAAGCCGCGCCCGGACTTAAAAAAGGGCGGTCGATCGACAGGGCGGGGTTATTCGGGTGCTGCGGGTTCGCAGGTGAAGAACTGCAGCGCCGCGGCGCCGCCGCCCACCGGTATCGACATCGTCACGGCCTGGCCGCCGCTGAACTGCATGACGACATTGCCGGCTTCACCGAACAGGATCGTCGATATTTCGCGCCGGCGATCCACTGTCCTGGCCGTGATCGGAATGTAGCTCTTACCCAGGCTGTCATCCATGACGACCATGTTCTCGTCGAAATCGAAAATCAGGGTCTGGAGTTTTCGCGGCTCCTGAACGCGGCACTGTTTCTCGTACCGCCCGCCGCACGCCGCTTCGAAAGCTTCCTGGTTGCACTGCCAACGCTTCGCTTCCTTCCACATCGGCTGCGCGAGGGCTTCCGTCGCCAGGAAAGGCAGCGCGCCCAACAACGACACCGCCAACAGATTGACGGTTTTCCTGATGGTTATTGCCCCGATCGGGAAAAGCACGGTTTCAGCTCCCTCGCTGTTGTTGGGTCGATCTCATGACCGCATAGGATGACCGGAAATGAATTGAACCCGCCCTGGACCGGGCCGTTTCAAGATGCTGTATCAAATCATGCCCCGGCGGTGCCAGCGATTTCCTGTTTCTTGTCCCAACCGCCGCGCTCGTTCTGCTGCCAATAAGTCAGCGGATGGCCCGCTTCCTTGAACGCCGTCCATTGCTTGCGCGCCAGCGCCACCGCCTCGTCATCGCGCCCGTCGAACAGCACGCATACCGTTTCGAACAGGCCGCTGTTCGCCGTGTCCGCCCCGTCGGTCAGGAACAGGACCTGCGCGCCGTTCGGATTCTCATCCTCCACCGTCAGCCAGATCGGCTGCAGGCCGGGCCTGCCGTCCTGGTTGCTGCCATGCGGCAGGAAGGCGGCGTCGTCGAATGTCCAAAGATGCTGGTTCAAAGCCTCGACCCGCTCTTCGGAACGCGCCTTGACGACGGCCCGCCACCCGCGGCCGAGACTGCGCCCGAGCAAGTCCGGGAGGGCCTGCTCGAGCGATTTCTTCGTCAGGTGGTAAAAGCGGATATCCGGCACGGCGTGCGACAGGCGCTTGGTCGTTGCGGCGCCCTACCCTTCGTAATTGTCCGACACGAAACGATCGAGCAGTCTGACGCCGAAGGCCGTCGCGCCTTTCGGCACCGTCGGCGCATCCTTGCTGGACCAGGTCACCCCGGCGATATCGAGATGGGCCCACGGAACCTTGTTCACGAAACGCTGCAGGAACTGGGCCGCCGTGATCGAACCGGCCGCGCGGCCGCCGATATTCTTCATATCCGCGCCGTCGGTCTTCAACTGGTTGTCGTAGGCTTCGGCCAAAGGAAGGCGCCAAACCTTTTCCCCGGTCGCCTCGCCCGCGGCGCTCAGCTTTGCGGAAATGTCGTCGTCGTTCGAGAAGAAGCCCGCATATTCATGACCGAGCGCGATGATCATCGCCCCCGTCAGGGTGGCCAAGTCGATCATCAGGCGCGGCTTGTACTTGTCCTGCGTGTACCAAAGCGCATCGGCGAGAACCAAGCGGCCTTCGGCATCCGTGTTGTGAATTTCGATGGTCTGGCCGGACATCGAGGTGACGATGTCGCCCGGCCGCTGGGCCGCGCCGTCCGGCATGTTCTCGACAAGTCCCAGCACGCCGATCGCATTGACCTTCGCCTTGCGCAGGGCGAGCGCCTTCATCAGGCCGGTGACCACGCCGGCGCCGCCCATGTCCCATTTCATCTCTTCCATGCCGGGACCCGGCTTCAGGGAAATGCCGCCGGTATCGAAAGTGACGCCCTTGCCGACGAAGGCGACTGGACGCCGGTTCGCGGCCCCGCCGTTCCAATGCATCACGACCATCCGGCTTTCCCGGGCCGATCCCTTGCCGACGCCCAGCAGCGAATGCATGCCGAGCTTTTCCATCTTCTTTTCATTCAGGATTTCGACATCGATGCCGATCTGGGCCAGTTTCGCGGCTTCTTCCGCGAAACTTTCCGGATAAAGGATGTTCGGCGGTTCGGAGACGAGATCGCGCGTCAGGGTGACCCCGTCGGCCACCGCTTCGAGCGGCTTGAACGCCTTGCGCGCCGCGGTCGTGCCGTTCACGACAACGGTGACCTTCTTCAATGTCGGCTTCTGATCAGCCGTTTCTTTCGTGCGGTACCGGTCGAACCGGTAGCTGCGCATCAGCATGCCCGCGGCCACGTTCGCCGCCGCGACCGGCAGGACATCGGCGCCGGCATCGACATGGACCACGACGTCCTTGTCGCCGACCCCGTTCAAGGCCGGAACCAGATTGCCGCCAAGGCTTTGGAATTCGAGGTCGGACAGGCCTTTGCCAAGCCCGACCAGCACGATCCGGTCGATGGGAACATTCGCCGGCGCCGCAATCTGCAGGGATTGGCCGGTCTTGCCGGTGAACTTGCTGGCCTTCATCGCACGCGAGATGGCCCCGCCGGTTTCTTTCTCCAGTTCCTGAGCGGAGGGTGTCAGCTTTTTACCTTCTTCCACCCCGACGACGACGGCGCCGGATTTTGGTGAGGCATTTTCCGCGAAACTGATTTTCATAACCATTTCCCTGTCTGGTTGTTCCATCCCCGCCGCGGCCTTGCCCACCGGCGAGTCGATCCGATTCCGAAGGTGCCCCTTGGCGGAACACGCAACAGCGATAGTAGCGCAGCAAGGCGATTTGGAAAGCCGCGCGGTTGTTGAATCGCTGGCCCCGGAGCCGTTGCCGTCAGGGCGTCACGTAGCGATACACCGGGTCCGTCGAACGGCCGGCCTCCACACCGTCGCCAATCAGGCGCGCGATCCTGGACGCGGTGTCGGTGCCGTAATGCAGCAGGTCCCAGTAATTGCTGTCTTCCATCGTGATTTCGGACCGGATGCGGAAGTCGAAAACGTAGGAGTTCCCGAACTCTTCACCGATCTCCGCAATGCGGCGCAGACATTCGTTCCACGATGCTTCCGAGTTCGATCCCGGCGGTCCGAACGCCATTGCATGCACGGGTGCACCGAGAAAAATCTTGCGGGTGCCCCGCGGCAGGGCCGTGAGCATGTCGCGCATCAGCGCCATATCGGCGAAGGCCAGATTGCGGCGGTATTCGGCATAGTTGTCGGCCGGCGGGGTCATCGGCTCCGTGATCTGTCTCGCGCCGTTGGCATAGATGGTATTCCGCGCCTTCTGAAGATCGTATTCCGAGTTTGAGGGCAGGAAATTTCCATACCCATTGCGTTGATATCTCGGACGCCTCAGCCCGATCATTTGCCCCACTTGCCTGCCCGCATCCTCGACCGCAGCAAGGTTCAACAGGTGGAGAGCATCGTTCCAACGGTTGCCGTCGTAGAGCCAAGGGGGAAATGGCCGAAAGGTCAGCTTCGGCGATCCTTTGGGCTCGCACCAGACACTGTCTATGCCAACGATCACCGTCTTCACGTCATCGTGGAACCGGGCGAAGAGCTTGAGAATTTCCGATTGCTCGAACGGCATCGCGCTGTTCATCGCCAGATTCGCGAAACGCCCGCCCAATGCCGCCTCGAGTTCCGAGGGCTTGAGCAGGCGCACCACGGAGGTTCCGACCACGATACTGTCGAATTCCGGTTTCATCGCGACGGCCGGATAGGAAAACCTTTGGTTCGAGGCCGCCGGCCAGCGGTCCAGCGGCGGCGAGAAAGGCAATGTGTCATAGGGGTCGACGATCAGCAGGGTCGCATAAAGCAGGACGAAACCGCACAAGAACACGGTCACGGCGCGGCGCAGGACTGCGCTCCAACCCGACTCTTGCAGCATGCCGAAAAAAATCTTCATCCAAGCGGATCCCGCAGCCTCGTCAGAACTGGAAATATATGAAGTCCTGGTTCGCCCCGCCGCCGAGACGGAAAACCAGGAAAACAGCGAGAAGGGCCGCCACCGTGGCAAGGCTTCGCAGCGGCCGCAGTTTCACGAAGGCCACGGTCTGGCTTGTCGGCCCGACTGCGGCGATCAAGGCGCCGGCCAGCAGCCAGCCCGCGGTCGACAAATCGACCGCAACCGTCGAGTCGGGCCCTTCCGGCGTCAAGATCAGCGCGGCGTCGGACAGGCCGAACATGGCCGTCCAGAGCTTCAGAGCCCCGGCCATCGACTCGGCCCTGAACACGACCCAGGTCCAAAATACGAAAACCATGGTGAAGGCCCAACCTAGCGGGCGCCCGATCGAGATGCCCGTCTTGCCCCAGAAATGACTGACGACGAGCCCAATCCCATGCAGCCCCCCCCAGACCACGAAGGTCCAGGCCGCGCCGTGCCACAACCCGCCAAGCAGCATCGTCGCCGCCAGCGCCAGCGCCTGCCGCCGCCGTCCGGCGCGGTTCCCGCCCATCGGCACATACAAATAGTCGCGCAAAAAGCGCGACAGCGTCATATGCCAGCGGCGCCAGAAATCGACCAGGGAAACCGCCCGGTAGGGGGCGTTGAAATTTTCCGGCAGGGTGATCCCGGCCATCATCGCCAACCCGATCGCCATATCCGAATAGGCGGAGAAATCGAAATAGATTTGCAGCCCGAAGGCCCCCGTCCCGGCCCAGGCGTCGATGAACCCCACGGTTCTTTCGGTTTCGACGGTTGAAAAGATCGGGTCGGCGAATCCGGCAAAGACATCGGCCAGCAGAACCTTCTTGGCGATGCCGATCAGCAGCAGGGCTGCGCCGCGCGTCATCCTTTCAGACACGCCGTCCCGTTTCGGATAGGCATCGAATTGGTGGATCAACTCGTCATGCCTGACGATCGGACCGGCGATCAACTGCGGGAAGTAGGAAACGTAAAGCGCATAATCCGCCAATCCGTAAACCGGCGCCTTGCCGCGCTTCAAATCCGCCAAGTAGGAGATTTGCTGGAACGTGAAGAAGCTGATGCCGAGCGGCAGCACGATGCCCCATGGGTCATGCGGCTCTCCGAACACCGCGGCGACCGTGTTTCCAACGAAATCGGCATATTTGAAAATGCCGAGAACGGCCAAGTTCAGCAGGATCCCCATCGGGGCGGCAAACCGCTGCATGCCCGCATTGCCCAGTTTGCCGTAGGCGAACGCAGCCAAGCCCCAGTTCCCCAGGATCGACAGCACCAGAAGCGGCAAAAGGCGGATATCCCAATAGGCGTAGAAGACCAACGAGAGCGCGATCATCCATGCGACTCGCCACTCTTTCCGACCGGCCGCCAGATACCATCCGGCCAAGGCCACCGGCAAAAACAGGAGCAGAAATTCCTGGGAATGAAAGAGCATGTCAGAGTGACCGTTTCGACCGTACCTTGGCCGCGCCCGGCAACTGCTGGATTTCACACAGATACCGAAGCGGCGTTTCGCCGCGATCACATAGCGTGATCCGTCGGCCAACCCAAGCCCCAAGCCGCCCAGGACAACCGCGCTCACGGCCCCCCGCTCCCCAGCCCGGGATAACGGCCGGTCCGCCGAAACGCGGAATTTGACGTGCATCGGCAAGGTTCGTTTGGTAGACCCCTACAAATAAAGAAAACTTCATGGATGCCCCTGCGGATACCTCTGTGGATGCCCCAACGGGACACGCCCACAGGATATCCGGGGCCTCGGGCGGCGGATGAATTCGATAACGCGGCACATGACTGGGCAGATCCTTACGGTTGCCATCGTGGCAAGCGTGATTCTGTGCGCGGCTGTCGTGCTGCAGCAAACCGTCCGGTTTATCGACCTGATCGTGAACCGCGGCCTTCCGGCCGGTGATTTGGCCTATCTGTCCGTATTGATCACGCCGCGGGTCCTTGCGGTCGTCCTGCCGGTGGCCGTGTTCGGGGCGACGATCTTCACCTACCACCGCATGCAGGTGGGAAGTGAACTGGTCATCCTGCGGTCCGCCGGCATGAATTCCTTCCGTTTGGCCAAACCCGGATTGATCGCGGCGCTCATCTGCACCGCCTTCAGCTACTTTTTCTCCCTCTACCTGATGCCCGTCTCGTCGCAGGAATTGCGCTCCTATATCTCAACCGCGCGGTCGGAAATCGGTTCCGTGCTGATCAAGGAGGGACAATTCAACGCCATTCGGGAAAACCTGACCGTCTATGCGCGGCAGCGGGCGGAGAACGGCGATCTGATCGGGTTGGTCATCCATAGCGAGCAATCGAACGGCGACCAGGTCACCGTGATCGCCGAGCGCGGCGCCGTCGTCGACTCGCCCACCGGCGCCCGGATCCTGCTCGCCAACGGCAGGCAGCAAACGCTCTCCCGCAACGAGCTGCACGATATCGAATTCGAGGAATACGTTTTCGACCTCGTCGAAGAGGAACAAGGAACCTCCGACCTATGGCAGGAGCCGCGCGAGAGGTTCCTGCCGGAACTGCTGTTTCCATCCAATTCACCCGGGGATTTGGCCTATCGCGGCAAGCTGATCGCGGAGGGGCACAACCGCCTGGTCCAGCCGCTGCTGGCCATCGCCTATGTGGCCGCCGGGCTGGTCATTTTCCTAAAGACGGAATTCTCAAGGCAATCGAGCGTGAAGCCGATCCTGACCGCCATCGCGATCATGGTCGGCCTGTTGGTCATCAACCTCGGTCTGTCTTCGTCGGCCAGCAAATACCCGTTTCTGATCCCGATGATGTACGTGATGGTCATCCTGCCATCGGCGGTCGCGTTCTACCTGCTGGCCCGCCCCCAGCAGTACAAGCGCCGCACCGTGCCCCCTGAAATGCAGGAGGCCTGATCCGGTGTTTTTCCAGACGGTCATCTCACGTTATTTCGCCCGCCAGTATCTGGCATGGTTGTTCGGCGTATTCGCGGTCTTCGTCTTTCTGATCGGCATTTTCGACATCGTCGAACTGCTCCGCCGGTCGTCGGGGAAACAGGATGTGACCCTGGGCATCGTCCTGCAGATGTCGGCGCTGAAGATGCCGCTGCTGATCCAGGATCTCGCCCCGTTCATCGTCCTGATCAGCGCCATGCTGGCCTTTTGGCGGATGGCGAAGGCCAACGAACTCGTCATCGGGCGCGCCGCCGGGCTTTCGCCCTGGCAGATCATCGGCCCGGTGATCAGCATCGCCCTGATTGCCGGGGTGGTGCAGATTTGTTTGTTCAATCCTCTGGCGGCGCGTTTGAATGCGCAGTTCGAACGAATCGAAACAGAGTATCTCCGGCGCCAGGACAGCCAATTGGCGCTGGCGGCCAGCGGGTTCTGGTTGCGCCAAACGGGAGAGGATGAGGTAGTCGTGCTGCATGGCGGCGAAGTATCCGGCGACGAACTGGAAATTTCCGATATTCTGGTCCTGACATTGGACCGCACCGGCGCGTTCAGGTCACGGATCGACGCCGACACGGCGTATTTGCAACCGGGCGCGTGGGAAATCCGAAACGCCTGGGTCCAGGAGGCCGACGGCCGCCGCACGTTTACACCGGTCTACAATTTGCCGACCGACATGACCGTGGAGAAGATCCGCGAGAGTTTCGCCTCCGCCGATACGATCTCGTTCTGGGACCTGCCCGGTTTCATCGACACCTTGCGCGCTTCCGGTTTCAGCGCCGTCGAGCACCGGCTGCGGCTGCACAGCCTTCTTTCCACGCCGCTGCTGTTCTGCGCCATGGTCCTGGCGGCGGCGATCTTCTCCCTTCGGGCAAACCGCCGCTCGGGCGCGGCTTACATGATAGTCGGAGGCATCTCCATCGGCTTCATTTTCTTCTTCGTGACCCGGATCGTGAACGCGATCGGCCTATCGACCGAGATACCGGTTTTCCTGGCCGCGTGGAGCCCCGCCGTCGCCATGGCCTTGTTCGGCCTGGCAACCTTGCTGCACCTTGAAGACGGATAACAGTCAGCGATGTTTGCAGGGTTCCGTATTTTCGTTTCGAAGATGTCCGGCTACGGCGCCGCCATGCTTTTCGCGTGGTGCGCAACGGCCGTTGCGCTCGGCATTTCCGGCGCATCGGCGCAGGACCTCGGCGGTGGCCCCGTTCTTTTCACCGCCGACGAACTGACGAACGATCAGGAACTCGGAATCGTCACCGCCCGGGGCAACGTTGAAATCCTGCAAGGCGAGAGGGTCCTGCTGGCCGACATGGTCAGCCTGAATCAAAAGACGCGGACCGTCACCGCCAGCGGCAACATCAAACTGCTCGAACCGACCGGCGAGGTCATTTTCGCCGATTATGTCGAACTGACCAATGAAATGAAGGATGGCGTGATCAAACAGATCCGCCTCCTCCTGTCGGACAATGCCAGACTGGTCGCCAACGGCGCCCTCCGGTCCGGCGGTAACACCACCGAATTGGCCAAGGCGGTCTATTCGCCCTGTTCCGTCTGCGAGGACGACCCGGACAAATCGCCGCTTTGGCAAATCAAGGCGCGACGGGTGATCCACGACCAGAAGGCGCGCCGGATAGAATATCGCGACGCGACGCTGGAAATGTGGGGCGTACCCGTCGCCTATACGCCGTATTTCGAACATCCCGATCCGACCGTGAAACGAGAGACCGGCTTCCTCTTCCCCGAATTCGGCAACAATTCTAATGTCGGCACCTTCCTTCGAGCGCCCTTCTTCTGGGCCATCGCGGAAGACAAGGATGCGACCATAGACCCGATCTATACGAGCGACGAAGGCATCGTCTATTCCGGGGAATACCGCCAGCGCTTCAACGCCGGGGAGTTCAACATTTCCGCCAGCTCGGCGATCGCGGACCGCGAAGTCGGCGACCCCACGGTCATCGAAGTTCGAAAGGATCAGTTCCGCGGCCATATCTTCACCGACGGCCGTTTCGATATCGACGACCAGTGGCGGACGGGGTTCGACATCAAACGGTCGACCGACCAGACCTATCTGCGGCGGTTCAACTTCTTCGGCCCGTCGGAATCCACACTCGAAAGCAACGCCTATATCGAAGGGTTCAACCACCGCAATTACATGGCCGCGAACGGATATCTGTTCCAGGACACGAGGCTGGGCCAACGCCCGGACTCCCCCGTCGTCTTTCCGCTGTTGGAGTATAAGGGCCTGGGCGATACCGACAATTTCGGCGGACGCTGGTCATTGGATAGCAATTTCCGCTACCTCTATCAGGAAGATAAGTCGGAGAACCAGCGCCTGTCGGTCGATATCGGCTACGAGGTTCCCTTCACCTCGCCGATCGGATTCGTCACGACGGTCGAGACGAACCTGCGGATGGATGCCTATAACACCGATCACTTCACGGCGGCCGACGGCGCCGGCCGGCGGACCGAAGACGGGTTCAGCGGCCGGATCAGGCCGGAACTGAAGATCGATTGGCGCTACCCGTTCGTCCGCCCGGACAGCACCGGACAAACCGTGATCGAGCCGATCGTGGCTTTCCTCGCCTCCCCGAACGGCGGGAACCCGGCAGGCATTTCCAACGACGACAGCGTGGTCGTGGAAATCGACGAGACGAACCTGTTGGATCAGAACCGGACGCCCGGCCTGGATCGTGTCGAGGGCGGGATGCGGCTGGCCTACGGCATGCGTGTGGCACGCTTCTTCGAGTCCGGCGGGTCGATGTCGGCCTTCATCGGGCAAAGCCATAAATTCACGACCGACAACGACCTGGAGGCGGAGACCGGGCTTGAAAACGGTACATCGGACATCGTCGGACGCATCGACATTCGCCCCAGCCGCTACATCGACACATTCTATCGTTTCCGGATTGACGAAGATAAGGGCGAGGTGAACCGAAGCGAAATCGGTTCGACGATCGGAAGCAACGCCTTGCAATTCGGGGTCAACTATACCTTCCTGCGGGAAGGTACAGTGGAGGATGTCGCGCAGCTCGACGAATTGGCGCTGAGCATGCGGGCGCAGTGGGACGACAATTGGAGCGTCGGCCTATTCACCCGGCAGGACCTGATCGGCGATATCGATCCGCTGGAACATAGTGCCGCGCTGACCTATGAAGACGAGTGTTTTCGGTTTGACGCTCGTTTGCGGCGGACATTCACAAGCTCCGCGGACGTAGACGAGATCGACGAATTTGTAGTGCGCCTGACCTTCAAGACCGTTGGCGGCGTGGAAACGGATCTGTTCTGATGCCTGGTATTCGACGTTTTCTAAAAGCCCTTGGACTCGCGGCGGCGCTCCTCGCCGCCCCGCTGAGCGCCGATGCGTGGGCGCAACAGAATGTCATGCGGATCGCGGCGATCGTGAATGATGACCTGATCTCTGTCTACGATCTGGAAAGCCGGGTCCGTTGGGTGGTGCTGACAACCGGCATCAAACCGGACAACCAGAACCAGCGGCGGATCATTCAGCAGGTCCTGCGCGAAATGGTCGATGAACGGTTGCGCCTTCAAGAGGCAGACCGACTCGGCATCCGGGTCACGGACCGGGAGATCGATCAGGAAATCGACACCCTTGCGGCGCGGAACAATCTGACCGCCGAACAGTTCACCAACCAGGTGACCCAGCGCGGTGTGGACATGGCAGCCGTCCGGGCGTTGATCAACGCGTCGCTGGCATGGACCAAGGTCGCCCGCCGGCAGCTCCGGCGGCAGATCGAGGTGACCGACGAAGAGGTCGACGAAACCCTCGACCGTCTCCGCGACACGCTCAACGAACCGCAGAAACGGCTTTACGAGATATTCCTGAGCGTCAACTCGCCCGATCAGGAGGGCGACACCCTTCAAACCGCCGAGCGGATCGTGCAGCAGGCCCGCGACGGCGCCGAATTTTCAGGTCTGGCCCGCGCCTTCTCCCAAAGCAATTCGGCTTCCGAGGGCGGCGACATCGGCTGGGTCGCCGTTTCCCAGCTGCCGCCCGACCTTCAGGAGGATGTCCGAAACCTGTCGAATGGTCAGGTCAGCGAACCGATCAAGACGTTTTCGGGCTTCTACATTCTGTACGTCGCCGACGAACGCCAGCGGAGCATCTCCGTAGCGGACTCCAAGCTGGATATCTATCAGATCGCACTGCCGCTTCCCGACAACGGCACGGACGGTCAGACGTCCTCCACACTGGACCTGCTGGAGCAGGTCAGGCCGTCCATTGCGTCCTGCGAGGATGCCGAAGCGGTTGCCTCGCAAATCGAAGGTGCGAAAGGCGTCGCCGCGAAGGATATCCGTTTGGGCGACATGGCGGAGAACCTCCAACGCGCGCTTGGGGATCTGCAGCCGGGCGAATCCTCCGCTCCCGTGGCGACCCAGCGGGCGGCCCTGCTGTTGACCGTATGCTCCCGCGACGATACCGGCGGCGCCTTGCCGAGCCGCGATCAGATCATCACCAAGATCGGTTCTGACCGGATGGAACTGCTGCAGCGCCGATACATGCGCGACCTGCGCCGGGAAGCCTTCATCGATATCAGGCTCTAGGACCCGTTCCGTGCCGGCTGCCGCCTTCATCCGCCGTGCAGAACGCCCGAATGACGTCTCGCCCTCGCCCTACGGAGAAGCTTGTTGAGCGACGCGGTTCAATCCCTGCCCCCCTTGCGGGATGTGATCGCCGAACACGGCTTGGCGGCGCGCAAGGGCCTTGGGCAGCACTTCCTGATGGATCTCAACCTGACCTTGAAGATCGCCCGTGCCGCGGGGGATTTGTCCGCGGGCACGGTCGTCGAAGTCGGTCCCGGCCCCGGCGGGCTGACCCGCGCGATCCTGATGGCGGGGGCCGGCCGATTGATTGCGATCGAGAAGGACGAGCGCTGCATGGCCGCCTTGGCCCCCCTGGTGGATGCGGCCGGCGGGCGCATGACGTTGCTGAACGAGGATGCGCTGAAGATCGATTATTCGACGATCGGTGCGGCGCCTGTGAAAATAATCTCCAACCTGCCTTACAATGTCGGAACGCCGCTGCTGGTCGGCTGGCTGGAGAAGGCCGAGGCCATTGCCTCCATGACCCTCATGTTCCAGAAGGAAGTGGCCGAGCGGATTACGGCCCCGCCTGGAACCGAGCATTACGGCAGGCTTTCCGT
>Ga0070727_10001865_pt1 | contig 21243 bp, 18 predicted proteins | sample tdAd472_FD_66722 | JGI IMG/M metagenome (GOLD analysis project Ga0070727, IMG submission 66722) | Marine sediment microbial communities from the Atlantic coast under amendment with organic carbon and nitrate - tdAd47.2 | ecosystem: Environmental > Aquatic > Marine > Coastal > Sediment | place...
CCGGACCCGGACCCGGAACCGGACCCGGAACCGGACCCGGAACCGGAACCGGACCCGGACCCGGAACCGGACCCGGAACCGGACCCGGAACCGGAACCGGACCCGGAACCGGAACCGGACCCGGAACCGGAACCGGACCCGGACGAGCAGCTAGGCTGCGAGCACGAGGGCCTGGGAGCGGCCGTTACCTAGGAGCGAGGCGAGGGGGCCTCGTCGACTACAGGTCCCCGCGGAGGGTGAGGTGGTCGCCGGCGGGGCCGTCGGCGCGCAGCTCGAGGTTCCGCGGTTGGACGCCGCCCGGGACCACGGGCAGGGGGAACCCCGACCAGGCCTGCGGGAGGAGCTGGATCACCGGCGGGACGAGGAAGTCGATGAAGCTCGCGACCCCGGTCGCGTTCACCGGGGTCAGCGGGCTCGCCGTGACCTCGGTCCGCACCTGAGGACGGCTGGCGACGCTGAGCCGGAGGGTGTTGTTGGCGTCGACGCTGACCCCGAGGGCGAACTCGACCTGGGTCGTGACTTCGAGCACGAGCTGCCGCGCGCGCCCGGCCGGGGCGGCGAAGATCTGGACCACGAACTCGCCCACGCTGACCTGCACCGGCTCGGCGCCCGCGCGGGCGCTGATCACCGCCGGCAAGCGCGAGGTGATCTCGAACTCGAGGGCGTCGGTGGGGCTCACGTGGCCGATCAGCGAGGGCAAGAACGCCTGCAGCCAGAACGCGTTGAGCGGGAGCCACGCGGGCAACCCGAGCTGGGTCGCCGCGGCGCGGTCGAGGGAGAAGTCCATCAGCCCGCCCTGCCAGGCGCCGTAGGCGATCCGGTTGAGCAGGTCGTCGTCGAGGGAGAGCGCGAAGGCGCGGTTGACGCCGAGCAGCGGCGCGGCGCCGGGGGTCACCAGCGAGCCGGGCCCGGTGCGGCCGGGGAGCGCGGGGATCCCCACGTTCGCGTCGGCGAGGAAGAACGCCCCCTGGGCGTCGATATCCACGCGGTTGGGCACCAGGCGCAGGGTCACCGGGCGCCCGAGGACGGTCTGGGTCACCGGCTGGTTGAACACGGTCAGCGCCCGGTCGACCTGGTCCGGGATCGTGCTCTCGATCTGCTTCTTGATCTCCCGCACGAGGGTCCGCCGGACCACGCCGCGCAGCAGGTTCTCGAGGAACCCGGGGAAGCCGGAGACGTCGAAGCGGAAGTTGTCGAGCGCGACCTGGGAGTTCGTCATTTGGCTGCGGAGGCCGCCGCCCGGCTGCCCGACCAGCGAGGCCTGGCCGGTGATCGTGGCCAGGTCGGCGGTCGCGCGCACGGTGCGGTTGAAGTTCACGAAGCCCAGCCGCCCGCGGAGGCGCACGGTCATGTCCACCGCGGGGACCTCCACGCGCACGGCGAGGGCGCCGGGCTGCGGGTCGAGGCTCATGCGCGGGGTGCCGAAGCTCGCCGCCTCGGCGGTCACGGTGACCCGGGTCAGGCCCGAGGTGTCTTCGTAGAGCGGGTTCTGTGCGCGCACCAGCGCGCCCAGATCGGCGCGGGCCAACTCCTGCGCGGCGAGGGCCTCGATCGCGGCGAAGCCCGGGCGGTTGAGCCGCGCGGCGAGGGCGTCGGGCACGCTCTGAGTCAGCGGGCGGAAGGTCCCAGCGAGGACGACGGTCCGCACCTGGCTCCCGTTGGCCGAGGGGTCGAAGGCCTCGACCTCGATCGCGTTCATGCCCGGCTGGACCGCGATCAGCTCGGCGAAGTTGCCGGCCGCGTCGGGGATCACGGGGACGCCGTTGACCACGAGGATCGCGACGCCGTTGGCGTCGCTGACGGTGCCCGCGACGCGGACGGTGCCGCTGGGGACGAGCTCACCGCGGGTGGGCGAGGTGACCGTGAGGGTGGGGGGGGTGGTGTCCTGGGCGAGGGCGACACCGAGCCCTGCGAGCGCACACAGGGCGCCGATCCAGAGTTGCTTCATGGCTGCTTCCTTCGCTCCCGATCTCTCCAAGGCCGGGGAGGTTAGCACGCAACCCGCTGCGAATGCACCAGTTATCCCTGGCCAGCCGCGCCCACGCGGGCCAGAATGCGCGCCGCGGCGCGTCAGGTCGCGCCCAGGGAAGCGGTTATGAGCGAACCCAGCTACGAGCCCCTCGAGTTCACCCGGCTCGAGCCCGAAGCCATGCAGGCCGAGGCCGGCCGGTTCTACACGCGGATCGACCAGCGCCGGAGCGTGCGGCAGTTCTCGGGGGAGCCGATTCCGCCCGGCGTGATCGAGGACTGCCTGCGCGCGGCGGGGTCCGCGCCGTCGGGAGCCCACCTCCAGCCCTGGCACTTCGTGGTCGTGACCGACCCCGAGCTCAAGGCCCGGATCCGCGAGGCCGCGGAGAAGGAGGAGCAGCTCAACTACGGCGGGCGCATGCCTGAGGCGTGGCTCGAGGTCTTGCGGCCGCTGGGCACCGACGAGGTCAAGGAGCACATTACCGACGCCCCGGCGCTGATCGTGGTCTTCGCCCAGCGCCGACCGCCCGAGGAGAGCGGGCGCAAGAAGAACTACTACGTGACCGAGTCGGTGGGGATCGCGACCGGGTTCTTGATCGCCGCGCTCCACATGGCGGGGTTGGCGACGCTGACCCACACCCCGAACCCCATGCAGTTCCTCCGCGAGCTGCTGGGGCGCCCCGACAACGAGACCCCCTTCGTCCTGCTCCCGGTGGGCTACCCTGCAGCGGACTGCCAGGTGCCCGCGCTCGAGCGAAAGCCGCTGGAGGCGATCTCTACCTGGGTTGGCCCTCGGGCCTGAGGAGGACCCCATGCACGTTCGCGACCTGTTGGCGGGACGCCCCCTGCGTCGGATTCACCGTGACACGACGATCGCCGAGGTGGCCGGGATCCTCGACAGCGAAGGGATCAGCGGCGCCCCCCTGATCGACGACGCCGGCGACGTCGTGGGCATGGTCTCGAAGTCGGACATCGTGCACTTCGAGTTCGTCGGCGGGGACCCGTTCATGGGGCGGGTGTGGGAGATCGGCAAGACGCGGATCAAGTCGATCGCCGAGCACGCCACCGCCAAGGAAGCCGCGCAGATCATGCTCCTCGACCACATTCACCGGCTGCTGGTGGTCGACGCCGACGGCGAAGCCGTCGGCATGCTCACCAGCTTCGACTTCGTGCGCGTCGTCGCCGAGGGCTAGGGCGTACCAGCCCGTCCAGCGGCGACGGCTGGGCGAGCCGGACGGTCCCGTGCACCCACGGTCGCGCCGCGCCCGCCGATCGGCGAGCGACCCGGCGGCTCGCCCTACTTCCGCGCGGGCAGCTTGTCGGTCAGGCCCTCCTGGGGCTCGCCCTCGCCGCCCTGGTGCGCGTCGCTGAGGTCGCTGAACTCGAGCACCGCGAGCCAGGGCGCGCGGAAGCCGAGCTCGCGCTGGATCGCGACCAGGTTCACCGGGGGGCTCATGCCGTCGGGGCCCACGAGGTCGGTCAGCGCCTCGAGCTCGGCGTCGGCGTGCCCCGGCCCGTCCTTCGCCAGCAGGGCCAGGCCCTTGGGCGTGGCGAAGGCGAAGCCCTCGGGGGTGCGGTAGACGCGGCCCTGGTCGTCGATCACGGGGGTCTCGAGCAGGAGGTAGCTCTTGTGCACCTTGCCCACGCGGCCGTCGGGGAGCACGATCGTGTGGAACAGCCCGCCCCCGGCGCGGGCGAGCACGCCGACCACCGAGTCGTGGGGCAGGCGGGCGAAGGGCTTGCCCCAGTCCTCGGACGGGGCGCGCACGAGCAGGTTGTTGCCCAGGGTGACCACGCGGCCGGTCTCGGTGTTCTGCAGCGCGTCGCTGAGGGCCTCGCGGATCGTGAGCGCCTCGGCCTCGCTCTGGTTGGCGTAGACCTCAGCGTCGTAGACGCCGCGCGCCTTGGCGAGGGCGGCCGCGGTGCGGTCCGCCAGCCCAGGGGCGCCCGCCTCGCGCAGCTCGCTGAGCAGGGCCTCGGGGCTGAGGGCAGCGCGCCAGGCGTCGCGGCTCCGCAGCAGCGCGATCCGGTCCTGGACCGACATGACCGAGGCGACCAGTCGGGTCTGGTCTTCGACGGCCAGCAGGTAGCCCTCGAGCCTGTCCTCGGGGAGGGGCACCGTGCCCAGCGGGCCGCCCAGGCCCTGGTCGACGGTTCGCTGCTGGCCGGCCGCGATCGCGCTGGCCAGGATCCCCTCGGCGTCGACCGCGTCGCCGAGCTCGGCCCAGCTCAACGAGACGACGACGGGGCCCGCGGCGTAGGGCATGCCCAGGCCGTAGGAGCCCCACACGAAGGTCAGCCCGCTGGGCTCGACGGTCACGTTCTGAATGTCCTCGGGGGTCGGGCGACCCTCGAGCATGTCGGCCACCTCGGCGTATTCCTGTTGCAGCTGGCGCGCGACGAGCTTGGCCGCCTTGGCGCGGTCGACGAGGGCCTCGACCGGGATCTGCTCACCGCTGCGCAGGTCGAACACCAGCGCGCCGAGGTCGTTGTTGGGGTGGGCGGCACCGGCCCAGTAGGTCGAGACGCTGAACGACACCGAGAGCAGCGCGTCGGTCGCGAGGGTCGCCTCCATGCCGACCCACACCCCGTTCGAGCTGGGGTAGTCGGGGTCGACGTCGCCCGCGCCGTTCTCGCGCAGGTCCTGGATCATGGCGGCGCGGGGCCCCTCGGCGATCGCCTCCAGCTTGGCGTTGAGCTTGGCCTGGATCCGCTCGTCGGCGAGCCCAGACAGCTCCGCGCGCTGGACCTCGTAGTCCAGGTTCAGCGCTTCCTCGCGCCCCTCTTTGGTGGGGAAGCGCAGCTGGGGCGACGCCCAGCAGGGGAGGGCGGCGAGCAGCACCGCGAGCAAGGGGGTGGTGACGGGTTTCATGGGGGCTCCTTCTCTGGGGGACCCAGTGCAAGCTCGAGGCCAAGCTCACCCACCTGGACTTAGGCCGATCCCCAGGTGAACCGTCCAACGGCGACGGCAGCCGTGTCAGCTCGATTTCCCTCGGTCTCTGAGCGCGGGACGAGCCGGGTCCCTTCGGGTCAGCAGGGCCACACACGGGAAGCGACCCCGCCGGCTACGTCGCCGACGGGGTCGCTTGGGGGAGAGCAGAGTTAGAGAGTGAAACGTGACTTACTTGTGCGGGAGCTTGTCGGTCAGCCCCTCGAGGGGCTCGCCTTCGTCGACGCCGCCGTCCTCGAGCTTGGCGAACTCGGTGAACCCGACGACCGAGATCCAGGCCGGGCGGAACCCGATCTCGCGCACGATCCCCTGCAGGTGCAGCGCGGGGGTCTCGTCGCCGTCGAGCAGGGCGCGGATCGCGTCGAGCTTGGCGTCGGGCTTGCCCGGGCCGTCCATGGGGACCAGCCCCGGGCCGGCTTCGGCGCCGAAGACCAGCTCGCCGTGAATGTCGAGCACGCGACCGCGGCCGTCGAGCATGGGGGACTCGAGCAGGAGGTAGTTCTTGTGCACCTGGCCCACGGTCCCGTCGCGGAGCATGACGGTGTGGAACAGGCCGTCTTCGGCGCGGCCGATCACGCCGACGACCGTGTCGGGTGCCAAGCGAGCGATCGGCTTGCCCCAGGCGTTCGGATCGCCCGAGTGCTCGCGGACGAGCAGCTTGCCGCCGTTGGTGACCACGCGGCCGCTGGTGATCTCCTCCAGGGCAAACTCGAGGGCGCTGGCCATGTAGGTGTATTCGACCTCGCCCAGGTTGGCGTAGGTCGCGGCGTCGTAGAAGCTCCGGGCCTGCTCGCGGGTCGAGCGCATGCGACCGGCCAGCCCGGCGAGCGCGCTGTCCGCCTCCATGGCCTCCAGCAGCGCGTCGGCGGAGTCGAGGTCGCGCCAGCCGTGGTCGCTCATGAGCGCCATGCGCTCCTCGACCGAGATCGTGGCGACGACGCCCTGCAGCCGGTCTTCGATCGCCATCAGGTAGTTGATCTCCGGCGGGTCCTCGACCACGATCGCGGGCTCCTCGCCCGCGCTGGGGTCCTCGCCGAGGGCGAGGTCGGGGAGCGCCGGGTCGAGCTGGATCGCCGAGCGGAGCAGCTCGCGGTCGACGGCGTCGCCGAGCTCGGCCCAGGTCAGGCTGGCCATGATCGGGCCGACGACCCGCGGCGCGTCGAGGCCGCCGAAGCCCCAGATGAAGCTCATGCCCTCGGGCTCGACCACCACCTCGCGGAGGTCGCTGACCCGCGGGCGGCTCTCGAACAGGTCGGCGAACTCGTCGTAGCTCTCCTGGAGCTTGCGCGAGATCGGCTCGATCAGTGGGTCCTTGCCGCCGACGAAGAACCTGTCGCTGGAGATCCGCTCCCCGGTGTGGAGGTCGAAGGTCGCCGCGTAGAGCTGGAGGTCGGGGTTGGCCATGGCCTTGAAGTAGGTCGAGACCGAGAGCGAGACCGAGCACAGGTCGTCGGTGACGACGCCTACGCCGGTGCCGATCGTGAGCGTGTTGGCCGCGGGCATGGCCTCGTTCTGACCCAGCTCGGGGTCGTCGGCGAGGAGCTGGATCACCCGTCGCTTGTGCGCGTCGACCAGCTCACGCAGCTGCTGGTTGACCCGCGCCTGGACCTCGCGCTCGAGCCCCTCGAGCTGGACGTAGTGCAGCTCGAAGGCGAGGTCGGTGGCCTGGTGCACTCCGTCGGCGGCGGAGTAGGTCACGGTGGGGGCGGCGAGGGCGGGGAGGGCGCTGGCCAGGGCCAAACACGCCAACAATCGAGTGGGGGTCGGGTTCATGGTTGCCTCTTCCGTGTTGGCCAGAGGAGAGCAAGCGCCGGGCCGGAGCCCGGGAGCCTTAAGCTCAGGTAAAGGCACCTCCTGAGTCGAGGTGTCCAGGCTCGACACCGACGCACACCGCTTGGGTCGCCGGGATGGGTCTCAGACCACGTCGCGGAGCCCGAGGCGCAGGGCGGCGAGCTGATACCCCACCACGGCCCACAGCGCCGAGACCCAGGCCACCCGGGGCAGGTCCTCGTTGAACTCGCGCAGCTTGCCCGTGTATTGGTTGGCGAGGTCGCTGACGAGGCTGAACGGCAAGCCGAGCTGGCTGACGAAGGAGTGCTCTTCGAAGCCGGGGCTGAGCCCGCCGGCGGCCGAGAGCACGACGAGCAGGGCCACCGCCGCGCCGGTGGCGTGACCCGGGTGGTCGACGAGGGTCGAGCAGAAGGTGCCGAGGGCGATCAAGGCCAGGAGCGGGATCAGCGAGACCGCGCAGGCGGCGGTCACGAACCAGCGCATGTCGCCGAAGGTGTGCACGGTGCGGTCGGGGAACAGGGGGTCGACCACGTCGTAGAGCCCGAACGCGAGCTCGGCGCTGAGGGTCGCGGCGAGCACCGAGAGCAGGAGCGCGGCCGAGCAGAGCGTCCACAGCGAGAGCACCTTCGCCGCGATCCACTCCGCGCGCCGCACCGGACGCGCGCACACCACCCGCAAGGTGCCCCAGCTCGCCTCCTCGGCCACCGAGCTCGCGGCGAGCACCGTGGCCAGGAGCCAGATCAGGAAGCTCGCCCGCGAGACGCTCGCGCTGAGCACGGTCCAGCCGTTCTGGAAGGCGTCGCCGCCCTCGCCACCCTCGGCCGCGGCTTGCGCCGCGGCGAAGGCGCTGCTCAGCGCCGGCCCCGCGAGGGAGAGCAGGATCACGCCCAGCGCGCCGACCCACAGCAGGCGGCGGGCGAGGAGCTTGCTCAGCTCGACGCGGTAGAGGGTCCACAGCCGGCCGATCACGCGCTGGCCTCCTCAGCGATCAGCTCCTCGAACAGGTCCTCGAGGGTCCGCCGCCGCGGGGTGAGGCTCGAGACCTCGACCCCGGCCTCGATCAGCCCGCGGTTGAGCTGGGCGGGGCCGAGGCCCTCCCCCAGGTCCACCAGCAGCGCCACGCCCTCGCCCTCGCTGGCCTCCAGGGTGACCTTGGTGACGCCGGCCTGGGCGTCGAGCCACTCCCGGGCGGGCCCGGCGTCGTCGACGCGCACCGCGACCTGGGCGTGGTCGGGCTTGAGCAGCTCGGTCACCTTGCCGTCGACGACCTTGCGGCCGCTGCGGAGGAGCACGACGTGATCGCAGCTCAGCTCGACCTCGTGCAGCATGTGGCTGCTGACGAGCACGGTCTTCCCCTCCTTCTCGGCCAGCTCGCGGATCAGGCGCCGGACGAGGAGCACCGCCGGAGGGTCGAGGCCGTTGAGCGGCTCGTCGAGGAGCACGAACTCGGGGTCGTGGAGGATCGCGGCCGCCAGCCCCAGGCGCTGCTTCATGCCGGTGGAGTAGCCGGCGGTGCGGTCCTCGCCGCGGTCGCCCAGGCCCACCCGCTCGAGGGTCGCCTGGATCCGTTCTGCGCTCACGCCCCCCGAGAGCTGGCCGAGGATCTCGAGGTTCTTGCGCCCGCTGAGGTGCGGGTAGAACGCGGGGGCCTCGATCAGGCAGCCGACCCGCGCCAGCACGTGCAAGCGCGAGTCACGCAGCGAGGCGCCGAACAGGCGCACCGCGCCGTGGCTCGGGCGCACCAGCCCCAGGAGCATGCGCAGGGTCGTCGACTTGCCCGCGCCGTTCGGCCCGAGCAGTCCGCACACGGTGCCGCGCTCGATCGCGAGGTCCAGCTCGCGCACCGCCCAGCGCTGGCCGAAGCGCTTGCCCAGCCCCTCGGCCTCCACCACGTAGTCCCCAGAACTCACGGCCGTATCCTACTGCGCGTGGTGCCCGGCGGGAGTGGGAGGGCCTGGCCAGGCCGTGGAACCGAATTTGCAGTGGGTGGCGCGAAAGGAGTGTGAAGCATGTTGAAGATCGAGAAGCAGCGCGGGAGTTACGTCGAGCTCGTCGCCAGCGGCAAGCTGAACCAGGACGACTACGAGCGGGTGATTCCCCTGCTGGAAGCGCAGCTCGAGCGGGAGGGCGAGTTGAACGCCTTGATCCTGCTGCGGGAGTTCGAGGGCTGGACCCTGGACGCCGCGATCGAGGACCTGCGCTTCGACCTGCGCCACCGCAAGGACTTCGCGCGAATGGCCGTGGTCGGTGAGGGTCGCCTGCAGAAGTGGATGACCCGCTTGTGCGCCCCGTTCTTTTCGGGGGAGGTTCGCTTCTACGAGCGCGAGCGTGAGGTCGAGGCCCGCTCCTGGGTGATCGGCCTGGTCGAGACCACGACCGACGCCCGCTAGACGTTCGGGGGAGCGGACGGGTCCGTCCCCTGCTGGGGACAGACCCGTCTCACTCGTCCTCGCTGAGGGCCGAGAGCGCGAGCAAGCCGCGGGCGAAGCCCGTCGGTCCGCTCGCCGCGCGGCGGGCGCGAGCGAGGGGAGGCGAATGCTCGGGAGCCGGGGGCGCGGTCGCTGGCTCGGGGTCCGCCTCGCGCGGAGGAGCCCACGCGTGCTCGGCGGCCAGCTCTCGCGGAGGAGCCAGGGCGCGGTCGGCGGCTACGCCGCCGGCGAAGGCCAGGAGCAGGGCCGCGACGCGCAGCAGCCACGGCCACGCGCCCGCCTGGCGCGCGCTAGCGACCCCGCGGCTCCAGGGGACGAGGTCGATCGGCTCGTCGGCGCGCGCCGCCGCGACCTGCAGAGGCTCGAGGGTGGCGCGCAAGGCGGCCAGCTCGGCGGCGCAGCTGGAGCAGCCGGTCAGGTGCGCCTCCACCGCGCGCGAACGCGCGGGGTCCAGGTCGCCGATCGCGTAGAGGGGCAGGTCCTCGAAGCAGGTCTCGTGGTCGCTCACGTGGGGCCTCCGCTGAGCTTGGGGTCGACGCCGGGCAGGCGCGCGCGCAGCGCGCGCAGCCCCCGGGCGAAGTGGACTTTGGTGGCCCCCTCGGAGATCCCCAGCGCGGCCGCGATCTCGGTGAAGGGCAGCCCCTCGAGGGCGCGCAGGGCCACGACCTCTCGCTGACGGGGGCTGAGCTGGGCCAGGGAGGCCAGCGCGCGCGCCGCCTCCTCCGCGCGCTCGAGGGCCTCGACCGGGGAGGCCGCCGCGGGCGTCGCCAGCGTCGCCCGGGCGCGCGCCTCCACCTCGCGGCGCCGCACCAGGTCCAGGGCGCGGTGGGTCGCGACCCGCGCCAGCCAGGGGCCCGCGCGCTCGTCGGGGACGCTCGCGCGGCGCCGGTGCAGGGCCAGCAGGGCGTCCTGGGTCACGTCCAGCGCCGCCTGGCGCTCGCCCAGCACGCGGTAGGCGGCGCGGTAGGTCCGCTGCTGATGGCGTTCGACGAGCTCGGGAAACGGTGCGCGCACACGCTCAGGCTACTGCGGCCGCGCGAGGGACGTGGCCAACAGGCGGTGGTCGCGGTCGCGCAGGTCCTTGCCCGAGAAGCGCCACACCAGGGTCTCCCCCTCCACGGCGTCGGCGTTGTGCTGGAGCACCGTGCCGGGCAGTCGCAGCCGGACGACGAAGGCCTCGTCGCCGAGGTCTTCGCTGACCTCGTAGATCCGCTGCTCCCGCGCGAGGCCAGCGAGCAGCTTCCGCTCGCCGTCGGGCCCCAGCTCCAGCGCGCGGGCGGCCGCGGCGGCGGCCCGCGCGTGCAGCCGGGCTTCGAGCGCCCGCGAGGTGGCCTCGATCCGCTCGGGGTCGCTGAGCATGCGCTCGAGGAACGCCGCGTCGACGCTGGCGGCGAGCTCCGCGTCGAGGGCTGCCTGCACCGGGAGCGCGGCCCGCGCGCGAGCGTCGGCGTGCTGCCCCATGCGGCTCAGCGAGCGCTCGACCCAGTGCGCGATCTTGACTCGCTCCAGCTCGCAGAGCCCGCGCACGAGCTGCTGGCGCTCGGCGGCGCTGAACGCGGGGTAGTCGTCGAGGCGCTCGAACAGGGCGCGGACCTCCTTGGGGAACGCGCGCTCCTGGGCGAAGGCATACGGCGCCCACTCCCGGGCGCCGTAGCTGCGGCTGAAGCGATAGACCCGGCCCTCGGCGCTGGGGGTGACCTCGAGCCGGGTCGCGCGGGTCAGCGCGCTCTCGGGGTCGCCGAAGTGCGCGGGCAGCTCGTCGACGCTGCCCAGCTCGGCGCTCGCCGTGAGCACGTGCTCGAGCTTCCCGTCTCGCTTGGCCCGCGTCGAGCGCGTCACCTGCCAGGGGCCGTCCGCCGGGTGCTCCGCCGCGCCCCCCTCGAGGTCTTCCGCGTCGCCGTGGACCTCGTAGCGCACGCTCAGCGAGCCGTCGGCGCTGACCACGAGGGTCTCCTCGTGCTCGAGGCACCCGCTGCTGCTCAGGATCAGGGTGGTGGCCAGCGCCCAGGGGATCGTCCGCATGTCGCCTCCTCACCCCCTTGACGAGGAGCGCGGGCGAATCGGATACACGAAAAGAATGAGAGCGGGGCGAGAGACCAACGCGGTCGGCGGCGACGAGGGCAAGCGAGAGCGCTGGTCGAGTTCAAAGACAGGCCCTAATACACCGACTGCTTCTGCAGCATCAGGAGCAGCTCGGCGTTGCTCGAGGTCGTGCGCACCTTCTCCAGCAGCGCCTCCATGGCACGCTGGGTCGACGAGCGCACCAGCGCCCGGCGCATGAGGTTGATCAGCTGGAACTCGTGGGGGTCGCGGAGGTACTCCTCACGGCGGGTCCCGGAGTCCTTGATGTTGATCGCCGGGAACACGCGCATGTCGGCCAGGTCGCGGTCGAGGATCAGCTCGGCGTTGCCGGTGCCCTTGAACTCTTCGAAGATCACCTGGTCCATTTTCGAGCCGGTGTCGACGAGCACGGTGGCAATGTTCGTGATCGAGCCGCCGCCCTCGAAGCAGCGCGCCGCGCCGAACAGCTCGCGCGGCTTCTGCATGGCGCTCGAGTCGAGGCCGCCCGAGAGCGTACGTCCGCTGCGGCCGCGCTCGGTGTTGAACGCGCGCGCCATGCGGGTCATGGAGTCGATCAGGACCACCACGTCCCGCCCGGCCTCCGCCAGGCGCCGGATCCGGTCGAGGACCATTTCGCTCACGTTCACGTGGGCCACGGCGTCCATGTCGAGCGAGCTGGCGATCACCTCGGCCTTGGTGCAGCTGCGTGTGAAGTCGGTGACCTCCTCCGGGCGCTCGTCGACGAGGAGCACGATCACCACCGTCTCGGGATGGTTCTCGCTGATCGCGTTGGCGAGCTTGTGCAGGATCACGGTCTTGCCGGTCCGCGGGGGCGCCACGATCAGGTAGCGCTGGCCGAACCCGATCGGCGTCGCGAGGTCCACCACCCGCAGGGTCGCGTCGTTCTCGCGGGTCTCGAGGGTGATCCGGCGGTTGGGGTTGATCGAGACCATGTTGCGGAAGCTCGGCCGCTTGCGGGCGACCTCAGGCGGGTCGCCGTCGACGCTCTCGATCCGGTTCACCGAGCGCTTGCGCTTCCCGCGCCCGCGGCCGACTCGCGCGACCACGTATTGCCCGACCTTGAGCCGGTTTTGCTTGATCAGCCCCGCCGGGACGAAGGGGTCGCCGCTGCCGCTGAGGTAGTTGTTCTTGCGCTGGCGGAGGAAGCCGAAGCCGTCCTTGGCCACGAACAGCAGGCCCTCGACGGTGGGCGCCGGTTCGCCGCTGTCGTCGGCGTCGTCGGCCTCGCCGTCTTGACGGTCTTGCCGTTGGCCGTCGCGGTTGCCTCCGTCACCCCCACCCTTGCGGCGACGACGGCGGCGGCGACGGCGGCGGCGGTTTCCGCCTCCGCCGCCCTGGCCTGATCCGCTTCCTTCTGTCATTGCGCTGTCCTCTAACTCCAACGCAGGAGTCTGGTTCGCTGTCGTGTCGGGGTGGCCGCGTAGCCGCGGCCCGTGGGCCCCGCGGGAGCGCGTCGCGGGGCGGGGAGTAGCGCTCCCCTCACCGTTCACTCTCGCTGAAGCGGAAAGCGGGCGCAAGCCATTTGTCGGGGGGGTAGGATCGGGGGTCATGAGCCGAGCCGCCGAACTCCCTGCCCGTGAAGAGGCCGACCTGCTCGCCGCCTGGGGCCAGCTGGTGGCCTGCGGGGCCGACGTGCAGGCCGTGCGTCGGGCCCTCGCCGGTGAGCCGCGCTTCGCGCGCTTCGCCAACCTGTTCTCCGAAGAGGACGCTGACGACGACGCGGTCCCCGAGCTGACCCCCTGGGTGCGGGTGCTGGTCTTCGCGGCCCAGGACGCGCCGCTCCTCGACCGGGCCGCCAGCCTGCGGGCCAGCGAGGCCGAGCCGACGTCGCGAGGGCACGCCTGGGCCCAGCTCGCGGTCCTCGACGAAGCGGGGGCGAGCCCGGGGGACGCGCTGGCCGCGATCGCCCGCAGCGCGCGTCGACGCGGTTTCCCCCGGCAGGGCGAGGCCTTCTACGCCGCCGCCAAGCGCGCGCGGGAAGGCGCCGACCTCGGCGACGCCCTCGCCCCCGGAGGCTTCGGCCCGGTGGAGGACGCGTTGCTGCAGAGCGGCGGCGCGCGGGGCCCCGTCTACATGGCCCTCGCCCGGGCGGGCGCCTACGGCCGCCCGACCGAAGAGCTACCGCCGGTCCCCCCGAGCAAGCCCAAGAAGGCCCCCGACGCGCCGCTCACCGAGCGCCTGGCCGGGACCGCGGCGCCGCTCAAGCGCGGCTTCGAGCGCATGCTCTCGGGGATCGAGGGCGCGCTGGGGATCGGCCCGCCGGAGCCGCGCGAGCGCGAGCCCGAGCCGGCCCCCGCCAAGCCCCAGCCCCGGGTGGAGCCCGCCCCCCAGGTCGTGCGCGAGCCGGTTGCGCCGCCTCCGCGGGCGAGCAGCGGCGGCAAGAAGACCATCGGCGGCGACTCGGGCCCGGTCCAGGTCAACGACGTGCACGGCGGCGGGATCGACGCCGCCGTCGAGCGCGATCAGCAGCAGGTCGGCGCCTCGCTGCGGGTCGACGCCTGGTACGACACCCTCGACGAGGCCGCCGCCAAGCTGACCCTGCTCGAGGTCCAGGCCGACCCCCAGACCCAGGCCGAGCTCGAGGCCCTGTTCGCCAAGCTCGAGGGCAGCAAGGCCGGCCTCGACCTCGCCCCCAAGCGCACGAACCAGCTGGTGGATTTGCAGTGGCGGTTCAAGTCGTGGAAGCGGCGTCAGCTCCGCTGACGCCGCTTCCACGGCTTGAACGGCCACTGCAAATCCCAGAGCGAAGTGCCTCGAGGGGGGTTGGCCGGCCAACCCAGGGCGGGGGGAGGGGCGGTTACGCCTCGTCCATGAACGGGTAGCGGTAGTCCCGCGGCGGGTCGAAGTTCTCCTTGATCGTGCGCGGGCTGAGCCAGCGCAGGAGGTTCAGCGAGCTGCCCGCCTTGTCGTTGGTGCCCGAGGCCCGCGCGCCGCCGAAGGGCTGCTGGCCGACCACGGCGCCGGTGGGCTTGTCGTTGACGTAGAAGTTCCCGGCCGCGTTCTTCAGCGCGCGGTCGGCGAGCTGGATCGCGTAGCGGTCGTTGGCGAACACCGCGCCGGTCAGCGCGTAGGGGCTCGAGCGGTCGCAGAGCGCGAGGGTCTGCTCGAACTCGGCGTCGGGGTAGACGTAGATGCTGAGCACCGGGCCGAAGATCTCCTCGACCATGCTCTGGTAGTCGGGGGCCTTGGCGCGGATCACCGTGGGGTGCACGAAGAAGCCCTTGCTGTCGTCGAACTCGCCGCCGATCAGGACCTCGGCGTCGGGGCTCTCCTGGGCGTGCTTGATGTAGCCCGTGATCTCGTCGTAGGCCGAGCGGTTGATCACCGCGTTGACGAAGTTGGTGAAGTCCAGCGGGCTGCCGACCTTGATCGACTCCAGGTCGCGGCGGAGGCCGGCCTCGACGGCCGGCCACAGCGACTCGGGGACGTAGGCCCGGCTGGCCGCCGAGCACTTCTGCCCCTGGTATTCGAAGGCGCCGCGGGTCAGCGCGGTGACCAGGCGGTCGACGTCGGCGCTGGGGTGGGCGAACACGAAGTCCTTGCCGCCGGTCTCGCCGCACACCCGGGGGTAGCCCTTGTAGTTGGCGATGTTCTCGCCCACGGTGCGGAACATGTGCTGGAACACGCCGGTCGAGCCGGTGAAGTGCACGCCGGCCAGCGACGGGTGCTCGAGGGCCACGCTCCCGATCTTGGAGCTCGGCCCGCTGACGAAGTTGATCACCCCAGCGGGCAGCCCAGCCTCACGCAGCACCTGCATCACGACCCAGTTGGAGACGACCGCCGTCGAGGCCGGCTTCCACACGGCGACGTTGCCCAGCATGGCCGGGGCGGTGGGCAGGTTGCCCCCGATCGCGGTGAAGTTGAACGGGCTGACCGCGAACACGAAGCCCTCCAGCGGACGCTGCTCGAGGCGGTTCCAGATTCCGTTGGGCGAGATCGGCGGCTGCTCGCCGTAGAGCTGGCAGGCGTAGTAGGTGTTGAAGCGGAGGAAGTCGATCAGCTCGCAGGCGCTGTCGATCTCCGCCTGGTAGGCGTTCTTCGACTGCCCGAGCATGGTCGCCGCGTTGACCTTGGCGCGGTAGGGGCCGGCCAGGAGCTCGGCCGCGCGGCGGAAGATACTCAGCCGGTGGGGCCAGGGCAGCTCGGCCCAGGCCGCCTGGGCCTCGAGGGCGGAGTCGATCGCCGCGCGCATTTCGTCCGCGCCAGCCTGGTGCACCTGGGCCAGGACCAGGGAGTGGTCGTGGGGCGCCGTGACCTGCTTCAGGTTCCCGGTGCGGACCTCCTCGCCCCCGATCAGGAGCGGGATCTCGAGGGGGTTCTGCGCCAGCTCGGTCAGGGCGGCCTTGAGGGACGCGCGCTCGGGGCTGCCAGGCGCATAGGACAGCACGGTCTCGTTGGTGGGGAGCTGGATCCGGGGAATCGCGTTGGTCATGGTGCTCTCTCTGGGCTCGGGCTGCGCATACCGTGAGGGACCGGCGTGCCTCGGTCAAGACCTCCGCCCCGGCAATTCGCGAGTTTGACAGCGGCCGGCGGCGAGGCCAGGCTGTCCTGGGCGGGCGGCGCTTGGCGCGGCCCGCGCGACGTGGTGTATTGGGCGATCGGCGGGGGACCGCCGGGAGACTACGACGGTGGCGGAACCGCAGGAAATCGAGCTGGGGCGGCTCTTGGTCGCCCGCGCGCTGTTGACCCAGGAGCAGGCCCTGGAGCTCGTGCGCGAGGCGAACGCCGATCGGCGTTCGCTGAAGGAGCTGGTGGTCGTGCGCGGCTACGCCAGCCAGCAGGTCGTGGACCGCCTGATGGAGGTCGTCAGCAGCGAGACTCGCAGCCCGGTGGCCCGGCGCGCCGACGCCTCCACCGAGCACGAGATCCAGCTCGGCGGAGTCCGCGAGTCGATCGCCCGCGCCTGCCTCGAGGAGGCTCTGGCCCTCGTCCCCAAGGACCGCGCCGAGGCCCACCGTGAGCTGCGTCGGCTGGCCAAGGAGTTCCCCGACACCGAGAGCGGGATCCGCGCGGCGAAGCACCTGCGCGCCGAGGGCGAGACGGTTTGAGCGAGCTGACCCACTTCGACGACCAGGGCGCGCCGCGCATGGTCGACGTGAGCCCCAAGCCCGAGACCGTCCGCTTCGCCCGGGCCCGGGCCCGGGTGCGCATGCTGCCGGCCACCGCCGAGCGGATCCGCGCCGGCGAGGTGGCCAAGGGAGACGTGCTCGGGGTGGCGCGACTGGCTGGGATCACCGCCGCCAAGCGCACGGCCGACCTGATTCCGCTCTGTCACCCGCTGCGCCTGACCTCCGTCGACCTCGAGCTGCGGGTCGAGGAGGCGGCGGTGGCGATCGAGGCCCAGGTGCGGGCCTGCGATCGGACCGGGGTCGAAATGGAGGCCCTCGTGGCCGCCTCGACCGCGGCGCTCACGGTCTACGACATGTGCAAGGCCGTCGACTGCTGGATGACCGTCGAGGCGGTCGAGCTGCTCGAGAAGCGGGGCGGCAAGAGCGGCGACCTGTCCCGGCCGCAGCGGGGCTGAGTCCTAAGCCCTTGCAGGGGAACACCCGGCTTGACCGCGATAGGGTAGAGCGAAGGTCCGCAGCGCGGTAGCATGGCGCCCCTTGGGGGATCTTCATGCCTTCTGATCCGCAGGAGTTCTTCGAACGCAAGCGCGGCCGTGGCGCCAGCAAGCAGTTCGAGGTCAAGAAAAAGGGCGGCGTCACCCCCAAGCACATCGTCTACGCCGGCGACTTCCAGATCGTCTACGTGTTCGCCCCCGTCAACGGCGAGCTGATCTTGCTCAAGCCGGGCGAGGTGTTCACCTTTGGTCGCGGCGACATGTGCGATTGCAAGATCGACGCCAAGACCGTGTCGCGCCGCCACGCGCGCGTCCACTGGAGCAGCGCCGAGACGCCGACCCCTGAGCTCGTCGACCTCGAGTCGCGCAACGGGATCACGATCAACGGCGTGCCCATGACCAAGAAGGTGCTCGAGGACGGCGACGAGGTCAAGATCGGTCCGTTCACCGCGACCTTGCGCGTGCTCAGCGCCAACGACGACCTGGAGAACCAGATCCAGATCGACCGCATGAGCGCGACCATGGTCAGCGCCGCCCGGCTCTCGGGCGAGACGCGCCTCGTGCCGCTGCCGTTCCTCCTCAACCACCTCGAGCGGATCAAGGAGTCGGGCACCCTGGCGGCGACCGGGGCCGACGGCCTGGTGGGGTCGGTGACCATGATCTCGGGGGTCGTGATCGCCGCCTCCTACGGCGACACCGAGGGCGTGGACGCGGTCCGCGAGCTGGCCAAGATGCGCGACGGGCGGTTCACCTTCAGCCCTCGCGCAGACGCCACCCCGCAGTCGATCCAGGGGACCATCGCCGAGATCCTCGGGCTCAACCGCCAAATGGCGCGCCCGCCGACGGCGAAGTTCCGCGTGCCCCCGCGCCGTCGCCGCCCCCCGCCGCGCCGGCCCCGACCGCGCCGGCGCTAGGGCTCTGGGGCCAGCCCGCAGGCCTGGCCACCGCGCCTACGGTCCTGTGGTCCGCCCCAGCAGCGGGTTGACCCCGCCCGAGGTATCGATCGCGTAGACGTAGATCGGGTGCCTTCCAGACCGGTATGCCGGCGGGAGGTCGAAGCCGAACCCGTGGCGGCCGGGATAGCCGGTGGCCTGGTTGACGTCGGGGCGGTTCCCGCTTGCGGTCACCGCGCCGAGCAAGACCCCACCCCCTCCGGCGGGTCCGTCGGCGTAGACGTGCACCTGGATCGAGACCGCGGGCACGTCCGGGTCGAGGGCCCACCCGTGAACGAACCCCGCTGGGGTCACGCCGTCGAGGTGTCCCTGCGGGGCGCCGCTGCCCGACGGCGCGGGAGCGGGGGAGCTCGCCGGCGGCGGGGTGGGCAGGGAGGGGGCGGGAACGGGCGCCAATCCTGCCGCCAGCCGCAGCGCGCGGGTAACGTCCTGGACGGTCCCGACCGCGAGGTAGGTGACGAAGTGGTGGGTCGCCGCGCGGAGGTTGCGGCGGCGAATCACGCAGCCGATCTTCCCGGAGTCGAAGTGGGTCGTGAAGTTCCAGCGGCCGTAGCTCGCGCCGCTCTCCGGCGTCCAGATCCCCAGGGCGTGGGACCCGCTGGCGGTGGAGATCACCACCGGCTTGGCTTGTTCGCCGAACCCTGCGCGGTCGGCCCACTGGGCGTTCTGGTCGCTGGGGTCGGCCCGCAGGGGCAGGAGCCGGTTGGCGCGCGGCTCGTAGGTGTGGAAGCGGTTGAACGCACCCGTCATGTAGCTGGCCGGATTCTCCAGCTGGAAGAAGCCGGTCTGCCGCCCGAGGGTCACGAAGGTGTCCCAACGAATCAGGTGCGGGTCGTTCTTGTAGTCGACGGTGATCCGCTTCTCGAGGACGTCGCTGGAGGTGATCGTCGTGTTCAGCGCGGGGCGACCGCCCTGACCCTGGACGTTGCTGGCGGTCGTCTGTCCCGGCTCGAGCCAGAACGCCGGGTGGCTGCGCGTGACCAGGGTCGGTGGACGCACCGACGCCGAGAGCACCCGGGTGCTGCTGCTGTTCCCGCGGTTGCGGTTGCTGCCGGCCTCCGTGGGGTTGTAGGCCTCGCCTTGCCCCGTGGTCCAGGCGATCTGGATCTGCCGGCCGTGGTCGTCGTTGTTGACGAACTGCCGTCCGCTCCAGGTCAGCCCGGTCACCGCCGCGCCGTAGCCGCGGGAGGTGCGGATCGTGACCTCGCGCCCCCGCAGGGTGAGGTCTCCGCTGGTGTGCACGGCCGGCGCGGGGGGAGGCGCTGGCTGGGCGGGGGCCGGGGCGGGCGCGCTACCTCCACCGCCGGCGCCGCCGCCGGCGAGCTCGGGGTTCGGGCCCCCCGCGGTGTCGATGGCGTGGGCGTAGATCCTTCGCCCGCGGTAGGCGGCGGGGATCGTGTAGAGGAAGCCGTGGTTTCCAGCGTAGCCCGTGACGAGGTTCACGTCGGGGCGCGGCTGGTCGGCGCGCGTCGCGCCCACGAGGTGGCCCCCCTGGCCGTAGGGCGCGTCGGCGTAGACGTGCACCAGCAGGCTCGCCTGGGGCGCGTCCGGGTCGAGGGCCCAGCCGCGAGCGACCCCCGCGGGGGTGACCTCGTCGAGGTAACCGACCGGGGCTTGGTTGGCGAGGGCTGGCGCGGAGAGCGCGGCGAGCAGCGCGAGGGACCGGAGGCTGCGGATCATGAGGGCTCCTGTTGAGGTAGGGGAGGCCGCTGCGCGGCCCCGCGCCCTCGCAGCGAGCTGCTCGGGCTGAGGACCTGCGCGGAGCAAGCTCCGCACCGGAGCGCGCACGCCGTGTAATGTCTTTCGTCGTAGTCCCTGGACCCCGAGGCGGGCGAGGGAGCAGCGCCCGGCTGTCCAGGCCTGTACAGGCGTTCCCAGAATCGGGGTAGAGTCGGGGTGAGCTCGAGACGAGACCAGGACGTGGACCCGACGCCGACCGCAGACGACTCTTGGCGCGTCGCCCCCGAGGCGATCGAGCAGCAGCCGGCGCGGGCTCCCGCGCTCCAGGTCGGCGAGTCGTTCGCGGGTCAGTTCACGATCCTGGCCCTGCTCGGCCAGGGCGGCATGGGGCAGGTCTTCCGGGCGCGCGACTCGAGGAGCGGCCGAGAGGTCGCGCTCAAGGTGCTGCGTGCGCGGCTCGGCGAGCGCAGCCTCGAGCGCTTTCGGCGCGAGGGCGAGCTGACCGCGCGCCTCGAGCACCCGGGGATCGTGCGGATCCACAGCGCGGGGGTCGCCGACGGACGACCCTACCTCGTCTACGAGCTCGTCGAGGGGGGGCGCACCCTGGCCGACGCGATCGAGACCCTGGAGCAGGACGCGGGGCTCGAGCTCCTGGAGCAGGTCGCGGAGGCGCTGGGCTTCGCTCACACCCAGGGGGTGATCCACCGCGACGTCAAGCCAGCGAACGTCCTGCTCGACTCGGGGGGGCGGCCGCGGGTCGCCGACTTCGGCCTCGCGCGCGCGGTGGACCTGCAGCCGATCACCCACACCGGGGCGCTGCTGGGGACGCCTTACTACATGGCGCCCGAGGTGCTCACCGGCGCGTCGCGGTCGGGACCGCCGGCCGACGTGTGGTCGTTGGGGGTCATGCTCTACCGGCTGCTGGCCGGCGCGCTGCCCTTCGACGGGGCCAACGCAGTCGAGCTGATGCAGACGGCCCGGCGCGCCGCTCCGCGTCCCCTCCGCGCGCGCGACCCCTCGATCTCGCCAGCGCTGGCGGCGGTGTGCATGCGCTGCCTGGCGGCGCGACCGGAGGATCGCTACCCCGACGCGTCCGCGCTGGCCCGCGACCTGCGCGCGTGCCGCCTCGGCGAGCCCAGGGCGGCCGTCGGCGCTCGGCCTCGGGGGGGGCTCCTCGTGGGGGTCCTGGTCGCGGCCCTCGCCCTCGCGGCGGTTGCCCTCGCCCTCGCTCCGCGCGAGACCCCAGGCGACGTGTCGGAGGAGCCCGCCGCCCCCGTCGACCCGGCCCGCGTCGAGGAGGCGCTGCGCAGAGGGGAGCTCGAGCTGGCGCTGGCGACGTGGTTGGAGGGCGCCTGGGAGCGCCCCGCGGGCGCGGGGGCCGCGAGCCGACGGGAGCGGGCGGCTCGCGCCTTCGAGGCCGCGCTGGAGGCAGCGCCCAGGGGCTCGTCGCTGGCCGAGCGCGCGCGGCGAGGGCTGGCCGAGGCCGTGCGCACGCCTCCGTCCGTGGAGCGCGGCGCGGGGCGCCGGGCGGCGCAGGCGCTGTGGGAGGGGCAGGCCGCTGAGCTTCAGCGGGCCCGAGTCGCCACGCAGCTGGAGCTCTGTGAGCGGGTGCTGGAGCTCGATCCGCAGTTCGTGCCCGCCGCCAGCTTGCGCGCGCGGCTGCAGTTCGTCGTCGGCGAACCGGGCGCGGCCCTCGACGCATGCCTGGCCGTGGCGCACCGCGCGCCCTCGGAGCTCGATACGCTCTGGCGCCTGCTGCAGCAGGCGAGGGCGAGCGAGGCTGCGCTCCCCGGGAGCGGCCGTTGGCAGCGCCTGGTCGCGGCCGCC
>Ga0070727_10001867_pt1 | contig 21232 bp, 12 predicted proteins | sample tdAd472_FD_66722 | JGI IMG/M metagenome (GOLD analysis project Ga0070727, IMG submission 66722) | Marine sediment microbial communities from the Atlantic coast under amendment with organic carbon and nitrate - tdAd47.2 | ecosystem: Environmental > Aquatic > Marine > Coastal > Sediment | place...
AAGAAATGAATGGCGTAGGCCGAGAGGATATCCGCTGACGGTCGACTGTGTGAGCGAGTCGAGCCGGAGGAAGTTGCGCCGGAGAGAGCGGTGCCGGGGCGGAGCGAGGTGGCTCGGAGGGGCTACTTTGGGAGTTCAGCTTCCCACGCCAGACGAATCAGCCTCAGTTTGCGTTCGACTGTTCGCTCCGTGCAGCGCAGAGATTCGGCGACCTCTCTGTTGGTATGCCCCATGAGCTTCAGAAACGCGAACTCCCGCAGCGGGTCGGCCAGCATGTTCAGCAGCTCTTCCGAAAGCAGGTCGAATTCCTGTGGCGAAAGTGTCTGAAATGCGTTCTGCGCTTCAGGGCCTGGCAGCTGCTGCAGGACGTCGCCGTCGAGACGCTGGGCATCTCCGCCGCGTTTCTGAGCCCCTTCCTTCCGAAGTTGGCGACGCGCTTTCCGGACTGTCATGACGGACAGCAGTGCCCAGAGATTGTCGCGTCGCAGGTCGTCGTCGAGCTTCCCGGCGTCGGCCTGCTGCCAGAACGTGAAGAAGGCGCTCTGAACGGCGTCGTCCGCGCCGGCGATTCGCTGCCGGCCATCGCCCAGCGTCCGCCGCGCCAGCTGCATGAGCCGCGGAAAGTACTTGTCCCACAGCGGCTGCAGAGCCTCGGGACTTCCCGCGCAGACGTCTCGAAAGAGCATCGTGACTGAGCCAGTGGCGTCGTTTTCCGGGGCAGATGAGGGCACTCGGGAATTCCTGGACAATCTTTCGGATTGCGTGTCGGGATTGGATGGCGGTTGGGAACTCATTGTTGTGGTCGCCCGAGTTTGTTTCCAGAGCGACCGTTGACTGCCTCTCAGCCGGAGTCTCCTCATGCGTCAGTTTCAGTGCAGTTTCGCGTGCCGGTTCGCCCTCGTTCTACTACTTGGCCTCGTTGTCTGCGGAGAAGAACGATGCGTCGCTGCCGGCCCGAAAAAGAAGGAGATCGGAAAGCCGGCCGCCGGAAAAACGTTGCCGAGGATGACAAGGGATCAGAAGCGGTTCTTCTATCGAACTCAGAAACTGCTGGTGACGAAGCTCAACGGCAAGGACAACCCGGGTGACTCGAAGACGTGGTACACGCTGCTGTTTCTGGATGAGGTTGCGATTCAGACACTGGGAGCGTCGAGCAGCAGCTCTCAGCGGTCAGTGACGCTGGCGACGATGTTTGCCGCGAAGCCGGACGGAGTTGTCGTCCAGGGAAAAGAGGATGCAGCCTTGGCCGTTGGGCAGTTCATGTACGGCATCAATCGCGCAGCGAAAGGATTGAAGGCCCCGTCAACGTCGGAGTCCCGGAATTCAACCCGAGCCGCCGGAAACAAACGCTGGTGGTTCTTCGCCTTCAAAACGAAGCAGGAAGCCGAGAAACGCCTGCTGCTGGCGATTCCGCAGAAGGTGAAGAAGTGAAGCCGCATTCCAGTGCCCGATCATCCGGGCGAGCGAGCATCGCTCAGGACTCCGCCGGAAGTGTTCGTTGCTGTCTCCTTGCGTGATGAGATCGTCTTATGCCTGTTACACTCGAAACACCGCGAATCCGTCGCCAGCCTGGCCAGTTTCGATGGCGGAGTGCGGGACTTCTGAAGCTGCGTTTTCCTCAGAGGACCATCATGTCGGACCAGAGCCGTCGCGAAATGTTCGAGCTTGCGAGCCGAATGGATGAGTTGTGCGACGAGTTTGAGACGCAGTGGGCGTCCGGCACGCAGCCTGCCATCGAGGACTTTCTGCTGCAGGTTGCCGAGGCTGAACGGCAGACGCTGTTTCGTGACCTGCTGGTAGCGGAACTGGAACTGCTTGGCCGGGAAGGGCAGGTTGCTGACGAGTCCTCGTACTCGCAGCGGTTTCCTGAGTTCGCCTCCGTTGTCGCGGAAGTCTTCGTTGAATCCGGCAATGCGGCCGTGCTGGGGCAGCTTCGCGAATACGAACTGCAGGAAAAGCTGGGCGAAGGCGGCATGGGCGTTGTTTACCGCGCGGTGCACAGCCGGCTGAAACGGACGGTCGCGATCAAGACGCTGCCGCCGGAGAAGCTGGACCGACCGGAAGTCGTCGCGCGGTTTCATCGCGAGATGGAGGCCATCGGGCAGCTCGACAATCCGCACATCGTCCGGGCGCACGACGCGGGTGAGGCCGATGGCACGCACTTTCTGGTCATGGAGTTCGTTGATGGGCTGGACCTGCGGGACCTGCAGGAGCGAACCGGGCCGCTGTCGATCGCGAACGCCTGCGAGATCGTTCGTCAGGCTGCACTGGGGTTACAGAGTGCTGCCGACGCCGGCCTGGTGCATCGAGACATCAAGCCCGCCAATCTGATGGTCACGAAAAGTGGGACTGTCAAGATTCTCGACCTCGGTCTGGCGCAGATCACGACGGAATCAGAAATCACCGAACGCCCCGAGCTGACGACGACCGGCCAGATCATGGGCACGTTCGACTATCTGGCTCCCGAGCAGGCCACGGATACGAAGAATGTCGATACCCGGGCCGATATCTACGGACTGGGATGCACGCTGTTCAAACTGCTCACCGGCAAGGCTCCCTACTCATTCGAGGGGTCGGCGACTCCTTTTCAACGGATTCGGGCTCACCTGGAAGATCCCATTCCGTCGGTCGGAGACTCTCGCACGGATGTCCCGGAAGAACTCGATGCCCTGCTGACAAGGATGCTGGCGAAGCTGCCGGTCGACCGCATCACGCCTCCGGCGGTCGTCGCAGAAGAAATCGCTAAGTTCTGTGCCGGCCACGATTTGCCGACACTCCTGAAGTCAGCCGAGGGACAGCCTGTCGCCGAGGCAGACACTGCCAGCGTGGCTGGCCAGACCGTCCCGTATGTCTCGGCCGTGGTGTCGCGAGCATCAGTTTCGTCAGTGGAACCCGAGGCCGAGTCTGCTCCACAGAAACAGTCTGTTCCTGCTGAGAAACTTGAGTCTCCGCCGACAGCGTCTGATGGCGAGGCGAAGCGGCGTCGCGTTCTTCCTATTGTGGTCGCACTGTCGCTGGCCTTCGGCCTGCTGGCGTATCTCTCCCCGATGATCTTCTCGGTGAAGACCGACGGCGGCACGATCGTTCTCGAATGTGATCCCGCCGCGCTACAGGGAGCCAAGGTCGAAATCGACGGCGAGGAAGTCCAGCTCACGCTTGCGGGCGACGACCAGCCGGTCACGATCGGAGTCGACAAACGCCGAGGCCAGCTCCGCATCACCAAAGCCGGCTTCAAGGTTTTCGACAAGGACTTTGAGATCATCCTCGGCGACAGCGCCCATGCGATACAGGTCAGGCTGGAGCCATTGCAGGACTCCTCAAGCGAATCCGGAGCAGCGATGACTGCTTCGTCAGATGCTGCCTGGCTTCCCGGTCCCAAAGACGGTGTGCTCAACGGCCTGATCCCGCGTCCGGCGGAACTTGCTGGCATCAAACGCTGGCAGATCGAAACCAGAATACCGCGTACCCATGTCAGGTCCGTTGACGTCAGTCCTGACGGCAGGTTTGTGGCCTGTGGTTGTAACAGTGGACTGGTCCGTGTCTATGACGCGCAGACGCTGGAAATGGTTGAACTGATTCACGGAGACGTCGACGAAGTGAAAGCCGTTGCCTGGAGCCCAGACGGTAAGTGGCTGGCCTTCGATGATTTGTACGCAATTTGTTTGTGGAGTCCGGTCGACGGCACAACAAAGCGAATCGAAAAAGACGTCCGAGGTGCGCGGAAGATATCCTGGTCTCCGGAAAGCTCGCATCTGGCAACTGCCGGCGGTCAAGTGCGAATTGTCGATGTTAATACAGGGAATGTCGCGACGCTTTCGCGGCAGGATCTAAATCTGTCATATGTTGACTGGAGTCCGGATGGCGACTGGATCGCTGCTGGTGGGTATGAGAACGTAGACGGTCAGCCTGGCGCGGTGCTCATCTGGGATGTTGGCAACCAGAAGACCGTCGCGACAGGCCAAGCCGGTGGTCGCATTAATGACCTCATGTGGCACCCCGACAGTCATCAATTCGCGACGGCGCATGACGAACCTGGAAATGCTGTGATTCGGATCTGGAGTAAGAACGGAGAGCTTCAGGACACTCGTCGTGGACAGGACGATGGCGCTCACGTCAACGCATTGACGTGGAGCCCGAACGGAAAGTGGCTCGCGGCAGCTGGTACTTGGAAGGTCAAGTTGATCGATCTGCAGGACGATTCACAGTCGATCGTTGTCCCGATTGTGGGGCCCGCGTCGGCGATCAGCTGGGACCAAACACGCGATCATATCGTCACCGCCCACGCTAATGGCGTGCATCGCTGGAGTCTCGGAGGTCTGAAACCTGCATCATTGCCGGGCAGCATATCCAGGAATTCGGAAGGCCCAAAACTCAAGTGGAGCCACGACAGCAGCTACCTTGCGGTAATTCTGCTGGGGCGTACCGATCGCAACGATGTCCGAATTCTCGCCGCAGACGGCGGGTCTCGGCAATCACTTCCAGCAAGCGGCAGACGCAGATTCGCATGGCACCCACAGCGTCCAGTCCTGGCAGTGATGTCTGATGCCCCAGCAGAACATCTTGTCGGTTTTGATGTCCACAGACCTTCTCGTCCGTCCGTATTGACCGGCAACCTCACCGAATCCTCGACCGTGGCCTGGAGTCCCGACGGTGAGGTAATGGCGGTGGGCCATTCTTCTGACGGTGCCATTGAAATCTGGGAACTGCAGGGGAACCGCCTGGCACTGTCATCGGGGCACGACAGTGGGCCAGTTCTGGAGATCTCCTGGAGCCCCGATTCAAAACAGTTTGCCTCCGCTGGGAATGGCGGCGTCACGGTCTGGAATGCAGATGGTTCGGAGTTTTTTCAGATTGGTGACTTGGGCGATTCAAATGTCGTTGCCTGGAGTCCGACGGGGGAATGGATCGCTAGGAACGGCAATGGAGTTCAGTTGTTCGAACCAGACGGGACCGCAGGCCCGAGTCTGGGCGACAGTTTTAATACAAGAACTGTCGCGTGGAGTCCCGACGGTGAAAGGCTGGTCGGTGGCAACGTGGATCGCGAGACGCGAGTGTGGTCGAAAGACGGCCAGCCACTGGCGAGCCTGAAGGGACACAAGAATTCTGTCAGCAGCGTCGACTGGAGTTCGGACGGAAAGCACTTCGCCTCGACCGCCCAGGACTGCACGGTCATCGTGTGGGACGCGGAAACGTACGAGCCGGTGTGGACAGGCATTGAACTGTTCGATGGCTCGTGGGCATCCTTCACCGCCGCCGGCCAGACTATCGACGGCGATCCCGACCTGCTCGATAAGCACTTCGTCTACGTCGTCGAAAACGAAGATGGCTCACGGGAGGTCCTGCGGCACTCAGAGTTTATGATTCGGATCAAACGATAGGCAGTGCTGGATTATCCAGGGGCTGCCGCCGCGATGCCGCCGTGTGTCAGCAGGTCAGTGCTGTTTACCGAAGACAATGGTGGCGTGCATGCGGCGTTCCGGTGTGGTTGCGTCACAGCGAGATAGAACCCGTCGACGTAGCAGAACGTACAGTTGCGGCCGGCGTTTTTGGCGGAGTAGAGCGCGGTGTCGGCGCGGGACAGGATGGAGTCCGGGACATCGTCCGGTTTCATGGCCGTCAGCCCGATGCTGATCGTGACTTCGGTGTCGGCAGCTTTTGCGGGCAGGCGTTGCTGCTGGACGGCAAGGCGGATCCGCTCTGACAGAGGCCGGGCCGTGTTCAGATCGACGCCGGGACTGACAACAACAAACTCTTCGCCACCATAACGCGAGATGAAGTCGGTTGAGCGGACAAACTTCGACAGCGTGACGCCGGTGTGTCTCAGCACGTCGTCTCCAACACCGTGGCCGTAGGTGTCGTTGAGTCGTTTGAAATAGTCGATGTCGATCATCATGACGCACAGAGGCGTCGCGTTCTGCTGGCAGTAGTGCAGCAGTTCCGACAGGCAGCGGTCGAGTTCCCGGCGATTGGCGACACCGGTCAGGGCATCGGTGCTGGAGTCGCGGTGCAGGCGGCAAAGCAGTTCGAAGTTACGCTGCTGATCGCGGGCCACGACCTGCATTAGCGCGACGGCCGAGACGAGCCCCAGTACTCCGCTGGTCATCCACAGGCGGTTCAGGCTGGCGGCGGCGTTCGGAAACATGGCGGTCGCGATGAGACAGACGCTCAGCCACGCAATGACACCCAGGAACGCCGATCGCTTTGCCAGATCGGATCTCACCGACTGGCGGGGATCGAATTGAGTCTGCGTCGGTGGCGGCGTGGTGGGGTCCGGCATGGGTTGGCTGGCCTGCATGGGAGCAATCTGGCAGAGCATCTCAAGGTTCGGCAGACGCCCCGGTCTCTGGAAGAGGCCTGAGTGTTTGGCCTGAGTGTTTGACAGAGGCCTGAGGCGCCGATGGTCGGTCGCTGCAAACCTGCCTCACGGAATCTGTCCCGAACTGTCCGACGCTGCCGTTTGCGGGATGAGCCTCCCCGGTTGAAGCATCCAACGGAGGGATTGTCAGGTGGTTCGAGTCGGGCGGGTTTCTGTGCCTGATCGGTCGGAGAGGGGAGGAACCGCCGCTGGCGAGGAGCCCGTCGCTGAGGGGCGGTTTCGTTTAAAAAATGCTGGGAGCCTCTAGACTGCGGCGGCTCACCGCCTTTCCCCACCTTCAGAAGACTCAACGGAACGGAATCATGTCGTCGTCCAACGCTTTTGGTGCTCGATCCACGCTGGCCACTTCGGGCGGAGACATTGCGTATTACAGCCTGCCGAAGCTGGCCGAGGCCGGGCTGGGGGAGATTGACCGGCTGCCTTACTCGATCCGTGTCCTGCTGGAAGCTCTGCTGCGAAACGTCGACGGGTTCGTCGTCAACGAAGAGGACGTTGCGAATCTGGCGAAGTGGGACGCGAAGAAGGTCAACCAGGTCGAGCTGCCGTTCAAACCGGGCCGCGTCGTCCTGCAGGACTTCACCGGGGTGCCGGCCGTCGTTGACCTGGCGGCTCTGCGGGCGGCGATGGTTCGCATGGGCGGCGATCCAAAGAAAATCAACCCGCTGGTGCAGTGTGATCTGGTGATTGACCATTCAGTTCAGGTCGATCAGTTCGCCTCGGACTCGGCTCTCAGCTTCAACGTGGACAAAGAGTTTGAGCGGAACCAGGAACGCTATCAGTTTCTCCGCTGGGGGCAGCAGGCGTTCAACAACTTCCGAGTTGTGCCGCCGGCGACGGGCATCGTGCACCAGGTCAATCTTGAGTACCTGGCGAACGTCGTGCTGACGAAAGACGGCGTCGCGTTTCCAGACTCGCTCGTCGGGACGGACAGCCACACGACGATGATCAACGGGTTGGGCGTCGTCGGCTGGGGCGTCGGCGGGATCGAGGCCGAAGCGGTGATGCTCGGCCAGCCAATTTACATGCTGACGCCGGAAGTTGTCGGCTTCCGGCTCGACGGCACTCTGGCCGAAGGCGCGACCGCGACGGACCTCGTGCTGACTGTCACTCAGATGCTGCGTGCTCACGGCGTCGTCGGGAAGTTTGTCGAGTTCTTCGGACCGGGGCTCGACAAGCTGAGCCTCGCTGACCGAGCGACTCTGGCGAACATGGCTCCCGAATATGGAGCGACGATGGGCTTCTGCCCGGTCGATGGTGAGACGCTGAATTATCTCCGCAAGACCGGACGGCCGGCGGACCTGATCGATCTGGTCGAGCGTTACACGAAGGAGCAGGGGCTGTTCCACACTGCGGATTCGCCCGAGCCGAATTTTACGGCGACGCTGGAACTCGACATGGGCACGGTCGTGCCGTCGCTCGCTGGGCCGAAGCGGCCGCAGGATCGGATTCTGCTCAGCGAAATGAAGCCGAAGTGGGAAGCCGCACTGAAAGAAACGTTTGGCCGCACCGAACCGGTCGCTCCGCAGAAAGTCGACGATCCGGAAGCTCCGTGCGAAATTACGGACGGCTCGGTCGTCATTGCCGCGATCACCAGCTGCACGAACACGAGCAACCCGTCGGTGATGATCGGCGCCGGTCTGCTGGCTCGGAACGCCGCCGCAAAAGGGCTGACCCGCAAGCCGTGGGTAAAGACGAGCCTCGCTCCTGGAAGCCGCGTCGTGACCGACTACCTGGAGAAGGCCGGCCTGGACAAGGAACTCGAAAAGCTCGGTTTCCACACAGTCGGTTATGGCTGCACGACCTGCATCGGCAACAGCGGCCCGCTGCCCGAACCTGTCGCGAATGCCGTGACGGCTGGTGATCTGGTCGTGTCGTCGGTGCTGTCGGGCAACCGCAACTTCGAGGGCCGCGTCAACCAGCACGTCAAAGCGAACTACCTCGCGAGCCCGCCGCTGGTCGTCGCCTATTCGATCGCCGGCACGACGGACATCGATCTGATCAACGAGCCGCTCGGCCAGGACAGCGATGGCAACGACGTCTTCCTGAAAGATGTCTGGCCGAGCCAGCAGGAAGTCGCGGAGACCGTCGCGTCGTCGATGAGTCCCGAGCAGTACATCGAGGAATACGGCAAGGCCGCCGACGGCCCGCCGCAGTGGCAGGCGATTGAAGGTTCGACCGGCGATCTTTATGAGTGGGACGCTGCCAGCACCTACGTCCAGGAGCCTCCGTTCTTCGTCGACATGCCGGCTGAGCCTGCTCCGATTTCGTCGATCGAAGGTGCTCGCTGCCTGGTTTCGGTGGGAGACTCGACCACAACGGACCACATCAGCCCGGCGGGAGCGATCAAGCCGTCGTCTCCAGCCGGCAGTTACCTGCAGGAAAACGGAGTTGGCATTGCAGACTTCAACAGCTACGGCAGCCGGCGCGGCAACGACCGTGTGATGACTCGCGGCACGTTCGCGAATATCCGACTGCGAAACCTGCTCGCTCCGGGGACCGAAGGCGGCGTCACGACTTACCACCCAACTGGCGAGCAGACGTCGATCTACGAAGCGTCTGTCAAGTACAAGGAAACCGGCACGCCGCTGGTCGTGCTGGCTGGAGCCGAATACGGCACGGGTTCGTCACGCGACTGGGCGGCGAAGGGGACGTATCTGCTGGGTATCCGAGCGGTCATCGCGACGTCGTTCGAGCGAATTCACCGCTCGAACCTGGTCGGCATGGGCGTCCTGCCGCTGCAGTTCCGCGAAGGCGAAAGCCGCGAATCGCTGGAACTTGATGGGACCGAGGAATTCGAGATCGCTCTGTCCGACGAACTGAAGCCGCAGCAGGCGGTCGAAGTGATTGCCCGCAAACCGGACGGCTCGATGGTGCACTTCGTGACGACCTGCCGCATCGATACGCCGGTCGAAGTCGAGTACTACCGCAACGGCGGCATCCTGCACACGGTCCTGCGTCAGCTCGCGAAGTCGTAAACGATCAGAAACTCACACGAAGGCACAAAGGCACGAAGAGGTGATCTTCGCATCTTTGTGCCTTCGTGCCTTTGTGTGAGCCATTGAAATGCTGCGATTTGCCGTGCGGAATCTGCTCAGTCGCCGGGCGCGGTCGCTGCTGTCGCTGGCCGGGCTGACGGTGGCAATCGCCGGGATGGTCGGGCTGTTCTCGATCGCGGTCGGCATTGATTCAATGGTCACCGACACGTTCGATCGGATTCCCGGCATGATCGTCATGCAGAAGGGCGCGCCGATTCCGCTGTTCTCGCGCGTGCCACGCGCCTGGGCGAAAGAGATTGAGGAGTTGCCGGGCGTCAACGCGGTCAGTGCGGAGATCTGGGTTCGTGCGAACGTGATCAACGGCAAGGAAATCGTCAGCCCGCCGCGGTTCTTTTTCGGAGCTGACATCCGCGTTCACGAGAAGATGATTCACTGCCTCTACAAGGAGGCGATTTACGAGGGGCGGTATCTGAACTCTGCGGACCTGGGCACCGGCAACACCTGCGTCAGCCGGCAGATCGCTGAGGAGTTTGATCTGACGATCGGCGACACGCTGACGGTCAACGGCGAGGATCTGAACGTCGTCGGTTTTTACCACTGCGGATCGCTGCTGCTCGACGTGGCGATCATTGTCGACCAGGAGTTCGTCCGCCAGGTCTCGCGGTTCGACCCCTACACGGTGTGCTCGTTCTACGTCGAACCGACTGGCGAGATTCCCAATGACGAGATCGTCGCCTGGATGCAGGACCTGTTTCGCGACCGATCACTGTCTGCGTGGACGCCGACATCGCTGATTCTCGGCGGAAGTCTGCTGGGGGGTGGGGCGTCCGGCAGCAGTGGCGGCGAAGTCGTGCCGAGTGGCAATCCGGTCGTCGACTTCTTCCGATCTGCAGACCGAGCGATCAAGCAGGCGGGCTCGCCGAATGACGGGGCCGCAGCTTCTTCTGTGGATGCGGGAAGTGGAAATGGAAATGAGGTTGGCGGTGCGACGGGCAGGGGGCAGGGGGCTGACGGTGCCGCTCAGATGAAGGACGACGACGGGCCGCTGGAGATCCGGTCGGCGTCCGACTGGGCGCAGCAGTTCGAGAAGTTCACCGCGGACCTCGATTTGTTTCTGACCGTGATGACCAGCGTCGGTCTGGTGATCGCCGTCCTGAGTATCGTCAACACCATGCTGATGAGCGTGTCCGAGCGGATCATCGAGTTCGGTGTGCTGAAGGCGAACGGCTGGTCGCGCGGCGACGTGATGAAGCTGATCACGTTCGAAAGTGCCGTGCTCGGATTCGGCGGCGGAGTCTGCGGCTGCATGATCGGGTGGGTGATGACGCAGTTCGTCAACTATCAGTGGCCTGACCAGATCCACCTGCTCGCCAGTCCCGGCCTGCTGGCCTTCAGCCTGATCTTCGCCACGCTGCTGGGGATCGGCGGCGGCCTGTACCCGGCGATCTGGGCAACCCGCATGATGCCGATGGACGCGATCCGCCGCGGATAGCGGGCCGGCGGTCAGTTCTGCCCCGGCGGGTCTGGTTGGCAGAATGATCAAGGCAGAATGATGGCTGCAGTCTCGGTGAATGTGCAGCAGCGTGGCGACCGTCTGGATCATTCTGCCGTGATCATTCTGCCGACAACACTGCCGTGTGAGTTTCTGGACTCGATCAGAGTTTCTGGCGATTCTGACCAGGGAACTGCTCAGAGCGGCGTCAGAGTTCTCGAGAACGTCTTCAGGGCTCACGCGGCTACGGCACGATCAGCGTTGGCAGCGCCAGGGGAAACGAGAGCAGAGCCATGTCCAGACAGGCAGCACGATCTCAGTTCGAGGCAGAATGCGGTTTCGCCAACGAGGGCGGGGCTTTGAAATGCAGCAAGGCGGTCGCGACGAATGGTCGGTGCCCAATCTCGAAACAAGCGTTTCAGTTGATTGTCACGCTGTTCCTTGCAGGTTCGCTGTTCTTTGAAGCGAGATCGGCTTCCGCTCAGGATGAGCCAGCGACGACGAGTAACTCGCGGTCGCCGGAGCGTTCGTCGTGGACCGAACCGATCAACGGGCTGCGGTTCCGGCTGCGGATCGACAAGGAAGTCTGGCAGTCGTGGGAGCCGCCGTTCTTCTGGCTGGATATTCGTAACGAGGCAGATCGCGTCTGGTCCGCTCAGCAGCTGCGTAATGAGTTGCCGCTCAACCATCACGGTAACCATCTGCAGATCGTGCAGAAGATTCCGGGGGCACCTTCTGCTGGTGATCCTGGCTCGCGAAGCTGGAGTCCGTCCGAACTGGCTGCACTGTTCCTGCAGCCGAATCAGAGGTTTAAGTTCGGCCAGCCCGGATTTCGTGAGCTGGTTGTCGGCGGCGAGATCGCCGTTCGCATCGATTTAAAGTCGCTCGCCGTTCAGCGGTGGAGTGACGGAGTGCAGCCGGACACCGCGACGCTCAGCCTGTGCCGGCGGATGGAGGCCGGGCCGGAGTTCCTCGCGCGCCCGATCAAGGTAGCTGTCCTGCCGCCAGGCATGCGGGCCATCAAGCAGATGGACGACTTCCTGACGGCGTACGACGTCGACGGGGCGAGTGTCGAAGCGGGGTTTGTGCCGGAATCGACTCGCCTGGTTGACGGCGAGGAGATCCGGGCGACGTTTGTGGTGCGCAACGTGGGCCATCAGTCCTTCACATATGACTTCGGTGGCGACTATCGAGGAGCGAATCGGCACAACCGCTTCAAGATCGAGGTGCGGGATCGTGATGGAAATCCGATGAAGGATCCGGATGAAGGCCGCTTCGATTTTGGTGGCCTCGGAGGCGGGCTGCGGGTTTATCCCGGTCGCCTCTCGTCGCAGCCACTCGATCTGACGAAGTATCGCACCTTCCCGGGGCCGGGTGAGTACACCGTCTCTGCCAGGTTCGTTCTGGAGAACGCGTTCAGCAGTGGCGAGCAGCAGTTTTCAATTCCCGTGGAATCGAAGTTCGCTGTGACGATTCTGCCTCGGACTGAGGAGAACGTTGGAGCGGCGCTGGAACGCTCGTTTGCTCGCTGTCGGAAGGCGGGTGGCGAGGACCTGAACCGAATGATCGACCGACTGTGTGCGTTCGGCGGCGAGTCTGCCGTGCCGGGGCTGCGGGAACTGGTGCGGACTGGTTCCGAGGACCATCAGCTGGCGGCCATTCGTGGGCTGGGACTGATTCCTGAGCCGTCGGCGCTGCAGGTGCTTCTTGAGCTGGAACGACAACCGGAGTTGCGTGTGGCGGCGCTGCAGTCGCTGGGGTCGTTTGCGGATGACGAGGCTGTTGACCGAGTTGCTGTGGCGCTGGTCGATCGCGAGCTTGACGTTCGAGTGGCTGCCGCCGGGACGCTGGGGCAGATGAAGTCGACTACCGCCGTGCAGGCGTTGCTGTCGCGTCTGAAGGCAGTGCCGATCAAGCTCGGGTCGATCACTCGCGGGCCGGGCGAAAACGGGCCGGGCGAAACCGTGGCCGAGCAGCAGGCACTTGTGGCAGCTCTGGGCGCGACGGGAGCGGCGACCGCGTTGCCGGTGGTTCGGTCGTCGCTGGACGCCGTTGATGATCGTGTTCGTCGCACGGGTGTTGCGGCGATCATTCAGTTCTCGACGGCGGAAGCGGCGATTGCTCTGCGCGAGTATGCGGAGGACGGTGACCTTGATTTTCGCGAGTTCGTCATCAGGCACCTGGCGGAAACGCTGCGGCAGCCGATCACGGCCGAATGGCTGGTTCCCGTGATCCGTTCGCGGAATGGAGAGAACACGATTGGGGACGCGCCGCGACTGTTGCGGCTCTTCACCGACGATCAGGCAGCGCCGGCACTTGTCAGCTGCCTCGACTTCAGCAATCCGAACATTCGCAGCTACTACAACCTGACGATCATGCAGCAGCAACTCGCCTGTCGGTCGGGGCTGGCCGTTGACTGGATCAACGACCTGAACCGCAACGGCACGGCGGAAGAAACGGCGAAGAACCGGGACACGCTCGCGCGGCTGCGTGCCTGGGTTGCTGAGTACCAGAAGAAGCCGTGGCGTGAAGCATCTGAGCCCTGGCGGTTGTCGCGTGGACAGGAACATCGGACATGGGGGCCAACGATTGGCAACGTACGGATTCGAGCGAGAGCAAATAACTCCGTCTGGCCGGAAGGACTGCCGCAGGTGCTGATCGTCGACGTGTCGAATCCGAATTCCGGGTCGGTGGTCATGGAGTCGCACCCGGCGGTGATTGAAGTTGAGGTCGACGGCGAGTGGTACGCGCACGATCCGGATGTCGACACGCGGATTCGCGGCGACTGGCACGCGTACAAGGGGAATCGGTTCCACTCGTACCAGCTAACGCCGAACTGGAAGCGAGTCAGCGATGGCGAGTCGCTCGTTCTGATGCCCGGGGCGCACACGGCTCGAATCCGGCTGACTGTTCCGCCGGAGACGAATCGGGCGGCGCTCGCAACCAGCCTCCCGGTGAAGTTTCGTGTCGTGGCGATTGACACGAACTCGGACGCAGAAAGTCGTTGATCGCTCCGCGATCGAAACGCCGCTGCCGCTCGCTCAGTGGTCGGTTTCGCAAGTTCATATAGGGATCCCATCTGATCGTTTAACCCGAAGCCGGAGGTGACTGCGTTGGAAACCGGTCCGAAAACGCCGTCGCCTCCGGCTTCGGGTCAAACGAGAGAACCCTGTCTGAACGTCTGAAACGGACCACTCTGGATGCGTTCAAAACAACTTCCCGTTTTACAGTAGCGCCTTGCCCCGCGCGGTTGGGCTGGCCTCGCGGAGCGAGGCGCCACTATGGGGAAGTTGTTCCAGACACGTCACTTAATCTCCGGAGCGCCGGGTCGATTGCTGTTGTGGCGAGGCCCGGTCAGACTCAGTGATTGCGCTACGACCGCGGAGCGGTCAGCGACATTCTTCAGCGACTGACTTCAGATCGACCTCCGGGACACTGCTCATGGACTCTGCCGCCGTCTGGACGATTCTCACGATCTGCACCGGAATGCTGGTTGTCATCGGAGGCATCCTCGCTCTGCGGCTGCACGCCTTTCTGGCCCTCACTCTGGGAGCGCTGGTCGTTGCCGGGATGACGCCGACTGATACCGACGTCACGATCGCGGCTCGGGTGGCCAGCGGCTTTGGTTCAACGGCGGGCAAGATTGGCATTCTGATCGCGATGGCGTCGATCATTGGAAAGTGCCTGCTCGACAGTGGCGCGGCGGATCGGATTGTGCGGACGGTGCTTGGCTGGTTTGGTGAGAAGTTCGCACCAGCGTCGTTCATTCTCAGCGGGTTTCTGCTGGGCGTGCCCGTGTTCTTTGACACGGTCTTCTACCTGATGATTCCGCTCGGCAAGGCCATGCAGGTGCGGACCGGGCGGAACTACCTGCTGTTTGTGCTGACCATTGTGGCGGGAGCGACGATGGCTCATTCGCTCGTCCCGCCAACGCCGGGGCCGCTGGTTGTCGCCGAGGAACTGGGCATCGACATCGGCACGATGATTCTCGCGGGCTGCATCGTCGGGTTCTTCACGGCTGGTTTCGGGTATCTCTATGCGGCTCTGTTTGCCAATCGGATCTGGGAACTGCCACTCCGTGAGTCGGCGGACTTTTCGTTGAAGGACCTGGAAGAGCTGTCGAATCGAGACGAGTCCGAGTTGCCGCCGTTCTGGCTGTCTGTCCTGCCGATCCTGCTGCCGGTCGTGCTGATCGCTGGCTACACGATTGTGAAGTCTGTGTGTGCGGCGAACGAGATTGAACTCTCACCCGCTGTCAGCACGACGCTGGCGACACTCGGCGACAAGAACATTGCTCTGATCATCTCGGCGGTCATCGCGATGCTGACGCTGTGGAAGACGCGCGGTCTGACTCGGCAACAGCTGGCCGATGCGGTGGGTTCGTCGCTGGCCAGCGGGGGGATCATCATCCTGATCACGTCTGCGGGCGGAGCGTTTGGCGGAGTCTTGCGGGAGACCGGAATCGCGGAGCTGATCAAGGACCTGCCGGACACTTCGCCGGCGATGATCATCACGCTGGCCTTCCTGATCACGACCGCAATCCGCACGGCTCAGGGGTCGGCGACGGTCGCGATGATGACCGCGGTGGGGATTCTCTCTGGCCTGGCGACGTCCGGGGCGCTGCCGTTTCATCCGGTGTACCTGGCTCTGGCCATCGGCTGTGGATCGAAGCCGATCGCCTGGATGAACGATTCCGGGTTCTGGGTGATCACTCGCATGAGCGGCATGACGGAAGGCGAGGGGCTGAGATTCATCACCCCGATGACGGCCCTGATGGGACTTGTTGGACTCGTTGTGACAATCATCGGAGCGACGCTGTTTCCGATGGTGTGATGTGACGAGACTGTGATTGTGCGTTTGTAAGAGATGATCGCTCCCTCTCCCCCGGATCGTTCGCGACGAGTCGCTTACCACTGGCAAAATGGATCGCCGCGAACGATCTGGGGGGAGAGGGTCGGGGTGAGGGGGCTTTCGCGAGACTCAAGTGCCGAATCGCCAGCCGCGACGTCTGACAGAGTACGCACGCAGCCTCCGGGCCACGCAGACAGAAGCGGAGTCCCTGCTGTGGGGTGTGCTCCGCTCACGGCGGTTGTGCGGTCTGAAGTTTCGTCGCCAGTACCCGATCGATCCGTTCATCGTCGACTTTGCCTGCGTTGAAAAGAAGCTCGTCGGCGAGCTTGACGGCGGCTACCACGAGTACGTGGAAAATCAGGACAGAACGCGACAGCAGCAACTGGAATCGGCTGGCTGGTCGGTGATCCGATTTACGAATGAAGACGTGGCGGGCGATGTTGAGGCTGTCGGGATCGCGATTGCCCGGCACCTGGGAATCGAGCCCCGCTTTCGAGGACGAAAGCCAGGTTGATAGAGTGCCCCCTGACCCTCTCCCCCCGCAGCGGAGCTGGTTCCGCGATCGAACGCACATTGCAGGGGAGAGGGAACCAGACTCGAATTGTGCGGCTGCCACGCGAGTGCTCGTTGGTCACTCGTGACATTGTGCTTCCGGGCGACACGTTGCGTCTCTCAATGGAAACCGAGCGATGACTGACCAGAAAGCGACGAGAATCCGTTACCTGATCGTGATTGCGGCGACGGTGATGTCGTTTCTGCTGTATCTCGATCGCTTCTGTGTGTCGTTTGCGATCGACTATATCCGGCAGGACCTCAGCCTGTCGCAGACCCAGGCGGCCCGGTTTCTCAGTCTGTTCTTCTGGTCGTACGCGCTGGCTCAGGTTCCGGCCGGGTGGTTCAGTGATCGATACGGTGCGCGGATCATGCTGGTCGTCTACATCCTGACGTGGTCGGCGTTTACCGTTGTTATTGGCGGCGCGACGACTTTCTTTGTCCTGATGGTCGGACGGCTCTTCTGCGGTCTGGGCCAGGCCGGGGCGTACCCAACGGCGGCGTCGATCGTGGGACGCTGGATGCCGGTTGCGGCTCGAGGCAGCGCGAGTGCTGTCGTCGCGATGGGCGGACGGATCGGCGGTGCCGCAGCGTTTGCTCTGACCTCGCAACTGATCGTCATGCTCGTGCCGATGGGAACTCCGGTTGAGGTGACGCCAAAGGACATTCTCACGGATTCCGAAGTCATCGAGCGATTGCAGGCCGAGCCGGTTGAGGGCTTCGGGAATGTGGCGAAAGCTCGCGTGCTGCGTCAGTACCTGACTTCGGCACAACTCGGCGCGCTCGACTCTGCGGCCTTTGAGATCGTTGGTGAAGACGATGATGAGAAGCGTGTCTATTCCGAGGTGCCAAAGGATACGCTGGCGGAGATTGTGAACCGGTTGATCGAGCAGCCAGCGATTTACGACGAAGAGCTGATGGGCAGTTACAAGCTGCCGAACGAAGCTCTGGCGATGCTCAAACGGTCGGCGGCCGGAGAGTCGCTGACGCCGAACGAGCAGTCTCGCTTTCACCGGTTTCTGGTGGAGGGCACTTTCCCCAACGGAATCGCCCGACTGTACGGCAAGGGCTGGCGACCAATTCTGTATATCTACGGAGCGGCGGGGATCTTTGTGGCCGGACTGTTCTGGCTGGTGTTCTACAACCGGCCCGAGTTGCATCCGTGGTCGAACGAGGGCGAGCATCGGCTGATTCTGGCGGGGCGGGAAGAGCTGGCTCTGCATGAAGGCAAAAAGCTGGAAGCCGCGCCCGTCTGGCCGCTGATGAAGAGCATGAATATGTGGTTCAACTGCATTTCGCAGTGGGGCACGAACGTCGGCTGGCTGTTCCTGGTGACCTGGCTGCCTCGATATCTGATGGAAGTCCACAACGTGCCGATCATTCAACGCGGCTACATGACGATGACGCCGGTGCTGATTGGTATGGTCGGAATGCTCTCCGGTGGCCGGGCGACCGATCTTGTGGCGGCGAAGCTGGGCATCAAGTGGGGACGCCGGCTGCCGATCGGTGTGTCGCGAGCCGTTGCGATGAACGCTTATCTGTGCTGCATCGGGATCACGACGCTGTTGCCGGCGGATTCGTCACTGAACGCGCCGTGGGTCTTTGTCGGCCTGCTGTCAGTCGTCGCGTTTTCGACAGACTTCGGGACACCATCGGCCTGGGCGTTCGCTCAGGATATCGGTGGCCGGCAGGTCGGAGCCGTGCTGGGCTGGGGGAACATGTGGGGGAACCTGGGAGCAGCTCTTTCTCCTGAGATCTACAACTTTTTCCTGGGTGAGACGCCGGGCCTCCGGGAATGGAACATCATGTTTGGAGTCTGTGCGGCGGGGTATCTTCTTTCGGGCGTTTGCGGCATGATGATGGACGCCTCGAAGCCGATCGAAGGTGTCGAGGCGTCCCCTTCTGCATCGAATGAGTCATAGGAAGTTTCTCACACAAAGGCACTAAGGCACGAAGAAGTCAGACTGGGAATTCGTTTGTGCCTTCGAGCCTTCGTGTGAGACTAAATTCAGTCAGCCATGTTTGCGTGAGGCTTAGCGTGAGTAACTTCAATCGTCGTGATTTTCTGGCATCGGCAACTGCTGGATCGACTGCCGCCGCTCTGGCTGCGTCTGGGCAGCTCGTGTTTGCCAATGAAGACGAGGCGAAGCATTCGCCGCTGGATGGTCTGCCGAAGGGCAAAGCTGAGCATTGCGTGATGGTCTGGCTGGGTGGAGGAGCCTGCCATATCGATACGTGGGATCCAAAACGCAAAGGCGATGCGTCAGGCAAGGACAAGAAGCCGGGCTCGTACTACGACCCGATTTCGACGGCCATTGAGGGCGTGCAGGTCTGCGAGCATCTGCCGAAGTGTGCCGACATTCTCGACCGCTTTAACCCGATTCGCTCGACGCATCACGAGGTCATCGACGAGCACGCGGCGGCCACCAACCGGATGCATACCGGAAGGGCGACGAGCGGCACGATCGTTTATCCGTCCGTTGGTTCGATCGTTGCTCACGAACGTGGACCGGCCGGAGACGCGGCTCCGGCCTACGTGCTGATTGGTTACCCGAACGTGACGCGCGGCCCAGGGTTTCTCGGAGCGCAGGCCGGTTATGTTTATCTGACCGACACCAGTGAGGGACCAAACGGGCTGAGCCGTTTCGACCAGATTACGGACGCGCGACAGGCCCGTCGTGAGCGGCTGCTGAGTCGGGTCCGCGAAGTTTACCGTTCGAAGACGGAAGGTGACCGACGGATTGCCGATTACGACGCGACAGTGCAGGAAGCTCTGCGACTTTCCGGGCCCGAGTTCATGACAGCCTTTGAACTCGACCGCGAAGCTGGCGACCTGCGGAATCGCTATGGCGGAGAATTCGGCCAGCGCTGTCTGCTCAGCCGCCGATTGATTGAGCGCGGCGTGCGATTCATCGAAGTCTCGCACAACCTGAACTTCGTCAACGGAACCGGCTGGGACACGCATAACGAGGGGCAGCTCAATCAGCATCTGCTGATCAAGGAGCTGGATACTGCGCTGTCGACGCTCGTGCTGGACCTCGAAGAAAAGAAACTGCTCGACAAGACGTTGATCGTCGTGGCGACTGAGTTTGGTCGGCCGGCGAAGTTCGACGGCGGTGGCGGACGAGGCCATCAGTCGAAAGCGTTCAGCACGGTCCTTGCTGGCGGTGGTCTGCAGACCGGCAAGGCGATCGGCACGACGGACGAACTCGGCATGGCGATCGTCGACCGTCCGGTTTCGGTGCCGGACCTGCACGCGACGATGCACTGGGCTCTGGGAATCGACCCGACGAAGATTCTGTACGCAGGCGATCGCCCGGTCCCGATCACCGACGGCGGCGTCCCAGTCCGCGAGCTGTTTGTCTGAGGTCGTCGATCTGAGGCGATTCGTTTAACGCCCAGCCGCAGGCGCCGGCCACCAGAACGGTTGAAACTGTCAGGGTGGCCGGCGCCTGCGGCTGGGCGTTAAACAAGGCTGGCAGATCCGAAACGTGAAATGCGGCCAACGCGTTCGCTTTTCTCTCGATACACTCCTGCGGAGTTCTTTCGTCAATGCTGTACCACAAGCTGATTCACCCCGAGATCAACGCCATCATTGGTCGGGCCGGGCACCATTCGAAGATTCTCATTGCGGACGGGAACTATCCGGCGTCGAGTACGCTGGGGCCGAATGCGGAGCTGATCAGTCTGAATCTGATGCCGGGCGTCGTCAGCGCGACGCAGGTGCTTGAAGCTCTGGTGTCGGCGATTCCAATCGAAGTCGCCAACACGATGGGGATTCCGGAAGACGATCCTTATGCAGGGGCAGGGGATCCTCCGGTGTGGAACGAGTACCGTCGAATCTTCGCGGAGAACAACGTCGAGGTTGAGCTGCAGCCGATTCAGAAGTGGGACTTCTATGACGCCGTTGCGTCCCGGGATCTGGTGCTCACGATTCAGACGGCCGAACAGGAGTTGTGGGCCAATCTGCTGCTGTCGGTCGGCGTGAGAAAGCCTGGCGAGTAGCTGCGTCAGTGTCCGATCGGCGACTCTCGCCTGAGTTCGCGTCACTGTCGCCCGGTCGCCGCCAGGTGACGCGGAATCGGCCTCGCGCGGCGTCCCACAATGCGGCAAGCGTCGTGGCGTTCAACGTAACGAACATCAGTTGCAGGCCGAACAGCAGCGACGGTCGGTCGATGCGCTGGCAGAACCACCCGACGAGTGCCGACGCGTAGAAGCCCGCGTGCAGAATGCCGAGGATGCGATAGGCCGGCTGGTCCAACAACAGAATGTTGCAGACGGCGATGGCCAGCAGCAGCGCGGGCGACGCCAGCCGCAGGATTTTGTGCGAGAAGAACTCGAACCAGATCGGGTTCCGCCACGGCAGCAGCCACTCGGGATGCTGGATCATCAGCTGCGCGGCACCCGCGATGGTTCGACGTTTGCGGATCGCCTCACAACCGAGCGATGCGGACGGCTGGTCCCAGGCAACGGCTTCTGGTTCGAACACGCAGAGTGTTTTCTGAGTCACGGCCTGCATCGGGATGACGACATCGTCGAGCAGCGTGTTTGCCGGGATTGGCTGGAAGAGTGATCGGCGGATGGCGTACAGCGCACCGGTTGCTCCCGGAACACTGCGGAACTGCGACTCCGACTTGCGAATCAGCTTCTCGTAATGCCAGTACGCGCCGATGCCGCGGCGAGCGGTCGACGTTGTCGATTCCTGATCGAACATCAGTTCGCCCGAAACCGCGCCGACTCGTTCGTCAGCAAAGTTGGCGAGGAGTTCCGGAATGGCATTGTCAGAAAGTCGCTGCCGCGCATCGCACAGCACGACGAGATCACTGCGGCACTGCGGGATCAGCTCGTTGAGAATGGCCGGCTTGCCGCGACGTTCGTTGAATGCGAACAGGCGAATACGGTCATCGCCGATCTGTCGGATCAGGTCGCAGGTGCGGTCGGTCGATCCGTCCGAGCCGACGAGGA
>Ga0070727_10001868_pt1 | contig 21212 bp, 16 predicted proteins | sample tdAd472_FD_66722 | JGI IMG/M metagenome (GOLD analysis project Ga0070727, IMG submission 66722) | Marine sediment microbial communities from the Atlantic coast under amendment with organic carbon and nitrate - tdAd47.2 | ecosystem: Environmental > Aquatic > Marine > Coastal > Sediment | place...
GAAGACAGAAGACAGAAGACAGAAGACAGGGAGCGGAGGCCGGCTGAAACCATCCGGTGCTGCGATTCTCCGACCAAGCAGGTAAAAATAATGAGCAAGAATGAACAAATGGTTAAAAACTTCAATCGGCCAGCGCTTTCAATAAATAAAAAATTGAAATCCTGCCGGTGGATAGCGATGGTTTTGATTCTGTTGGCGCCTGGATATGCTGCTGCACAATTAATTGGCGTTGAAAATGGCGACTGGCGCTTCTTGGGTGGTGATGCAGGCCATACCCGTTCCTCTCCACATTTGAACCAGATTAATGCATCCAACTTTTCTGACCTGGAAGTTGCCTGGAGCTGGCGGGGGGACAATTTCGGTCCGGCCGTGGAATATACGGCACGTTCTACGCCGCTTCACGTGAACGGTATTCTCTACACCGTGGCAGGTCAGCGCCGCCAGGTGGTCGCTATTGACGCTGCCAGTGGCGAAACTGTGTGGACTTTCCGTGAGCCGGAAACGATGCGTTACCTGCGTTCGCCCCGTACCGATTTCGGAAAAGGTGTCGCCTACACCGAGCTGGATGGTCGGGGAGTCGTACTTGTCACTTCGCCAGCTTTTTTTCTTTGGGCGCTGGATGCGATCACTGGCAGGCCGTTGGAAAATTGGGGAGTACCGACCGGTGTTGCAAGTTTTTCAGAGTCTGGTGTTGTCGACTTAATCCCCGATCTGGTCGACGGTTGGCAACCCTGGGCAGACTGGCAGGCGAGTGGAGGAGTGTATGACCCCGACCATGGAATTCCGCGTCAGTTGGGTATGGTGACTGCGTCGTCTCCACCTATCGTGGTCAATGACGTCGTGGTTGTACTGGTCGGTCATGAACCTAGCTACGATCAGACCCGTATAGAAAATGTGCCTGGTGACATTATGGGCTACGATATCCGTACCGGTGAACGGCTGTGGAAATTTCATGTTATTCCCCGGCCTGGAGAATTCGGTCATGAGACCTGGGAAAACGACGCCTGGCGCTGGTCCGGGGATATGTCTTCCTGGGCGCCGGCTGCGGCAGACCCGGAGCTGGGTCTGGTTTACCTGGTGACCAACGCATCCACGGTGCAGTCCTATACCGGGCACCGGCCAGGACACAACCTGTTCGGTGGCAGTGTGCTCGCCCTTGACGTGAATACCGGAGAGCGCAAATGGCACTTCCAGATCCATCACAGCGAACAATGGAACTACGACATTCCCACAGCACCTATTCTGCTGGATCTGACAGTAGACGGAGAGGAAATACCGGCGCTTATCCAGAATACCAAGCAGGGTCTCATTTTTGCATTTAATCGCGAAACCGGCGAACCGATCTGGCCAATTGAAGAGCGACCAGTTGAGCAAACCCAGGTGCCGGGCAATTACACGGCTCCAACCCAGCCCTATCCCACCTGGCCGGAACCACTGGACCCCATCGTGCTGAACGGTATTACCGAGGAATTCGTCATGGATTACACGCCCGAGCTGAGAAGCCAGGCACAGCAGGTTTTGGGTCAGTTCCTGGTGGGTGGACTCTACATGCCTTCGCTGCCGGCCAATCACGACAATCCCTACCGCAATGTAGTCGGTTGTGTAGGAGGTCTTAATATCTACCATCCACCAGTCGCTGACCCCACTACCGGTATTATGTACGCGTCCCACCGACGTGGTTGCAGCGCACCGGCGTTTATGGAGCCGACCAACGGTGTCGACGAAGAAAGAGGCTTGCCGGGAATGTCTGCCGAGGCCTGGCGTGGACGCGAACGACATACCCCTACTACAGGTACCACCGTGGCCGCCTGGGCACCGGGGCGCAACAGTGCTTTTCTCCCACTCATTGATCGTCTGCCAGTGTACAAACCGTTATTCCAGGGCCTGGCCGCCTATGACATGAACACCGGCGAGAAACTGTGGGATTTGCCTGTCGGTGAAACTCCCGACAACATCAGGAACCACCCGGCGCTGCGTGGCATCGACATTCCTCCCACCGGTGGAACAGGGCATTCCATTCAGATGGTTATGGGTGACTTGCTGGTGCAGACTACTGAGGACTTGCGTGGTGATGCTGAGCTGAATGCAAAGGGTAACCCGGTGCTAAATGCCCGTGACAAACGTACAGGTGAGGTGCTGGCCCAGGTGGAAATTCCGGTACCTGGACAGTATGGCATGATGACTTATATGCATGACGGCGTTCAATATATCGTTGTGCAGTCTGGCAGTGTCAAAAGAGGTCAACCCGGAAGGCTGGTAGCCCTCAGGTTACCGGCATCGGAATTACAGAACTAAGAAACCTCTGATTAATTTCTAGTATTAATCAGAGGTTTACCAAAGGTAACTAATAATATATCGGGTCAGGTATCCACTGGATTACCGGCTGCATCTGCGGAGGGAAGTATGAATTTTCGTAAATTGTTTGTGTTGGCCCTGGGCGTATTGGGGCTGCAGTCCATGGTCAGCATGGCGACCGCCCAGGACGCTATTGAGGAGATGATCGAGGAGACCGTCGAGTGGATAACCCTGGGAAGCGATTTTGCCCATACACGATCCACCACGGCCAGTCAGATTACGGCAGAAAATTTTACTGATCTGGAAGTGGCCTGGATCTGGGACGGTGCCAGTTTCGAAGCTCAGAGTGGCAGATCGACGCCAAGTTACATTAATGGGCGTCTTATCACAGTAGCGGGAGCGCGTCGGCATGTGGTGGCCATCGATCCCAGGACTGGCGCGACTATCTGGTCATATCGTGAGCCCGACACCGGTCGCTGGGATTACTCCATGCGGGCCGACTACGGCAAGGGAGTCGGCTATGCCAATATCGACGGAAGAGACGTTGTCTATATTGTGTCACCTGGCTTCTTTCTGACGGCGCTGGATGCAGTAACCGGCGAACCGCTGGAAGGCTTTGGTCGACAGGTACCAATCGATGGTTTTCCTGATACCGGCGTAGTGGACCTGCTAGCTGATCTCGGCCATCCCTATGACCCCTACGAAGGCATTCCATTGGAGCGGGGCTATATCACCAATTCGTCGCCGCCAATCGTGGTCAATGATGTGGTCATCGTGGGTAATTCTGCCGAACAGGGCTATCACCAGTCGCGAATTGAAAACGTACCCGGGGATATCCTTGCCTACAATGCCCGTAGCGGCGAGTTTTTGTGGAAATTTAACGTCATTCCCCGACCGGGCGAGTACGGTCATGAAACCTGGGAGAACGATGCCTGGAGCTTCACCGGCGATGTTTCGTCCTGGGCGCCGATGTCTGCCGATCCTGATCTGGGTCTGGTCTATATTCCTACCAATCCACCTACCATTGATTACTACGGGGGACACCGACCCGGAGACGGCCTGTTCGGTACCAGCCTGATTGCGCTGGATGTGCGCACCGGGGAGCGCGCGTGGCACTATCAGATGGTGCATCACGATGTGTGGAATTATGACACGCCGACGGCACCCATTTTACTTGATGTTAATACCGTGCAGGGTGAAGTGCCTATCGTCGCGCAAGCCACCAAACAGGGCTATGTCTATACTTTCAATCGGGAAACAGGCGAGCCCGTCTGGCCTATTGAAGAAGTCCGGGTTCCACCTTCCACGGTGCCAGGGGAGCAGCTGTCAGTTACACAGCCGGTTCCCAGCAGACCGGCACCGTTCGATTACGTTGGTTCCAGCGAAGAACTTCTGGCTGATTTCACTCCGGAAATATTCCAGCAGTCACTGGCGGCGGTGGCTGAATTCAAGATGGGGTCGGTGTTCAACCCACCGATGATTCGCAACGGTGAACCAGGGATCAGGGCATCGCTTCATTGCCCCAATGGTGCAGTTAACATTACTCACCCGCCGGCCGCCGATCCTCAATCCGGTATTCTCTATATTTCTTCACGCTTTTCCTGCGCGGCACGAGCGCTGGTAACTGGTGCTGAAGCGGACACCTATTACGAAGCGCCAACTGGACTCACGTTGTCAAACTACGCTGTAGCCAGTGCCAATCCCGGTCCGCGCCATCCGACTGGAATTCCTTTGTGGAAGCCTCCGTACAGCCGCATTACCGCCATAGATATGAATACCGGCGAGCACCTGTGGATGATACCCACTGGCGATACGCCGGATCGGGTAAGGAATAATCCGGCGCTGCAAGGTGTTGATATCGGAAATACCGGTTCCGGGGCGGTCTCTCAGGTAGTGGTGCTGGGTAACATGCTGGTTCACACCAATGTCAGCGCTGATGGTACTCCTCATCTGTTTGCGGTGGACAAGGGTACTGGTGAGGAACTGGCCAGGCTGGAAGTGCCAGAGGTAACTCGTTATGGCATGAGTTCCTGGGTGCACGATGGTAAACAGTACATCATACTGCAGACCGCCAGCAGACTGACGGCGATGGCGCTGCCAGACTAGGCGCTAAATAGCTGTTCGCCAGGGGTTCACAGATTGTTCTATGGTCAGTTCAGGGGTGGGTAAAAATCACCCCGACGAACTTCTACGCCTGAATCTGCCATCAACCTTTCGAACAGGCCCAGCGATTGCTCGACAGTCAGCCCGCTGTCGAGTATGGAGGTGGGATAATCCGGCCTAACCACTCTGCGCGCATAATTCTGGTCATAGTGGTAGAGGTAGACCACATCCGGATCGATTAATTTTGCGCATTCCGCCGTGGCTTCCGGCGTCATGCGACCAATGGGAATATTCATTGGCAGAAAAGCGACGTCGATATTCTGCAGGGCCTTTACTTCGGCTACGCATTCAGTGACCCCGGCAAAGAAAAATCGTTTGCCACCAAATTCCAGCACGTAACCATTGGCGTCGCCTTTGGGGTGTTCAGGGGCACCGGGGATGATGTCGTAAGCTGCGATGGCCTCGATCGTCAGGCCTGCAATCCTTATCATTTCACCGTTATTGAGGACTACACCCGTGGCTAAAGACTCCAGGCTGTTGGCCGGGATGACTACAGGTGTGTTCGCTCTGCTGAGTCGGTTGATGGTTTCGATATCCAGGTGGTGAGCAGGATTATCGGTGACCAGAATAAGATCGGCGGACTTTGCGTTGGGCAGGCCGCGCACACCCCAGGGATCGATAAGAATCACCTGGTTATCGTATTCAAGTTGTACGCTGGAATGTATCAGTGGCGTAATCTCTATAGGTCCGCTTTCCCCAGGCACGGTATCAGCCCAAGATAAAGAAACCGCAGACAGCATTGCGGCTGCAAAAATAAGAAGATTTTTCATTGCAGGATTCCTCAAATCATCTGCCAGGTTACGGGAGTTTCAATGCCAACAACTCACCAGTGCTGCGGCGGCCACTGACCGCGATGACGATGTATTGTTGTCCATCTAGCATGTAAGTCATTGGGGAGCCGGTCTGTGGTGCTGGCAGTCTTACTGCGCCGACTTCCTCACCACTTGCCTTGTCGTAAGCTCGTAACCAGGCGCTGAGCTCGCCGTCTTCGCCGGTAGTTTCCTCGCCTTCACCCCCGATCAGCAAGGATTTGGTAACCAGTGTGCCTATCGAGACTCCCTGGCCGGTGCGGGGAAGATCCAGATCCTGCAAGGCAGGATGATTACGAATTCGGTCGGGTGTGGCGCCGTGAGGTACTTTCCACAGAATTTCACCTGCATTCATGTCGATGGCAGTGATAACCCCATAGGGAGGCTTCAGAAGCGGCAAGCCGTCAACCAGCAGGCTGCGTGGTGGATTACCCCTGCTGGAGCTCGGCACTTCCCGCGGCGGCGGTGTAAAGGCGCCAGTTGAACCGGCACCAGCCGAAACTCTGGGACCGGAAACTGCACTGCCCTGGATATAAGCCATATCCGACTGACCGGGGTAAGGTTCCACGAGTCCCATGCTACTGACGCTGCTATTGGATGAGATATAAAGAATACCGGTTTCAGGGTCGAAGGATCCGCCAGGCCAGTTGGTGCCACCACCCATGGCCGGAGCCATCAGGGTGCCAAGTGGCCCATCAATGTTGCTAACCACCGGTGGGGTAAAAATCGGCCCCATCTTATGCCAGCTGGCAATCTCGATGGCTTTTTGCCTTAGCTCCGGGGTGAAATCGATCAGCTCGTCAATGGAGGTGCCCTGGCGATCATAGGCCGGCGGTTTGGTAGGGAAGGGCTGCGTGGCAGAATACCACTCGCCGGGGACGTCTCCCCGTTCCACTGGTTGTTCTTCGATAGGCCAGATGGGTTCGCCGGTTATCCTGTCAAATACATAAAGGAATGCCTGCTTGGTGGGTTGTGCCACGGCCTTGACCAGGCGCCCATCCACGGTGATATCGACCAGTATAGGGGCGCAGGGAATGTCGTGATCCCAGATGCCATGATGAACTAGCTGGTAGTGCCACTTCCTTGCGCCGGTATGGAGGTCGACTGCCAGCAGGGTATCAGCAAATAAATTGTCACCCGGGCGGTAGGCGCCATAGTAGTCCCCGGTTCCCGCTTCCACTGGCAGGTAAACAGTCTCCAGTTCTTCATCAATTGAAATCTGCGCCCAAACTCCGGTATTGCCGGTATAGTCGGCAGATCCATCAAGCCAGGATTCGTAACCGTATTCGCCACGGAAGGGGACCGTGTGGAAAATCCATAACCGTTCCCCGGTACGCACGTCGAAGCCACGCACAAAACCCTTGACGTTCTCCCGGCTGCGGGGGTTGCCGCCGGTGCGGTGGGCAGCGCCGATAATGACTACGTCCTTGGCGATCATTGGTGTAGCATGCAGGCCGATTTCTCCAGTCACCAGATCGATCTGCTGGTCGAGATTCTGTTTCAGGTCGACTATGCCGTTGTCACCGAAACTGGAGACAGGTCGCCCGGTTTCTGCATCCAGGGCAATCATGCGATAGCCCGGTGTGACGTAAACAACCCGTTTGTCAGCACCTTCCTGCCAGAACGCCAGGCCCCTGCCTGACAGCGCCCTGGGAGCGTTGGCACCACGCTCTCCTTCGTCCAGGCTGTAAACCCATTTCAATTCTCCGGTGGCGGCGTCCAGTGCTACGACAGCGCGACGGGACCCCGCAGTACTGTACATGACGCCGCCTACCATCAGCGGAGTGGACTGGAAGCGGTATTCTGGGCGCGGGCCCAGGTTATCGGTTTTGAAGCGCCAGGCCACCTCGAGATCAGAAAAATTGCTGGCATCAATCTGGTCCAGGCCCGAGTAGCGGGTGTGGCCCAGGTCACCACCGTAGGTGGGCCACTCTCCATTCGGCGCACCTTGCTGAGAGCTGGCGCTATAAAAAAAGGCTGCTGTTACGATGAATAAAGCCAGTTGCCGGTATTTCTTCATTATTCTTTCCTGCGGTCAAAAAATAGTAAGGCCATGAAGATTCACGCTGCTGTAAGCATCTCACAAATCAATCGCTAAAGTTTAGTCAGAGGTAGACACTGGAACTAACGATATTTCATTTTCCAAAAGGAATCTTGGGATTTGGCCTGAATTATTTTCGCTTGCGCTGGCCTTGGTAAGGGCGAAACGATGATCAAGCCGGCTTACGAGTATCCTGGTAGTATCCTTGAACTTGCTGCTATGTTGATCTGAAGGGTTGTGTGTTTGATGAGGAAGAATATGTTTTAAAATAATAAATTAAATTAGAAAGACTTCCTAATACATTGATATATAACTGATATATTTCTAAATAAATGATCGAGCTTACAAGGAATAGTATGGTCAGTATAGACCGGCATATAAGTCAGCGGCCTTGATCACTTGTTTGCAGAATAAATCACTTGTTTGCAAAATAAATAGGCAAACAAAGAACTTATTTAAAAACTGGCCGGTCGTAATTGACGTAATCTTTCTAACGTCAACGGCATCGTAACATTATGAATATTCTGATTACCGGAGCGAGCGGGCTAATCGGCAACGCGCTGACCAAGCACTTCAGTGAGTCTGGGCACCACGTAATTCCACTTGTCCGAGAACACTCTGTCAATCCTTTCAGCTGGCAACCTGACAAAGGTCTCATTAATCTGGACCACTCTGTAAATCTTGACGTGGTGATCAATCTTGCAGGTCCTGGGGTTGCAGACAAGCGCTGGTCCTCAACAAGGAAAAGGCAATTACTGGAATCCCGCGTAAATGGGACTCGACTGTTGAGTGAAGCACTGGCGCGGCGGGAACAAAAACCGCAGATTCTTATCTCTGCCTCCGCCATTGGTTATTACGGTCCGCGCGACGAAGAGCCAGTAGACGAATCTAGCGAGAGTGGAAGCGGTTTCCTGGCGGAGATAGCTCGTCAATGGGAAGCCGCCACGGAGGCGGCTGAGAATGCCGGTATACGAACAGTGCATAGCCGTTTTGGAATTGTTCTCAGTGAGGATGGTGGGGCTTTGGCACGGATGCTGCTGCCGTTCAAGCTGGGTTTGGGAGGTGTGATCGGTACTGGTAAGCAGATGATGAGCTGGATTTCGATCCACGACCTGACCAGAGTCTTCGACTTTCTGATCGATCGGCAAGAAATATCAGGTGCCGTTAACATTGTTGCACCCAGTCCGGTTAGCAATCGAGAGTTTACCCAGGTACTGGGCAAAGTACTCGGGCGACCGACTTTTCTACCTATGCCGACTTTGCAGGCACGATTGTTATTCGGTGAAATGGCGGAAGAAATTTTACTGACTGGCGCAAGAGTACTGCCGACCAGATTGCTGAATTCTGGATTCAAGTTTGCCGAGCCGGATCTTGAGCGAGCGCTACGCGCGGTGCTGCATCGATAACCAGATTTTTATGAGATCTTTATTAGGAATCCAATGACGGCACGCAATGAAGAAAGTCTCTCAGCAGAAGATACACTGATGCGACCCTGCGATAGTGTGGAGCGGATAATCAAACCCCGTGAAAAAGACCTGGGTGGCTTTTCGGTTCGACGTGTCTTGCCAGTTGCAGGTCGTCGAATGGTTGGGCCATGGATATTCTTTGATCACATGGGTCCGGCAATTTTCCCGGCGGGTGAGGGGATCAATGTCAGACCCCATCCCCATATCAACCTGGCTACGGTTACTTATCTGTTCGAAGGGGAAATACTGCATCGGGATTCTTTAGGCAGCCTGCAACCTATTCGCCCGGGTGATATCAACCTGATGGTGGCGGGCAAAGGCATAGTGCACTCTGAGCGAGAACGGCCGGAGATTGCGGCTGTCGAGCATCGCTTGCACGGGCTGCAGCTGTGGCTGGCTTTGCCAGAAGACGAAGAGGAAGTGGAGCCGGCTTTTTATCACTATCCGGGCAAAGAGTTACCCAAGGTGGAAATCGATGGCGTCACCGTCCGGGTACTGATGGGAGCGGCCTACGGGGTGTCATCGCCGGTAAAGACTTTTGCTCGTACTTTATATTTTGAAGCAGACCTGGCGGCGGGTCAGTCCCTGGCTGTGCCTGCGGAAGAGGAGCGGGCTGTGTATCTGGCGAGTGGCAAAGTCCAGATCAATGGAGCAGACATTAATGCCCATGAGATGGCAGTTCTGGAACCTGGCAGAGAGGTACGGGTGATGGCGCTGGAAAATTCCCGACTGGCGCTGATTGGCGGGGAGAAAATGGGCGAGCGCTACATCGAGTGGAATTTTGTTTCCAGCCGCAAGGAGCGTATCGATCAGGCCAAGCAGATGTGGCGTGACGCTGAATTCCCCAAGGTGCCTGGCGATGAAGAAGAATTTATCCCGCTACCGCAATGAATAGATAGCAAACAGTGTTAAAGATCCTCTTATTAATCCAGGCCGATTTTGAGTCTGGCAAGCAGTCGCCGTGCTTCGCTCAACTGTGTTTCCGACATGTCGGCTTCAATTTCTTCCAGTAATTCGCCTGCGGTTTGATGCTCGTTCTCGATAGCTCGGCTGATCCAGGCATGGGCCCGGACCAGGTCCCTTCTTATCCCATCACCCCGAAAATACATTTCGCCGATATTGTACTGAGCCGGTGCATAGTCGGCATTGCCTGCCTTGGTGTACCACTCCAGCGCTGCTTCTCGGTCGCGACTGGTCCCCTGGCCCTGATAGTAAAGTGCGCCCAGATTGAACTGCGCCTGCGTGTGGCCCTGATCTGCAGCCGCTACGGTCCAGCGAAAGGCCTGGTCAAAATCCTGCTCGACACCACGTCCAGAGAAGTACAGGATCGCCAGATTATACTGCGCCACTACCAGGCCTTCTTCGGCAGCGGCGGTGAACTCGCGCAACGCAGTTTCATAGTCACCATTCTGGGCTGCTTCAAGCCCTGCCTCGTAATCTGCAAGCGCATGGCTGGTAGCAAGAATCAGCAAGCTTGTACTTACCAAACGAATAAACTTTAAGGGATTTTTCAATAGAACCATTTCAGTGTTGCTCCAACCATTGACGAGCGAGCCTGTCGCCATGTTCCACTTCCTGCTCTGTCAGTTCTGTGCTTAGCTGTCCTGCCAGGCGGTTGGCAGCTTGATGTCGACTTGCCGCGGCTATTTTGTACCACTTCAGAGCTTCAATTTTATCCACCTCAACTCCATAGCCATGGAGGTAAAAATTTCCGAGAAGCGTCTGGGAAGCAGTATCACCGTTTGTGGCGGCCTGCAAAAACCAGCCATGAGCCTGCCGAAAATCCTGTTCAGTTCCCTGGCCGGCTGCATACATCATACCGATACTTGTTTGTGCCTGGGCGAAACCTTGTTCTGCGGCATTGCTGAACCACGCTAGCGCTTCCTGATAGTCTTGATCGACACTTTGACCGGTCAGATACATGGAGCCGAGATTATATTGGGCATCGGCGTTGCCCTGGCTGGCCGCTGCATAGAACCAGTCGAAGGCGCGGGAATAATCCAGCTCGGTACCGATGCCTTCAGCGTAGATGACTCCCAAATTGAATTGTGCCGCCGCGTGGCCATTCTGGGCAGCGAATTCATACCACTCCCGGGCTTTAACATAATCGCGCTCCCGGGATTGCCCCCGGAAGTACATATTGGCTAAAGCGTATTGGGCCGGCGCATAGTCCTGTTCGGCAGATTCATGGTACCAGTAAAATGCTTCGTCCAGGTCCAGTTCAGTACCAATCCCATTCTCATAAAGGTTGCCAGCGTAATAGGCAGCTTCCGGAACTCCTTGTCGAGCCGATTGTCGGTATAGGAGCAGGGCACGTCCGTGGTCTGGCTCGGTCCCGATACCCCGTAAATACATCAAGGCAAGATTGAACTGCGCAATATAGTTGCCGCCGTCAGCCAGTCTGGTGAATTCTTCCAGTGCGAGTGGATAGTTCCCCGCGTCGTATGCTTCCAGAGCCATGTCCATGTCGGCATTTACAGCCGGTGCCAGGCACAGGGCGATGATTGGCAGTAATTTCTTCATACGTGCCAGTTTAATACAGCAAGGCACAAATGACGAAATCCCCAAGGCAACAGGAATGATTCATGTCTATGAAATTTGCATATTTTCGCTATAATACGACCCCTCGCGAAATACTACGCGATGAGCAATGCACCCGTAGCTCAGCTGGATAGAGTACCTGGCTACGAACTAGGGGGTCAGAGGTTCGAATCCTCTCGGGTGCGCCACATAAAGTAACGCCCAATCAAGCAGTTACCTTCCAGAGGGGTAGCTGCTTTTTTGTTCACGAAGTTCGTGTGTAGCCGAAAATGTAGCAATCACTTTTGGCTTGCACAAAGTCTCCGCAAAACCGGACAGATGCTCCGGTGCCAAATGCGCATAACGCTGCACCATCCGAATATCTGACCAACCTCCCAGCTCTTGTAGCACATGCAATGGTGTTCCATTTTGCACATGCCAACTTGCCCAGGTATGACGTAAATCGTGCCAGCGAAAATTTTCGATACCAGCTTTCACTAACGCCTTGCGCCAGGCTTTGGTGTTGCACTTGAGAATCCGTTTTCCCTTGTAAGTGAAACAGAATCGCTTGTGCTTTCCCTGCTGCTCACGAAGCAGGATCACTGCCTCACTGTTGAGCGGTACACCAATGGGTCGTCCTGATTTGGATTGATCTGCATGTATCCAGGCGACTCGTCGTTCCAGGTCTAGCTGAGACCATTCCAATCCAGTCACGTTGGACTGTCTGAGGCCCGTTGCCAGTGAAAAGCTTACTGTGCTTTTCAAATGCTCTGGCAGGTGATCCATCAGTCTGTCCACTTCCTCATGGGTCAGCCACCGAATGCGTTTGCGTGGCAGCTTCAACATGCGAACGTGCGGGACGTGATCAATCCATTCCCATTGCTTCCTAGCTGTATTCAAGATGACGCGGAGAACTTCCAGGAGCCGATTCACCGTTGCTGGTTTAACACCCGTTCTGAGCTTGGCTTCAGTGATCCGGTCAATCACATCCCGCGTGATCTCATCCAGATACATCTCGCCGACAAAAGGGTCCAGCCAGCGAATCTGAGCCAGGTCATCAGCTTTCGACTTCCTGGTAGTCTCCTTCATCCATCGTACAGCCGCGTCCTTCCAGGTCCTTCTCGGCCGTTCACCCAACTGGATGACTCGCCACTGCTGGTAGCGGAGCTTATCCTCAAACTCCTGCGCCAGGGTCCGGTCTACTGTTTTAGTAGAGCGCTGTACTCGCGATCCGTCAGGTGCAACGAATTTACACCACCAGAACCGCGATTTTGGTCGTTTGTACAACATAATGCTTCTCCTACATTCTGCTGGACTTGCGACCTTGGTCGCCCAGTAGAGTAGTGGGATTGCAGGTAGAGTACAAGGTCAGCCTTGAGGAACACCCAACGGCGACCGAGCTTTGCGGCAGGGATTTCACCGGATTTTGCTCTCTCACGGACTGTTTGCCAGTGAAGCTTGAGGAAATGAGCTGCTTCCTGAAGGTCGAGAGTTTCATTGCGATCACCAGGGTATGAAGTCATCGTCCTCATCCTCACCTGCTTCGTTATTCTGGGGGCTTGTAAAGTCTTTCTCGTTTTCTAGAGGAACATTCTCAGCAGTCCCATACCGTCTGAATTTGTCACGTACAGTTCGCGTAATATAGTTCTCGAAATCCTCACCTACATCGAAGGCGCGTTCATCGTGGTAGTCACGCACATCTCGACCATAGGCTTCCAAGGCCGCGTCAAAATTGGTGATACCTTCTCGAGCCATATAGGAGGTAACCGCAGCCAGCCCATTGATGAACAGGTAGCGATCAGAAGGAGGGGTAGTCTTATCTGGTTCACGCTTGATAGCAGGTAACTTACAGTTAGTTCCCCAGTCAGTTCGGCTCAATTTGTCCCAAATAGGATGGCTTGACCAGCGACTCTGAGTCTTGTCATTTGGATTTGGGATTGTCAGCCGGAGCCACTTGTTTGTGCAGTACTCCCAGACTGCTCCCTTAGCTTGATCAAGGTTTGAGAAACTGACTATACCCAAGTCTCTGAGTGCATCCCGTTTTAGCTCGAATTCAAGCCTCCAGACTGTTTGTGAGCCGTCCCAGCCGCATTCATGCCACAAATTCTCCAGGTATGGCCTTGGATTGTTCTTTAGCTCCAGGGTCTTGTTGTAGAGCCTGGCTACTATTGTCCCTTTGCCGCCGATGAAATAACCATTCACAACTCGGTTGTCCGTGAAGGTCCTGATATCCCTGGCGCGAGTTACCCAATCCCGGTTGTCGATAGATCCAAAATTGAACTGTGTGACGAAATCAACGCAGAGGTCTGCACGGCTGACACTTGGCATGTCATTAACGGTGCCAGCATTTCGTATACAGGTCTCAAGATCATTCACGATGAACTTGGGTTCCATTGTGGTCAGCAAGCTACTGGCGATCCTGCAATAAGCCAGCGGAACAGACTTGGACTTCGGCTTGGATAGCTGGATATCGTACCAACCGTCTTTCAGGACATAGCCGAACGGATGCCGACCATAGCTTTTGACCTCAAAGACATGACCAGGAGCAGAGAATTGGGCCATCGCTTGACTTGACGGGACATCAGACTGGGCTTTCTTTTTCAGCTTGATCAACTGATCCCAGACATCACCTTTCATTTCCCCTTTGAATGACAGATAGAGACTGTCGATACCTGCTCTGAGAATCTGGGTAGGAGGGGGTGGAATGCAATTAGAGGGTACTGTGTTACTAGACTGCGTACCCTTGACAGAACCATCAGAGGCGGGCCGGTGCTGCGGGGCAGCATCCCGCGCCGCCCTTGAGTTTGTGCTTTGTTGTGGAGAAGAATCGGATTGCATAGCAACCTCCTCGAATCATAAGGCGGTGCCGAACCGCCGGGACAAGGCGGTTACCGATACTATGTATGAGTAACTAGTCTGAGAAGTTCGTCAAATCCGGATTTGACGACCGGTCCTTTCCCTGTAGTACTTGCGCCGAAGCCTAAGGCTATCGACATCTTCGACCCCGAACTCGCTACCGTATACCCCTAGCTCCTCGCAAACAGCCATTAACTCCGCTAATGGCATTTCGAGTAAACCGTCGTCATCAAGAATTGCGAATACAAACATCAGAAGTGGATATTTTAGTTTTCTGCGTAAAGGGGGTTTCTCTATTGAGAGAGCAACTTTATGCAGGAACTCTGGTTCTCTACCGAGCTGTGCTCGCGCTATTCGTTGCTGAAAATAGGGAATTCCGAAAAGTACAGTTTTATCTATTTGAACTGCATTGCAGAATGCCTCGTCATCACCTTTCATAGCATCAGCGACTAGATCACAGATTGAGCGTCCGAAGGACAATACTGATATGTAGTATGAGAGCTGAGTAACAATGAAGTATAAGATTACATTGAGAGCGTTTCGGTCGATCTCCTCGCTGCTATTTAATAAAGAGCCCCAATATTTATCGCCATACATGGCCGGGTTGGCTTCAAGCAAAACCTGCTTAGCAGTGTTGGGGTTAAGGGCGTCTGCCTCGACGCTTTCGTGTAAAGATTGGATATACTCCGGCGTGAAAGATTCCTGTATCTGTTCAGGATTCTTAATCTTTTGAGGATCAGATATTGCCATGTAAAAAAGCGACTTGAGGTGTGCTTTGTCAGTGTAGAGTTGTGACCAGTGACAATGACCGTCCTCTGTAATCGCGTCAAAAAACTTATTTGAAAAGTCTAGATAGCCACCTCCTTGCTCAATTTTAGATAATAATTCCTTAAATTCCGGGAGGATTACTTTCAGAAGCAGCAGAGCTTTATTCGATGACCATTGGCTCATAATCGTAAGGCTAGATATCTACACTCATTGAGGTCTAGAAATCCCTGGGAAGTCCACTCACCTAACTTTTGCTATCCATCTGTAATTTCTGACCATCTAAGATAAAACAGTAAATATGGATCGCGTATATCAAAGACGTCATTTTCTCCATCCCATTCGACGATATTGTTATTCGCGGATCCATTAGCGATTGATGCAATATGCAAACAAGCGTTTGTAACGCTAGACCCACTTGGATTGTCACGAACGCAAATCGAACCAATTCGATCGATCAAAGGCTGATACCGAAAATTTAGGCACGGGGGGTCAAGCGAGATGGATTTCAGAAGAATTCTATAAACATCTCCTTGCCAGTCAAATTTCGTGATATAAGATTTTCGATCCGAACCCCGTGTTTTGGGGCCCTCAAGCATCTTTTCTGCGATTGAACTATAGTCCGTAGAAGCAACGGTCCTTCGACAAATCTCCTCGAAAAAACTCTGTTCAAAAACCAAGTCTACAGGTTCCTCAGGGACTTCTCGGATTCCTCTTTCATAGCATGCATTGAGACATAGATATTGCATTAACTGTGGAGAACCGGCAGCCTCACTTGCAAGCCCATTAATAAGTTCTCTTCTATATGAAATGTTTGACTTTTCAAATCCTCGATAGGCAATCTTTTTTAAGGTTTCATCACCCCAATAGTCGAAATCGATGGAAAAAAATCTACCTCTTAAGTCTGGATTGCTGCGGATAACGTCATCTGAGTGGTAGGGAACAGCGGCGCATATGAATTTTACGCCTTGCCTAATAGCTTCTTTTATCTGTTGCGCAAGCTCTGACTGAGCGCTTTTTTCGATGTAATGGAAATCATCAATGAATATGACAAAATCCGTTCCTGAAAGCTCCTTTATAAGCAGTTGCAAATAGTCACGTGCAGGTGCTTCCGTTCGTGAGTTAGATGACGAGGTCTCGAGATTCCCAGAAAGCTCACCCTTCGCTTTGGCTACTAACACGCTTCCTTCTGCGGCAGCTTTCGTACCAATAGATGTGCCAATGGTTGATGAGGTGGAGGTTGTTTGATCTATTGGAGTTCCTATGAGGTCGAAAACCCGAAACCATAAATCTTCAGGGCTACTCACGCCCGCCCCAGTAACTTGAATCAAATTCTCTTTGCCTAAAATATTTTCAACAAATACTGTTTTGCCAGATTTCGAAGGTCCTGAAATAGACACGAGCATAGATCCATCTTCCAGCGTGTCCAATAGCTGTTGCTGCTTATCCCTTAAATGATCATCCACATATGTCCAAGTTGGAAATCCTCCAGGGGTAAATATTTCTCTAATTTTCATAAATGTACTGACCTGTACCTTTAAAGATACCGATTGGTTGTATTGGCCCCGGATAAATTATCAAATTACATCATCAATAATTTTGATCTCGTCTAGAGACTCAGATTCATAGAGGGTTCTCATCCATAGCTGTTAAAATCTTACCGCTTTGTACGATTTCATATTTCCCTTTTGAGACAAAATTCACTGCTTTACCATCACTTGTCTCCAGGGACTTCAAACCAAATTCCACTGCGTTTGGATCTGATAAGGTCCCTGAAAATATTATGTCAACATATTGATGAACAAGGAATAATTCCCCAACTTCATCTCTTGCCTTGAAGCTCACTTGATGTTTGCGCATGTCTTCCCTCCAATTTTGGGATACTGTATAGAAACACAGTAATATTATATGGTCAAACTTTTGCCGAATTCTAGATTGTAAGCTTGGAATTTCAGGAAACTTTCATTACTTGACTTGTGAGCCAATGATGCCCCGAAACCTATAGGGGGAAGAGATTGGATGTGTAGTAACAAACGTGCGAAATCATGGCAAGAGAGATCGTTTTTGACTCAAATTGGAAATCGAGCATGCTCATAACTTCTTGTATTTTAGAATACTCCTAATCTGCGAATATTTCCTCGAGCCATTCGGTCAAGGAAACGGGAATACATAGTACGAAGTTAAGAAGATTACTATAACTGCCTTCTACCCACTCCTGAGCGGAATTAGGGGCTAGGGCATGGAAGGGATCGTAATTAACGAATGAGATGTAGCCCTAAATGCGTCAGATATCGGCAGCGGACATGTTGTCACCAGCCAAGTTCAGCGCCTATAGTTTGCGCGCTCACTCACCAAATTGATGAGTGAGCCTGATGAGAAGCAATCTACTGTTCCGCAACTGCCTTCATATTAGCGAGCGCGCTAACAAATGTTGCGCGTCTTCTGGCAACATCGGCGTCCTTTGCAGCCTGATCTGGCAGATTTGAAACATCCAGCAACAATGTATACAGCAGCTTGGTGCTAACCTGATCTACCCATCGAGCCTCAAGAAATCCGTGGTACAGATTATAAAACCCTTCAGCTGGTGCAGGTTGTGTGTAGCCATAGGATCGATCAGTTTGTGCAACCAGAACTTCAGTAATCCGCCCGCCAGCAAGCGAACGAACAGTCCCTATTCCACCTTCGCCCGACGTAATTTCACAATCGATGTCTAACCATTCCGAGATGCCACAATAATCGCCAACCTTATCCCACACTTCGGTGGCTGGTCTTGCAACGTCAATTTCCATCTCAATCGTCACGTATTCCGGCTGGGCATATACCAGCGATGCTGATAACAACAATGGAGCTGCAACTAAGCTGAGAGATGCTTTCTTCATTTTGATTTCCTTTAGTGTTTGATATGGCAGTGCCAGTAGAGATCGGCGAAGTGTCCGCGTAGGAAGCCCCATGGCATTTATCTGGTGATTTCTAGTTAGCCAAGTATGGCACAACATTATTAAGGCATTTTTAAGGATTGAATTGCTTTCGATTGATACTGGAAAGCTAGCCAGCCAATCCTCGCTGAAATTTCAAACGGAAACAGACTCCGCCACCTGGTCGATTAAAATACTTTACACTTCCTTCATGCAGCTTCATTATTTCTGAAACGATTGCCAGCCCCAACCCGGCACCCGGAGCGGTATTTGAAGGCGCACGACAAAATCGGTCAAAAATATGTGCCCCTAAGTCGTCGTCGATACCAGGCCCTTCGTCAATCACTTCAATCGTGAAGTCTTCTGTGACGTTTACCTGAACTTCTGTATTTACGGGAGTATGGATAAGTGCGTTCTCCACCAAGTTTCGCAGAGCGTCTTCTATGGCATGGCGATTTCCTTGAATTACCAAGGACTTCTTTACTCCAGTGAGTGCAACTTTTCGGTTCTGGTCAATAGCCCTTGGTGCCATGTATTCAACTACGTCGCGGGCACAGGATTGCAGGTCAACTTCCTCAGACCTGTCCAGTACGCCGCTATCGAGGCGGGCAACCTGCAGCAATTGATTCACCAGACGATTCATACGCTCGACATCTTTACGCAAAATGCTCATGTCCGTCTTCGAATCCCAGTTTTCAATCGCGCCACTTATTATTGTCAGTGGTGTTCGAAGTTCATGTGCGGCATTAGCGGTAAAACGTCGTTGAATCTCGAATCCCTCTTCCAGGCGATCCAGAGCCTGATTGACGGCTGTGACCATTGGTTCGATTTCAGTTGGAAGATTGGCTGCGTCCAGGCGTATCGAAAGATTTTCTGGCCGGATGCCCTTAGCCTGTGATGCTGCGCTCAACACTGGTTTGAGGCCGCCTCGAATTGCTGCAATGCCAACGGCAAGCGTTGCCAGAATGAAAATAGGAATTATCCAGGCTGCCGTGTCTGCAAATTCATCCAACATTGTATTGAGGATGGCATTCTCTTGATTATAAGGTTCAGCAACTATAATAGTGACACGGCCTCGTTCACTTGCTTCGCGTGTGATCAGTCCAGAATAGGTTTGAGATTGCTCACCGAATCCTTCTTCAAGGGTGAAGTATCTTTCCTGTCCGCGCCAGGAAACGAAGCCCTCGGTGGCTATCTCAAAAGCAATATGAGAGCTCGCGATTACGTTTTCATTCCGATCTCGAATGACAAACGCGGTAGTGGATTCAATTATGCCTCCCTCTACTAGTTGCTCGTAAGGTATTAGCGGTCGATTATCGTCCAGTGACCGGGCAAGATCTTCCGCCTGGTCAAACAGATCTTCCCGGCTGAGTGATTCAGCTGTCTCATTGCCCAGGTAGAAAAATACACCTACGGCCAGAATCGTGGAAATGAGAAACACGATCCCCAATCTTAAAGCCAAGCGTAACTGTAGAGATCCGGGTTGTAATATCTTCATTGTTCCAGCTCTGCAAGCAGGTAACCTATGCCACGTACAGTATGAATTTCAACGGTAGCCTGCTTGTCTGCCAGTTTCTTGCGTAGATGGTGTATATGTACAGGTACCGCATTTGATTCCGGCTCTTTATCCAGGGCATAAAGTTTCTCTTCAAGAACTTCTTTTGGCACGACGCGCCCAAAACGCCTCAGCATATATTCCAGTATCGAGATTTCACGCCGCGAGAGAACGACTGGATTTCCTGCGACACTCACCTCACGCCCTATTGTATCAAGTGTGACATTGCCGGCATTGAGGACGGCGCCCAAGGCTCCTCCAGGACGCCTTAATAAGGCCTTTATCCTTGAAATCAGCTCCTTGATTGCGAATGGTTTGATTAAGTAGTCGTCTGCACCGGCATCGAGTCCCTGCACGCGATCTTCTACGGCATCTCTAGCGGTAAGAATCAGTATCGGTAGTTGTACTCCATGGCTACGAGCTGCCTTGAGGACACTCAGACCATCGCCGTCGGGTAAGCCCAAATCAAGTATTGCGGCGTCGTAAGAAAAGTTATTGATTGCGTAGTCTGCATTTTCCGCGGTATTAACAGCATCGACGACAAAGCCGGCGCTTTCCAGCCCGTTCTTCAGTACGTCAACAATTCTTTGTTCGTCTTCAACAATGAGAAGTCGCATTCAATGCTTCCCCAAATCTGCTCAATCGGGTTTACAAGACAAATCTGAAATTATAACCCCTGATTATTATCACAAGATTAACAGCCTTCGAGTTAACCCGAACCACTGAAAAAGCGTTCTGTTCCTCATAATACTGTCTTAAAAATAGTGTGTGAGACTTGCTGTCGCAATGCAGTTTTGTGTGCCGGATACGTCTGGATTATTTGCCAAGGCTGCATACATCGTAGCGAAACTGACAAAGGGTGATCAATGTGAGCCTCACCGGTAAAGTAGAAAGCTATAAATTTCTAAGCACTGTTTTATGCCTCCTGTTACTGCCTGAGCTGGCAGGCGCACAGGAAAACTCCACTAACGAGACGGCTGTCATCGATGCAGCCGCAGACACAGCTACTGAAAACGAGCCCACTGCCGGTGGGATTCGCAACGTCGATCCTGGTGCGACAGATTCCACAGTGGTTTACGAGGCCGCTTTCTTCGAGCAATACAATCCCATCACAGCCAACGACATGCTCGACCGCATACCTGGCGTGAGTATCGGTGGCGGAGGCGGAGGATGGGATGGAGGTGACGGAGCCCGCGGCCTGGGTACCGGTGGCAACCTGCTCATTAACGGTCAGCGCGTTGCGGGCAAGGACAATTCTGCCAGAGACCAACTGGATCGAATTACTGCAGCTGAAGTCGAGCGGATCGAAATAATCCGAGACACTTCCGGCGAGTTGAACGTACGCGGTTCAGGTGAAGTGATCAACATCATCCTCACCGAGGAACCTTCCCGGTCCAGTACGCAGGTTCAGCTAGTGCAGCGCTTGAGTCATGATGACACCTACGAATTAGGAGGCAATCTTGGCTGGTCGGCGCAGTTCGGCAACTTCCAGGCGTTGGTCAACCTCCAAAGCGAACCTGGATATGAAAACCAAGACAGTCGTGAAGTTCGGGTTACACCGGCAGGCACCTTGTTAGGCACATTAGTTGAAGAAGACATACGAGATCAGGTTGAGCAAAGCATTAGTACCAATATGAGCTACGGCATCGGTTCTCATCGGATGCAACTCAATGCCCAGTACAGTAATGGGGATCATCCTCGCTCTATAGAGCGTGATTTTAGAGATTTTGTCGGTAACACAGCATTTGACAGCATCCAACAAGAACAAATTGATAATGAAGAAAGTAACTGGGAAATTGGCGGAGACTATGAATACAGTTTCGAGAA
>Ga0070727_10001873_pt1 | contig 21186 bp, 20 predicted proteins | sample tdAd472_FD_66722 | JGI IMG/M metagenome (GOLD analysis project Ga0070727, IMG submission 66722) | Marine sediment microbial communities from the Atlantic coast under amendment with organic carbon and nitrate - tdAd47.2 | ecosystem: Environmental > Aquatic > Marine > Coastal > Sediment | place...
GAAGGCGTCGACACCCTGGTGGCGGCAACCGGCAATGCATCGGTCAACGTGCTCGAAAGCGAGCTGAAAGGTTACGGGGGAGAGATCCACATGGCCGGGGACTGTCTGAGTCCGCGGACCTGCGAGGAGGCCGTGCTGGAAGGCCTGCAGGTGGCGCTCGCCATCGGAGCATCGCGCACCTGAACGGCATGAAAGCGTGATTCGCAACGCCTGCTATGTAATTCCGAAGACAGATCCTTCGAATCGACCACCAAGGGCCTACACTCAAGGCGCCTGGTAGCCCACGGGATACTCGATGAACTCAAAGAGCACTCCGAGGAACGAGGCCGGGTGAGCGAACGTAATCTTCACATCGGCATCGAAGGGGCGGCCAGCGAAATCCACTCCCTCGAGGCGCAGCTCAAATGGCACCTCCTCCACGAAGCGCACTGGCTCGGCGGTCGCGTCGAGCATATCCACGAACAGACGGGTCGCCTGCTCCAGGTCCTCCACTGCGATGCCAATTTCCGTGATTCGCTCGATTGCCATAGTGTGGCTCCGGGCGGATTGTCGCCGGCGTATGAGTCTGAGTGAATAAACGTTGTCCGGTTGCTTCGATGTCTTCAGAGGTGGTCCGACAGGGGATTTTTCTCTACGATTGGCTCTACTTGAACGATACTATGCACGCCTCGTGCTCCGCTGGAGATCCCGCCCGTGAACATAGGCGGACTACTGACTGACCACGCCCGACATCGTCCCGAAAGGCTGGCGGTCGTCTTCGACGGGTGCCGACTCAGCTACGCCCAGTTCAACGCTCGGGTCAACCGCCTGGCAAATGCATTATTGGCCGACGGCCTTACCCGGGGCGACAAGTTGGCGACCGTCCTGCCGAACTGTCTGGAGTTGCTCGAGCTCTACTGGGCAGTAGCAAAGACGGGCCTGGTGATCGTCCCCTTGAGCCCGCTGTTGGGGGGAAGGGCGCTCGCGGGTCTCGCAGTCGATTCGGATGCGACGTTCGTGTTCGCTGACGCAGGGCTCGCGGAGGTCGCTGCCGAGATGAGAGAGCACGCCCCTCTGGTGCAGAACCACGGTTGGATCCTGACGGGCAAACCCATGCTGCCAGGCTTCCGTGCCTACGACGAGCTGGTCGGCGATTCTCCGGAAAGTGAACCCCCGTTGGTGGAGGTAGGTGATGAGGATCCATACAACATAATCTACAGCAGCGGCACGACGGGTGATCCCAAGGGTATTGTCCACAGTCATTTCGTTCGATCGATGTACGGGATCTTGTTCGGGTCATCCTTTCGCATGCGGCCGGAAAGTGTGGTGCTGCACACCGGCTCGATCGTTTTCAATGGCGCCTTCGTGACGTTGATGCCCTGGATGTACATTGGTGCGCAGTACATCCTGCATCGTCAGTTCGATGCAGAAGCCGTCATAGAAACCATCCATCGCGAGCAAGTCACCCACATCATGGTGGTTCCCGCACAGGTCGTCGCGCTGCTGAACAGCCCTTCGGTTTCGGGTGAAGCGCTGAGTTCCCTCGAGATGATCTGCTCTCTGGGCGCGCCGCTGCATCTCGAGCACAAGCAACGGCTCAACGAGCTAATACCAGAAAGGTTTTATGAGCTCTACGGACTTACCGAGGGATTCATAACGGTCCTGGACAAGATTGACTACGATCGAAAACCCGGGTCCGTCGGTGTGCCCGTAGCGTTCTCGGAGATGAGGATTGTTGATGAGGATGACGAGGAGTTGCCGACCGGCGAGGTTGGGGAGATCGTCGGGCGCGCGCCATTCCTCATGTCCGGCTACTACAAGCGACCCGATCTCACAACGGAAGCCGTTCGCAACGGATGGCTTCACTCAGGGGACCTCGGCTACGTGGATGAGGACGGTTTTCTCTATCTTGTGGATAGAAAGAAGGATCTGATAATTTCCGGTGGCGTCAACGTATATCCCCGTGACATAGAGGAGGTCGTCGTGCAGCACCCGGAAGTACGGGAAGTTGCCGTTTTCGGCGTGCCGGACGAAAAGTGGGGCGAGACTCCCGTAGCCGCCGTCGTGCTGAGGCCCGAATCCCGCTTGCTCGAGGCAGACCTGTCAGACTGGATCTCCAAGCACGTGAGCGCCAGATACCAACGCGTCCGGAGGATTCTATTCGTCGACGAATTTCCGCGAAATGTAGCTGGAAAAGTCCTCAAGCGTGTCTTACGAGAACGATTCCTGACATGAAGATGATTAGCGCAGGCATAGTCGGTGGGAGCGGTTACATGGGCGGGGAGGCGCTCCGCGTGCTGATTGACCACCCGCAGGCGAAGATCGCGTGGGCGACCAGTCGCCAACCAGCCGCTATCGAGGAGTTCCATCCCAATCTGTTCGGTACGGGTATTGAGCTGATACATCCTGACGATGCTGGGGCCTGCGATGTTGTCTTCATGGCGCTCCCAACCGAGGCATCTGTCGATATAGCCAAGCGATATCTCGACACGAATACAAAGGTCATCGACTTGGGATCGGCATTTCGCTTGCGGGATCGTGACACCTGGGAACGCGTGTACGGCATGAGCCACCCATCTTGGGCGCTGGCGGAACAAGCCGTCTATGGCGTCAACGAGCTGCACCTCGAGGAGATCGCGCAGGCTCGCCTGATCGCCAATCCCGGGTGCTTTTCTTCTGCGGCCATACTGGGGTTGGCGCCCGTAGTTTCCGAAGGCCTCGTGGATACTGAAAAACTGTCCGTCGACGGCTTGTCGGGCACCGCGGGCGCCGGCGCTGAGCTCGCGCGGGCTGCACACCACCCAGAGATCGGTAATAACCTCGTTGCCTACAACGCGGTCGGCCACCGACACACGTTTGAGATGGAGCAAGAGCTGGGAATGCTGTCGCAGTCGACGGTGCATGTGCACTTTACACCGGTGTATGTGCCAATCACTCGCGGTATTCTGGGCATTTGCCGCGGTTTCCTGAACGACTCGGTTACACGAGATGAATTGCTCGCGCTATACAAGGATTACTATCAACCTCATCCTTTCGTGCAACTCTATGACTTGCCAAAGGAGCCTTCCGCTTCCTGGCAATACAAACCCTATCCTTGGGTGAGTGCGATTGCCGGTACAAACTACTGCCACATCGGGCTCGATGTAGATGAAGAGCGGAACAGCATCGTCGTGTTCAGTGCACTGGACAGTGTCGGCAAGGGCGGCGCACAAGTGGGTGTGGAAAACATGAACATCATGTTCGGGATTGATCGCACGACGGGCCTGACCCGTCGTGGGTTACACCCGAACTGAGGGCCGAGAATGTCGCACACGAAACACAAGCCGAAGTCGAGCTTCGACGCGCGCGCCAGCGCTGAAATGGATCGTCACCTGGCCACACCCGAGTGGACTACTCGTGAGAAGCTTGCCTTGAGCTGTCGAATGCTGGCCCGCGAGGAGCATGGCTCAGCCCTCGCCGGCCAGATCACCGCTCGTGGCGACAAATCCGGCACCATGTGGACGGCCCGGTTCGGGCTCGGCCTGGATGAGATACGGGCGAGTGATTTCCTGTTGGTCGACGATGACCTCGAGGTTCTCGATGGTGACGGCATGCCTAATCCATCGAACCGCTTCCACCTCTGGATCTACCGCCACCGATCCGACGTCGAATCCATCATGCACACCCACCCGCCATACGTGTCGGCGCTATCGATGCTCGGTGTTCCGCTACAGGTTTCACACATGGACACGTCCATGTTCTACGAAGATTGCGCCTATCTAGACAGCTGGCCGGGGCCGCCGATCGGGGACGAAGAAGGCGAGCTTATCTCTACTGCGCTGGGTGACAGGCGCGCAATCCTCTTGGCGCACCACGGGCAGCTATGCGCCTGTGGGACGGTCGAAGAATCGGCCGTGCTCTCCCTGTTCTTCGAGCGCGCGGCACGCTTACAGCTGCTCGCCATGTCCGCCGGGACGATCCAGGACCTCGATCCCGAGCCGGCGCGCCAAGCCCACGACTATCGGCTCAAACCGAAGCCCCTCGGGGCCACGTTTCACTACTTCGCCAGGCAGGTATTGCGAACCGAACCCGACTGCCTCGACTAGTCCTCTGCTAGACCGCCTTCAGGGCGTCGTGGATGATCGTCATGGCGCGATCTACCTCATCGTCCGTCGTCGTCATCGGCGGCACGAGACGAATAACGTTGCGCAGTCCGCGTGTGCCCCGTAGTTGGAAGATCAGCCCGTTGTCGAAGCACTGCTTGAATATCTGCTCCGCCTGCGCGTCGGCCGGAGTTTTCTTCTCCCGATCCGTCACCAGCTCGATGCCCAGCAACACACCTCGTCCACGCACGTCACCGATCAGATCGCAGTCCTTCGCCATGGCGGTGAAGGCATCCTTAATCCGACGCTCGATGTGCGCTGCCCGCGCTGGCAGGTCTTCGTCGACGATGATGTTCAGGCTCTCTTCACCCGCGGCGCAGAGTATTGGATCGGTGGCATGGGAGCGGGTCGCGAAGTAGCCGTTTTCAACCGCGGTTTGCGCGATCTGCTCCGTAGTGCACACGGCGCTGATCGGCAGACCCCCGCCCAGGTGCTTGGACAGGGCGATGATGTCCGGCATTACCTCCGCCTCGTGCTGGAAACCGAACAATCTGCCCGTTTTCCCGAGCCCTGTCTGAGCCTCGTCCATGACCAGCAACATGTTCCGCTCGCGGCAGGCTTCCTGCACACGTTTGTAGAAGCCTTCGGGCGGCACGATCACGCCGCCGGCACTCATGATGGGCTCGCCGATGAAGGCCGCCGGCCGGTTGGTGAAGTTCGCATCGGCCAGCTGAAGACTGGTGTTCAGACACTGGATGTCGCAGCTCGGATACTCGAGTCCCAGCGGGCATCGGTAACAGTACGGCGCGAGAATCGCGGACGTGGCCGGAGCGACCACGGAGTGTTTGTTACGGCTCCAGTTGAACGAGAGCGAGCGTGTCAGGTATGAGGTCGAGCCGTGCAGTCCAGCGTGCAGACCCAGCACATCGGTGCCGCCGGTAGCCTTGCGCGCGAGATCGATGGACGCCTCGATGGAATCGCTGCCGCTCACCAGAAAGAGCGATTTCTGCAACGGCTCGGGCAGCAGCTTCCCCAGCCGCTCGTGCAAGCGCAGCCTCGGCACGTTCAGCAGCGTGTTCGACGCATGCACCATGGTGTCGAGAGCTGCGCGGATGGCCTTGACCATACGCGGGTGTTGGTGGCTGATGGCACTTGCCATCTGCCCCGACTGGAAGTCCAGATACGACTTGCCTTCGGTGTCGACCACCGTGCGACCGTGAGCCGAGGCGAGGATGGGCCGATCCTCCAGTCCGCCCATGTAACTCGATGGCTCCGTCGGAAACATCCAACGCTCGGAGATTTCGCGCGCCCGCTTTCGATCCATACCGTCCCCCTCGCTACTGAAAGGCGAGTTTCATCTCAGAAATTGATACTTACAGCCCGATAGCATCCAACGCTTCTGCCGCCGCCCTACCGACGCTTCCGTCCGAATCGTTCAGCGCTTCCACCAGCGCCGGCACCGCCGCACGCGCGTCTGGCCCGATGACACCCAATGCGCCCGCCGCGGACCGGCGTACGCCCGCGTCCGAATCCTCGAGCGCCTCCACCAGGGCGGGTACCGCGTCCGGCCCGATGGCGCCCAACGCGTCCGTCGCGGACCATCGTACAGCCGCGTCCGAATCCTTCAATGCCTCCACCAGAGCGGGTACCGCGTCCGGTCCGATGGTACCCAACGCGGCTGCCGCGGCCTCGCGTACGCCCGCATCGGAATCCCTGAGGGTGTTTCCCAGGGCCGGCACCGCCGCCTCGGCGTCCGGTCCCATGCCACGCAACGCGCCTGCGGCGGACCATCGCACGTTCGCATCCGAATCCTCGAGCGCTCCCACCAGGGCGGGTACCGCGTCCGGCCCGATGGCCCCCAATGCGCCCGCCGCGGCCCCACGTACGCTCGCATCCGAATCCCTGAGGGCATTTCCGAGAGCCGGTACCGCCGCATTCGCGTCCGGCCCGATGGCACCCAAGGCACCTGCGGCGGACCATCGCACGCTCGCATCCGAATCCTTCAGGGTTTCCGCCAGGGCCGGTACCGCCGCCCTCGCGTCCGGCCCGACGGCGCCCAATGCGCCTGCCGCGGCCCCGCGTACGCCGGTTGCCGTATCCGTCAGCGTATCCGCCAGGGCGGGCACCGCCGCCACGGCGTCCGGTCCGATGCCACGCAACGCGCCTGCCGCGGCCCGGCGCACGCCCGGATTCGAATCCTCGAGCGCTTCCACCAGGGCAGGTACCGCGTCTGGCCCGATGGCGCTCAACGCGCCTTCCGCGGCCTTACGGACGTGCCGGGGTGACCCGTTCAGCGCCGTCACGAGGGCGGGCACCGCCGCCATCGCGTCCGGCCCGATGGCACCCAAGGCGCCTGCCGCGGCCCAGCGTACGCTCGCAGCTGAGTCTTGCAGCGCTTCTACCAGGGTGGGCACGGCCGCCTTCGCGCCCGGTCCGACGGCGCCCAACGCAGTTGCCGCGGCCCCGCGTACGCCTGCATCCGAATCTCTCAGTGCTTCCGTCAGGGCGGGCACCGCCGCCTTCGCGTCTGGCCCGATGGCAACCAGGGCCTCTGCCGCCGAGTATCGTACGCTCGCGTCCGAATCCTCGAGCGCGTCGGCCAGAGCGCGAAGCTTCTCGTTAATTGCCGGAACGGCTGGTTGCTGCGTGGATGTTTGAGCGCACACACCGGACGAGTTCGCGAGTGTCAGGAACATCGCCAATGTCGCTATCGCAGCGGCGCGCAAACGTAAAGGAGACGAATTGAACAGCTTTGCGTTCAGAGTAGTTGTTCGCCGCGTTCGATAACGCGCTTCGCGATCGCCTTGGTCATCGGTTCGGGACACTCCTGCCGGTAAGTTTAGTTGCGGAGTGCCGGGGCACCGGCCGGCTTCCATGAGTTCTGAATCAAGTCAGGAAAATCAATGAGTTATGGACAAAGACCTCGCGCCCTGACGACCGCGGTCTGGTATTTGTGCTGTCAGGACTTAGAATCGCGGGTTCATCAGCAGGAGATGGATAGATTGAAGAAGATTGGAATGGTTGTTCTCGTTGTTTTCGCGATCGCCGGAGTGATCCTGGCGGGGATGTTGATGTACGGGGTCGATTTGCGGAAGAAGCCAAGTGTCGGTTCCGTAGACACTCAATGGAAACTGATCGGGGCCGACCACAAGATTGCGGTGGACGCGTTCGACGACCCGAAAGTGGAAGGCGTGGCGTGTTTCATCAGCCGGGCTCGGATCGGCGGCGTGACGGGGTCAATGGGGTTGCGTGAGGACACGTCCGATGTGTCCGTCGCGTGTCGCCAAGTGGGTCCGATTCGATTCCGGGAGCCGATCGAAAACGGAGAAGACGTCTTCAAGGAACGCCGCTCGATCCTTTTCAAGACGCTGCAGGTGGTGAGATTCTACGATGCCGAACGGCGAAGTCTCGTTTACCTCGGGTACAGTGACAAAATAGTTACCGGATCCCCGAAGAACTCGATCTCCGCAGTGCCATTAGAGTCCTGGGAAGGCCAGGCACCTGAGACACCCCCGCTCGGCAAGGACTAGCGCGGAGAATCGCAGTTAGCGTCCCGGCAGCGACAGGGAGAGCGCCGGCCAGTACGTGATGATCAATACGGCAATCACCAGAAGCACGAAAAACGGCAGTGTCGCCCGGTAGATTTCCACGACCGGCTTCTTGAAGCGGTAGCTGGCGATGAAGAGATTCATACCTACCGGCGGCGTGAAATAGCCGATTTGCATGTTGGCAAGGAAGATGATGCCGAGATGCAAGGGGTCGATACCGTATCCAAGGGCGAGTGGAAGCAGTAACGGCACCATGATGACCAGTGCCGAGAAGATGTCGAGCATCGTGCCGAGCACCAGTAGAAACACGTTCAGCAACAAAAGAAAGGTCAGCTTGTTGGTGACGTGTGCGCTGACGGCGGCGAAGAGATGGGCAGGGACTTCGGCATCGATGAGGTAGTTGGTGGAAGCAAGAGATACTCCGAGAATCACCAGAATACCGCCGACGAGGACCATGGACTCGCGCATGATGCGGGGTAGCTCGCGCAGCGCCACCTCGCGGTGGATGAGCACTTCCACCACCAGCACATATATGACGGTGATTGTCGCTGCTTCCGAGATTGCGAAGTAGCCGCCGTAGATACCGCCAAGCACGACGAAGGGCAGGGGAATTTCCCAGGCGGCCTCCCGCAGCGCACTCAACGCTTCCTGCCGGGAAAAGGCATGCAGGGTCGAGCCACGGCTCTGCCACATGCTGTAGCCCGAGAGCAGGACCAGCATCAGCAGCCCCGGGAGCACGCCGGCGAGAAACAGGTCGTCCACGGTCACCGTGGGACCGATGCCGAGCTGTGCGACGATGACCCCGTAGAGAATCAGCGGCAAGGAGGGCGCGAACAGCAGACCGAGGCTGCCTGATGTGGTCACCAGTCCGAGGCTGAAATTGTCGCGATAACCTGCCTGCTTGAGCGCCGGGTAGAGGAGCGCCCCCATGGCGACGATGGTGACACCCGAGGCGCCGGTGAAGGCTGTGAACAGGGCACACACCAGCAGGGCGACGACGGCGAGGCCGCCATGCATCCAGCCGAGCAGCGCGTGGGTGACGCGCACTAGGCGCGAAGGCGCACCCGTCTCGCTCAGCAGATAGCCGGCGAAGGTAAACAACGGGATAGCAAGAAGAATCGGCATCTCGGCGAGGCGGTAGAACTCGATGGGAACTGCCGCCAGATCGATACCGGCACGATGAAAGCCGAGCAGCGCGGTAGCGGCAATAATGACGAACAGCGGAGTACCGAGCAATGCCAGGGCGATAAGCAGAATTCCGGTGAGAATCATGGCTCGCCTCGGACTGCGAGAACCAGCTGCGTAAGTACACTTGTGAGGAAACGCAATGCCATCACGCCGAAGGCTATCGGGATGATCAGCTCGCACCACCAGGCGGGGACGGATGCAAACGCGATCGTCTGGTCTTCGCGTTCGAAGAGCACGAAGCGCATACCGTGCCAGGTTAGCATCAGGCAAACGACGGCGCCGACGAGCCCGGTGACAATACGCGTGACCGCCTCGGCACGGCCTTTTACTAGACGCGAGACGAGATCGATGGTGATGTGGTTGTCATCACGGGAAGCGGCCATGGCGCCGAGCAGCCCTATCCACATCACCGTGACCCGCAACATCGGATCGCCCCAGCCGATACTCGTGTCCCACAGATTGCGTAAGACGATCTGCGTGCCCGCGAGCGCGATCATGGCTGATAGCAGGAAAACCAGAATGCCGTCCTCGACCGCGGCAAGCATGCTGCCGACGCGCTCGAGGACTGGTCTAGGGTGCGGCACCAGCAGTGCGCCTGTAGTCGTCCAGGTGAGCGCGCAGTTGCTCAAGAAGCGGCAGTGGAACGACGCCTTCCTTTGCCAGGCGGTCCGCGGTGCCAGCAACACTCTCGTGCAGCTTCATGTCGGTCTCTCGTGATGGCGTCACGAACGTGATTCCCTGATCTTGCAGGGCCTGGCGGGCCTTCTTGTCGTCCAGCCGCGTTTCTCGCTTGAGGCGCGTGGCGATTTCCGTCATCACCTCACGCACCACTGCTTGATCCTTCGCGTCGAGCTTCGAAAATGCGCGCTTGTCGACGAGCAGGGCGCCGTGGAGGTAAACGAGCGGGGTGTCGGTTACATACTTGATGCGCGTATGCCATTGCAGGGCGATGGCGCCGATGGCGGATGCCCCCACAGTGTCGATAAGTCCGGTCTGCAGGCCGGTGAGGACATCGGGGAGCGGCAGCGGTATTGGCGAGATGCTCATGTCTTCGAACACCGCGCGATTAATGTCGTCGCCCTCGGGGATCCAGACCTTCCTGCCCTGCAGGTCCTGCATTCCGTGCACTGGCGCGACGGACATCAAGTAGGCAAATCCCCCTTCTACGAAACCGAGAGTGACAAACCCTGCGTCTTTGAGACTCTCGATGAGTACAGGGTCCATGCGCGCGCGGGCATAGTCGATCTCGTTTTCCGTTCGGAACGTGAACGGCATGCTGTAGACCTGGGTGTTGGGATCGATCAGCGCGAGACCGCCACCTGTTATCGCGCCACCATGCAATTGACCGATCCGAAGCTTGCGTAGCACGCTCTTGTCGTTACCCATGATGCCGCCGGGATAGAAGCGGAACTTCACACGGCCGTCCGTGCGGCTGGCGATCTCTTTCGCTCCTTCGCGCATCGCCAGCATCCAACCGGTGCCGTCCGGGGCGATGGTCGCGATCTTGAGGGTCGTCGTTTTGCCCGCGACAGCCGGCGCTGCCAGGATGAATGCGAGCAGAGCGAGACAGCGTAGGCTCATGGCGATCATTCGAAGTAGTCCGCGGAGGTGTCGAGGAGAATCTGCGCTTCTTGCTGGGCGAGGACGTTGCTCAGGATCAAGCCCGGCTCATCGGGGTCCGCGGCCAGCACCTCGTTCAAGAGCCGGTCGTGGAGCTCGCGATCGAAGGTCATGCGGGCACAGCGCCTCGCAAACTCCACCTGCGCGCGCAGATTGCGACCATTCGAGAGAGCGATTGCCCGTTCGAAGTGCACCCGGCCTTGCTCCGGGTGGCCTCCCAGGGTGGCGGACAAGCGGCAGTCCATAGCCCCCAGATAAACGTGTGCCTGGCCATGATCATAGCGTTCGTCCAACGCCACTACCCTCTCCATCATGACGGCAATACGGGGCAAATCGGCCAGGGCGTTGTAGTCGCCCGGGCCACTGGTCTGAACGCGGCCGACCCAGGTCACGGCGTATACATAGAGAGCAGGCAGATCCTGCTGCTCCAGCGTGCCGACCAGTTCCGTGAATTCGTCGAAAGGCAGGCCATCGACCGCACACGCTTCAGGCCGGCGCTGGCAGAGTGCGCGCGCGGCGTAGCCATGGGCTTTCTCCGCCATCAACCCTGCCCGCTCTCTGTCCTCCACGAACAATGTCGCGTAGGCGCCGTACATGCGCGCCGCGGCCAGGAGCAGCCCTTCGTTCTCGGGGTCCCCCTCGATCAAGCCCTCCAGCAATAGCATGTGTGCCGGCGCTCCGTCCCGCACCAGCGCCGGATCGTCCTGGTTGACCAGCGCGGTCGACACATTTGTCGCGAGCTGCTGTGTTGCGGTGGATATGCAGCCGCCGAGCAGCACGCCGCTGCACAATGCCAGCCAAAGGGGGTATGTCCTGAGCACTTCGTTCGAACGCTTCCGTGAGCCCGGTTTCACCCATTCTAGCCGATGGCAGCGCTCATCGGGATGCCGTGATTCTCAGGGCCGAAACTCCCGCTCTCCATTTGATTGTCAGAGCCGTATAATTCCCCTATCCGCATTTGACGATACTTTCGAATCGATCTCGAATGTTGTCCTTCGCACGTTCGACAGGGGCAGGGTGGGGGCGCAGGCTGGCGTACGGCTTGGCGCTTGGCTTCCTTGTATCCCCCGCTTCTGCCCAGCTTCTCACCCCCCCGTCGTCGACGGACGGCTCGGATGGTATTCTCTGGTCGCTCGTCGCGTTGGTGGTGATGGGCGGTTTCACGTGGTTCATCTTCCGATCAGGCAGTAGATGTTCAGCCTGTGGTAAACGGCACGCCCTGGAACCAACCTGGGAAAAGAACGATCGCGGCGACGAACAGTGGCGCTGCAGACATTGTGGAAATATCAGCTGGAAAGAGGATCCTTTCCGCGATAAGAAATAGAGGCAGGGGCCAGGGATTGGTCGAGCCCGCCAGGGGGAAACGAAGTGCCTGTCATTGGCTTTGATGTCACTCGTTCAGAGCTGTTCGCCGATGGTATTAGCTTCGGTGACGCAGGCGCTTACCGTCGCATTGAAGGAATTGCGCGCTACGCGGTCGATCCCGGGCATGTAGCGAACGCTGGCATTACCGACCTCGAGCTCGCCGAGCGGGACCCGAGCGGCCGGGTGCTGTTTGACGGCGATGTTTCCATGTTGGTGCCTGATAATCCGTCGAACGCCTCCGGCGCACTCATGGTGGAGGTGCCGAATCGGGGGAACCGGATCGCGCTGCGTTCCTTCAATCAGGCACCGTTTGATCTGACACCAACCGACGAGATCAATGTGGGGGATGGCTTTCTGATGCGCCATGGTTGGTGCATCGCGTGGGTGGGTTGGCAGTGGGACATGCCGGCGTGTATCGAGCGACTGGGTCTGCGCGCCCCGCAGGTGCTTCCGGCCCAACGTGGCGCCGCGACGCAGATGCACCTGCGTATTCAACCTGATCAATTGACCGACTCTTTCACGCTGACCGACCATCACGTGGGGGCGATCGGACAGCACGCCCCCATTCCGCCAACCGATTCTGACGATCCGCAGGCGCAGCTGTTGGTGCGCGAACACTTGCGTGACGAAGCCGACAGGATCGATCGCCATCGCTGGCGATTTGTGGCTGATGACGATGGTGTCATCGAGAGTTTTGCGCTGGATGGCTCCTTTGAGCCCGGGCGCATTTACGACCTGCTGTATACGCCCCGCGACTGCCCGGTCGCCGGGGCAGGATTGCTTGCAGTGCGCGATTTTGCCTCGTTTGCGCGAAACGACCCCGCCTCACCAATCGCCGGAGCGGCTACACACACCATCGGCCAGGGAATCTCACAGTGTGGGCGTTTTCTGAGAACGTTGATGTTTCTCGGCCTGAATGTGGACGAGAGCGGCCGGCAGGTTTTCGATGGAATCCTGGCCCACATTGCGGGCGGGCGGCGTGGTGAGTTCAATCAGCGCTATGGACAACCTTCCGTACAGCCGACGCCGGCATTCGGACATCTCTTTCCGTTCGCGGATGACCCGCAGACGGATCCCCAAACCGGTAAGCGGGCGGGTTTGCTGGACAAGCTCCGTGAGCGCGGCGTCACGCCGAAGGTCATGTACACCGATACGTCATCGGAGTACTGGCGCGGAGATGCCGGGCTGGCACATACGAGGCTCTCCGACAATAGTGATGCGGACCTGCCGGGTGACGTTCGCCGCTACCTGTTTGCGAGCACGCAGCACGGACCTGGACTGTTGCCGTACGCCGACCGGAGCATATTCGGCTCCCACGGCAGCAACTTCTTCAACGCTGTGGACTACCGTCCGTTGTACAGGGCGGCGCTGGAGAACCTGCGCCGGTGGGTGATGGACGATGTCCCGCCGCCCGATAGTGTGTTTCCGCGGCGCGACGACGGCACCGGCATTACCCGGGAGGAAGCGATCGACCGGCTTGCCGGGATTGAAGGACTCTCATTGCCTGATAAGCACCGGCTGCCATGGATATGTCCGCTGGAGCTGGGTCCCCGGTCGGATGAGGGAATAGGGAGCTTCCCGGCACGGTTGACCGGAGAAAGCTACCCGACGGTGGTAGCTGCGGTCGACGCAGTCGGAAACGAGATCGGCGGCGTGCGCATGCCCGATGTCGAGGTGCCCGTCGCCATCCACACCGGATTCAATCCCCGCCACAGCGACAGCGGCGGAGCCGGGCAGATACTCGAGTACGTTGGCAGCACTTTGCCGCTGGATGACCTGGAACAGCGTTATGAGAGCAAATATACCTATCTCGAACGCGTCAGGATTGCCGCTCGAGCACTGAGCGATGCACGCTTAGTGCTCGAAGAAGACATCGAACTCTGTGTAGCCATCGCCTCAGAACGGTACGACGCTGCATTGGCCGAGCTTCCCGGCGAGACGTGAGGAGGATATTCTGAAATGCGTGCCTACGAAATCCGCGGCTCTGACGGCGTCGACGCTCTCGCCCTCGCTGAACGCGATAGTCCCGAGCCCGGACCGGGCGAGGTGCGGGTGCGCGTGCACGCCTCGGCCGTCAACTACCGCGATCTCGCGACCATCGAGGATCCGGTTCCCCGCGGTATCCGCTACCCCACCGTTCCCAATTCAGATGCAGCCGGCGAGGTGATGGCGGTGGGGGATGGCGTGACGTCACTCAGCCCGGGCGATCGCGTCACGAGCTGTTTCTTCCAGAACTGGACGGACGGTGCGATCACGCCTGCGGCGATGGCGAGTGCGCTCGGCGGGGCAATCGACGGAGTTCTTGCCGAGGAGGTGGTGCTGTCCGAGCAGGGAGTAGTGCCGATCCCGGCGCACCTGGGCTTCGCCGCCGCCGCGACGCTGCCCTGCGCCGCGCTCACGGCATGGCACGCGGTGGTGGAGTTCGGATCCCTTCGACCCGGGGAGACCGTGCTTCTCCTCGGCACCGGTGGTGTCTCCATCTTCGCGCTGCAGTTCGCCAAGTTGCTCGGCGCGCGGGTGGTGCTCGTCTCTGGTAGCGACGAGAAGATCGAGCGCGCCCGCGCACTGGGCGCGGATGCGTGTGTGAACTACCGATCCAACCCCGACTGGCACGAGCAGGTGCTCGCGCTCACCGAGGGCGCCGGCGTCGACCTCGCGGTCGAGGTGGGCGGTGCGGGAACGCTGGAGCGCTCCGTCGCCTCGACTCGCGTCGGCGGGCGCATCGCGCTCATCGGCGTGCTCACCGGCGGCGAGATGAATCCCATGATGATCATGCGCAAGTCCATCCGTTTGCAGGGGATCTACGTAGGCTCGCGTGCAATGTTTACACGCATGAATCACGCCATCGCCCAGCATCGCCTGGCGCCGGTGGTGGACGAACGCTTCGCCTTCGACGATGCACGCGCCGCCTACCACGCCATGCGCGCGGCCGGTCACTTCGGAAAGCTCGTGATCGAGTCAGGCGACGTCGGATAGAAATGGGGGAACAAATATGATCGCTTGTTTCATCGTGCGTGGGGCGATAAGGTCACGCGCAGCCGCGAGATCGTGGATGTCATCCAGTCCGTTGCCGGTTGACGATTCGCCCTGCTAATCAGCGAAGAACATTACGTTCGAACTGCGGCGTGGCCTGCGCCTGGAAACGGCCTTCCGTTCTGATGATCAGTTGCGCGGCAAGACCCTCCCGCAGGGCCAGCCGATAGCCTTCTTCCGGTCCCATGACCATGATGGCCGTGGCCAGCGCATCGGCACGCATGGCGGAACTTGCGATGATACTCACCGATGCGAGCCCGTGAGTGATCGGCCGGCCGGTACGCGGATTGATGGTGTGTGAGTAGCGCTTACCGCCCTTCTCCACGTAGTTGCGATAGTCTCCCGACGTCGCGATCGCGTTATCGTGCAGTGCCATCACCGCTTGGATCGAACGCTCACCGGGCAGGGGTCGCTCTATCGCGACCTTCCAGGGCGACCCGTCGGGCTTCGAGCCGCGGGCGCGCAGTTCGCCGCCGATTTCAACCAGGTACGATGGGATCTGCCTTTCGTCCAGCAGCCGGGCGATCGCATCCACGGCGAAGCCCTTGGCGATTGCCGAGAGATCCACGTACACGCCTGGATCATGCTTGCGGAGTGCGGAAGGAGATACCCTCACTTCTATTTTCCGGTAACCCACCCGTTTCAGCGTCGCCCCTATCGTCTGGTCTGACGGTGGTCCTGCATCGCTTCGTTCGGGCCCGAAGCCCCAAAGATTGACGATGGGGCCGACGGTGACATCGAACGCACCGCCGCTGAGTTCACTGACGGCCGCGGCCGCTTCGACGACGCGTGCCGTCTCTGAAGAGACCGGGAACCAATCGGGGCCCTGGCTTTCGTTGAATCGCGACAGCTCGGAATCGGGCCGCCATGTGGACATCTGGTCGTTGATGTTCTCGAGGAGTTCGTCGACCTGCGATTGGAGCGCACCGGAATCCAGCGCGCCGTCCGCGGCGTAGAGCTTCACCGCATAGGTCGTGCCCATGGTGGCGCCGGTGACGACGACGAGGCCACCCCTGTCCTCCGACTCTCCGCAGGCAGCGAGCAGGAGTACCCAGGAGAGAACGACCGCGGTCAGGGGGGCATGGGGACTAACTGAGCTTCCCCATTGCGCGCAGCACGTCTCGGCGGCTGATCTGACCGACCAACCGATTGTCGTGCATCACCGGATAGCGGCGATACGGGGCGTTGAGGAACAGCTCCGCCACCTCGAGGATACTGGTGTCGGCATCGATGGTTTTGACCTCGGTGCTCATGTACTCCGATACCTGTCCGCCGAGTTCCCCATGGTATCCCGCGTGCAGCGCGACTTTCATGCAGTCCTGCTCGGAAAGCATGCCGACGACGTTGCCGCGCTCGTCGACGACGGTCGCGCCGGAGATGCGTTTTTCCACGAGCGCATGAATGGCACGCAGAATTTCCATGTCCGGCGTGAACGTAACCAGGTTTGCCGCCATGAACTCCCGAACGGTAATCGTCTTTTTCATGCAGCCTCCGACTTACCTCATGCCTGCCCTACGGTTGGTCGGCGCGACGCCGGCACCTGGCGGTGCAGCGCGGGCATTCGCCGGCGATGCCTCCGCAGCTGCCCTTGATAGCGGGACGGCCTAGCATTACGCCGACGGCCATACCGGCAACGGCCAGTAGGATCACTATGAAGCTCGCAACGTACAACACGGTCCCATCGTCCTCCCGGAACTACCCGAAGTCGTCCAACATGATGCGGTCACGTTCAACGCCGAGGTCCTCGAGCATATGGATAACTGCCGCGTTCATCATCGGGGGACCGCAAAGGTAGTACTCGCAGTCCTCGGGTGCGGGATGGTCCTCAAGATATTGATCGAAAAGGACATTGTGAATGAGGCCGACAGGACCCGTCCAGTCGTCCTCGGATTGGGGGTCGGATAGCGCCACGCGCCAGGTGAAGTTCTCGTTCTCTGCCTGCAGCTCTTCGAATTCATCGGCGTAGAACATTTCCCGTAAGCTGCGGGCGCCGTACCAGAAGCTGATCTTCCGCTTCGAATGCAGGCGGCGCAGCTGGTCGAGTATATGCGATCGCATGGGTGCCATGCCGGCGCCACCGCCGATAAATACCATCTCGTTGTCCGTATCCTTCGCGAAGAACTCTCCGAAAGGGCCCGAGATGGTGACCTTGTCGCCGGCTTTCAGGCCGAAGATATAGGAAGACATGATTCCCGGTGGCACATAGTCCGGTGCTCCGGGAGGCGGGGATGCGATCCGCACGTTGAGTATTATCGTGCCCTTCTCGTCGGGATAGTTGGCCATGGAGTAAGCACGCATCGTTGGTTCGGACACCGTTGACTCGTAGCGCCAGAGATTGTACCGATCCCAGTCGTCGCGGAACCTGTCCGCCACGTCGAAATCCGAGTACGCGAGATGATGCGGTGGACACTCGACCTGGACGTAGCCTCCGGCGCGGAAGTTCACCGACTCGCCTTCCGGCAGCTCCAACACCAGCTCCTTTATGAAAGTAGCGACGTTGTCGTTGGAGCGCACGGTGCACTCCCACCGTTTTACGCCGAATACCTCCTCGGGTACGGCGATACGCAGGGGTTGCTTCACCGTCACTTGGCAGGACAAGCGGTCGAAGTCGGCCGCCTCGCGCTTGGTAATGAACGATGTCTCGGTAGGCAGCAAGATACCGCCGCCCTCGAAGATCTTTACCCGGCATTGGCCACAGGTGCCCTTGCCGCCACAGGCGGATGCGACGAACAGGTTGACGTCCGCCAGGGCCGCCAGCAGCTTGCTTCCCACGGGCGCGTCGATCGTTTTCTCGTCGTTGACCAGCACGCTGACAGTACCGCTCGCCACGAGCTGCGATTTCGCGGCGAGAATGACGGCCACCAGAGCGAGGATGATCGCCGTGAAGAAGCCGATGCCGAGGACGATTTCCAGCATTCAGACCACCCCTTAGAGCTTCATCCCGGAGAAGGCCATGAAGCCGAGGGACATGAGCCCGACGGTGATGAACGTGATGCCGAGCCCCTGCAGCCCGTCGGGTACGTCGCTGTACTTGAGCTTCTCTCGAATGCCGGCCAATAGAACGATGGCCAGCGCCCACCCGACGCCCGTGCCGAGGCCGTAGATCACGCTCTCGCCGAAGTCGTAGTCGCGGTTCACCATGAAAAGCGTGCCGCCGAGGATGGCGCAATTGACGGTGATGAGCGGGAGAAATATCCCCAGTGCGTGGTAGAGGGCCGGCGCGTAGCGATCCAGGGCCATCTCGAGGATCTGCACCAGCGCCGCAATGACGCCGATATAGGCAATGAAGCCCAGGAAGCTCAAGTCGAGCTCAGGGAGGCCCGCCCAGGCGAGGGCCCCCGGCTTCAGCAGAAACTGGAATATGAGATTGTTTACCGGGACGGTGATTCCCTGCACGACGATGACGGCGGCACCGAGACCCAGCGCCGTCTCGACCTGTTTCGAGACGGCGAGGAAAGTGCACATGCCGAGAAAGAACGACAGCGCGAGATTCTCGACGAATATCGACTGAATCAGCAGGCTCGCATACTCCGCCATCATACGACCTCCGTCCGGTGGACCTCGTGAATCTGATACTCGGGCTTCTCCACCTGGGCGGTCTTCCAGGTGCGGATGCCCCAGATCATGAGTCCGATGATGAAGAACGCACTCGGCGCGAGCAGCATGAGGCCGTTGGGGTTGTACCAGCCGCCCGCGGTGACGAGCGGCAGAACCTCGTAGCCGAGCAGCGTGCCGGCGCCGGTGAGCTCGCGGCAGACCGCCACGGCGATCAGGATGAGGCTGTAGCCGAGCGCGTTGCCGAGACCGTCCAGGATGCTCAGCCCGACTCCGTTCTTCATGGCGAATGCCTCGGTGCGGCCGAGAACGATGCAGTTGGTAATGATCAGGCCGACGAAGACAGTGAGCTGCTTGGACAGCTCGAAAGCGTATGCCTTCAGGATCTGATCGACGATGATCACCAGCGACGCGATGATGGTCATCATGACGATGATGCGAATGCTGCTCGGCACGTGATGCCGAATGAGGCTCACCGAGGCGTTGGACAGGATGAGCACGGCGGTCACCGCGGCGCTCATGAGCAGGGCCGGCGCGAGCGAGGTCGTCACCGCCAGCGCCGAGCAGATACCGAGGATCTGCAGGGTGATGGGGTTATCGTCCACCAGCGGATCGAGGAGGATCTTCTTCTCTTCTCTGTTCATGATGAGCCGATTCGCTTCCGCATGGTATCCAGGAAGGGGCCGAATCCCTGCTCGCCCAGCCAGTAGTGCACCATGTTCGTCACACCGTTGCTGGTCAGCGTCGCGCCTGCCAGCCCATCCACTTCATACGCCGCGGCATCGCCGGTGGCCGTCGAGACGGCCTTGGCGACCCGCAGCACCGGCGTTCCCGAGGCATCGAACACGCGTCGCCCGCGCCACTTCGAGTTCCACGCCGGATTGTCTACCTCGGCGCCGAGTCCGGCGGTCTCGCCGTGCTCGTAGAACTTGAGCCCGACCACGGTATTGAGATCGGGCTCGAGGGCGATGAAGCCGTAGAGCGTGGACCAGAGGCCATAGCCATGGATCGGCAGGATGACCTGCTCGATCGATTCGCCGTCCTTCACGAGGTACACCGTGGCGTAGCGTGCCCGGCGGCCTATTCCCGCAATGTCCTGATCGCGCGGGAGGGCGGTGCTCATGGCCGGGTCCCGCGCCGCGCGGCGCTGATCGAAGCTTCCCGCGTCGATATCTTCGGCGAATTGCCCGGAATCCAGATCCACCACGCGTGCTTCGATTCTCGAGAATGCATCGGCGATATCGGTGTTCTCTTCGAGCAGGCCGGCGGCCGCAAGAATGTTGCGCTGGCGATCGACGGATGCGTTCTCGATCTGCAGGGGCCGCAGCATGACGGCGGATACCGACACGAGCATCGAACACACGAGACTGAGCGCGAGCGCTACTATGAGCGTCTTCCTCGTGCTGTCGTTGGGCAGGGCGAGGATGCCGGTCACCCATCCGCCGAAAGATCCGCTCATGCGCTCCCCCCCCGGCTCCGCCTCATCCGGCGCCTGACATTGACGCGGACCACCGCGTAGTCGATGAGCGGCGCGCAGAGGTTCGCGAACAGGATCGCGAGCATGATGCCCTCCGGAAATGCCGGGTTGGCTACCCGGATCAGGACCGTCATGAATCCGATGAGGATCCCGAAGACCCAGCGCCCGGCGTCGGTCATGCAGGCCGTGACCGGATCCGTCGCCATGAAGACCATGCCGAAGGCGAAGCCGCCCAGAACCAGGTGCCAGTACCAGGGCATGGCAAACATGGGATTTGTGTCGCTGCCGATGCCATTGAAGATCAGCGACGTCGCCACCATGCCGAGGAACACGCCGGCGATGATGCGCCAGGAGGCTATCTGTGTGTAGATGAGAAAAACCGCGCCCAACAGGCAGGCGAGCGCGGGGGTCGCGCCGATGGATCCCTGGATGACACCGAGGAATGCATCCATCCAGGTGATATCGGCCCCGGTGATCGCCGGGACGCCGCCGGAGGCTCCGAGCGACAGTGCCGTCGCGCCGCTGAAACCGTCCACCGCCGTCCACACGGTATCGCCGGACATCTGTGCCGGGTAGGCGAAGAACAGAAACGCCCTGCCGGCGAGCGCGGGGTTGAGAAAGTTCTTCCCGGTTCCGCCAAATACCTCCTTGGCGATGACCACACCGAATGTGATGCCGAGAGCCACCTGCCATAGGGGAATGGTGGCCGGAAGAATGAGCGCGTAGAGCAACGATGTGACGAAGAACCCTTCGTTTACCTCATGGTTACGCACCGCCGCGAACAGGATCTCCCAGAAGATCCCCACGGCAAAGGTCACGGCGTAGATCGGTATGAAGTACGCGCAGCCATGCAGGAAGTTGTCCCAGATACTTGCCGGGTCGTTACCCACACCGAGCCAGCCGAGCACGACGCCGCGCCAACCTTGTGTCCCTTGCACGTCCAGCGTCGCCATGGCGGTATTGGCCTGGAAGCCCGTGTTCCAGAGTCCCACGAGAATCGCGGGGAGGGCGGCCACCAACACGAAAACCATGACCCGCTTCAGGTCGATGCCGTCGCGCAGGTGAGGGGCGCTTCGAGTCACGTCGCCCGGCGTATAGAGAAACGTGTCGACGGCCTCGTAGACGGCGTAGAAGCGATGATAGGGGCCACCCTTGGCAAAGTAGGGGTGAACCTTGTCGAGTACTCGCCGCAGCTTCCGCATCAGCCTTCCCGCTCGATCTGCTCGAGGTTCTCTCTGAGCGCCGGGCCGTAATCGTACTTGCTCGGGCACACGAAGGAGCAAAGCGCGAGGTCCTCCTCGTCGAGCTCGAGGCAACCCAGGGCCTGGGCAGAGTCCGT
>Ga0070727_10001874_pt1 | contig 21181 bp, 18 predicted proteins | sample tdAd472_FD_66722 | JGI IMG/M metagenome (GOLD analysis project Ga0070727, IMG submission 66722) | Marine sediment microbial communities from the Atlantic coast under amendment with organic carbon and nitrate - tdAd47.2 | ecosystem: Environmental > Aquatic > Marine > Coastal > Sediment | place...
GGAAAGCGTACGTCTGTTCGGCGAAGCGGTTATGCCACAGCTGAAGCCAGCTTCTTAAGGCGATTTATAGTCAGGTGCAGCGGCCAGTATTCAGCGTCAACGGTGCCGCCGCTGTAGCAGCAGGTGGAAGATAATATTAAAAATACAAATTCGGCCGTGCTATCCAGGTTAACGGAGAAGCGGTCGAATAATAAAACAAATTTAGAAGGTTAAATATGACTGATTCAAAACCAACGATTGCAGTTCTCGGCGGTACTGGTGACCTTGGCGGCGGCCTGGCTTGGCAGCTTGTAAAAGCGGGTTATGCCGTTATTGTCGGCTCGCGTACCACCGAGAAAGGTGAAGCAGCGGCAAGGGCTTTGAGCGAGCGTGCCGGTGGCGTAACCGTGCAAGGTGCGGATAATCCGGCGGCCGCTGCATTGGCGGATATCGTTGTGATGACGGTGCCATTTGCCAACCAAATGCCGACCCTGGAAACCATACGTGAGGCGGTGCAAGGTAAAATATTTGTCGATGCGACAGTGCCCTTGGTGCCACCGAAGGTGATGCGAGTCCAACTGCCGGCTGGTGGAAGTGCAGGCATGATCGCGCAGGAGTATCTGGGTGAAAATGTACGTGTGGTCTCAGCTTTTCAAAATGTTGCCGCTGCACATTTGCAGGCGGATGAAGGTCATTTTGATGACTGTGATGTGCTGGTGACTGGCAATGATGCAGATGCGCGCGAGCAGGTGGTACAGTTTGCTCAGGCAATCGGTATGAAAGCTTGGCATGCCGGATCCATTAATAATTCAGTCGTTGCTGAAGCGCTAACATCAGTGCTGATTTTTATGAATAAGAAATACAAAATTGCCGGTGCGGGTATAAAAATTACCGGTGAACCGCAGGTATAATCGCGCAATTTTGGTGTAATATAGATGGCTCCTATTCGGGAGCCATTAACTTAGTATGTAAACTTAGTGTGCAGACATAATGTGATGGCTCGGTTTCAGTCAGTTAAAGGTTTGAAAGATGAGTAACGATTCACCCATCCCCGTTGATATTAAACTGCACCAAAATTCCAAAAAATTGGAATTGGTCTATTCAGATTATGAAGCCTACCAATTAAGCTGCGAATTTCTACGGGTGCTGTCGCCATCGGCGGAGGTCAGGGGTCATGGCGCTGGTCAGGAAAAACTACAGAGTGGCAAAATTAACGTCAGCATTAAGAATATTGTCTCTGTCGGCAACTACGCTATTCAGTTAGTTTTTAGTGATGGCCATGATTCCGGTATTTATTCCTGGGAATATCTCTACGATCTTTGTCAGCATGAGCAAGTCTATTGGGAAGATTATCTAGTGCAGCTACGTAAAGCTGGCGCACATCGAGACCCGGATATACAGGTTGTTAGCCTGTAGCGAAAGGACAACAATACCAAGCGCTTGATCAGGGAATTTGATGCAACCACGCATAGCTCAGCCCAAAGCGACAGCAAAGCTTTCGATGGACTCAGTTCTCGGCGCTTACCTCATGTTGGCGTTGACGGCATTTTTTTTGGCCAGCAATCACGTTGTTGGCCGCAGTGTGCATGGTGTCATTCCGCCTCTAGGATTATCTTTTTGGCGCTGGGTCGCTGGCGCACTCATGCTGGCTCCTTTCATTTTACCTAGAATTAAAACCTCGGCACCCATTTTTTTTGCCCATATTAATGTTTACGCATTATTGGGGTTTCTGATGGTTGGGAGTACCACCTTAATCCTGATCGCCTTAAATTTCACCACGGCAATCAACGTTTCTTTAGTAAACGCCGTGCAGCCAACACTGACGGTGCTATTAGCGGCCCTGTTCCTTAAGGGGCGAGTCAGCAAGATGAGTGTGCTGGGTATCTGCTCGGCGCTGGTTGGTGTGATTATCATGGTATCAAAAGCCAGTTGGTCAATTATTTCGGGGTTAAAGTTTAACTTTGGTGACCTTATCGCCTTGGTGGCTATAATTGGTTTTTCCAGCTACGCGCTTAATCTTAAAAAACTGCCCAGCGAATTATCAGTTACAGAATCACTGTTTGGTATTACTATCGCGGGTAGTTTGATGCTACTACCTTTTTATGTGTTGGAGTCGGTTTATTACGCGCCCGTCCCGGTGTCCGCGTCAACGTTCTGGGTGGTGATTGAGTTGGCCCTGTTAGTCACGGTATTTGGAAACCTAATGTGGAACAAAGGTAACCGTATCATTGGCCCTAACCGGGCGGCTATTTTTATTAACCTGATTCCTATTTTTGGCGCTTTGTTGGCAGTTACTTTTCTCGACGAGAAGGTGTACGGTTATCATTTTGTTGGCGCTGTTCTGGTGTGTCTGGGGATTTGGTTGGTAGTGGGCAGCCTGAATGGTCGTCATGAGGCGGATTAGATTGTCGTGGTTTTGTCTTTAATATTAGAGCGCAGTGATTACTGTGTAGAATAAGTTTTGGATTTAAAGGGAGAGTTGCAACCTTAGGTTTATAGGTCTAAATTCTCAAACCTCGGTAAAATAATTATAAGGAGTTGGTGTGACTCAGATGACCGAATCAGCAAATAGTTTACATGTGCCTTTTAATGGGCCACAGCGGTTGCTTGTTATCGGCGGATTGATACTGATTGTAGCAGGCATGATTTTTGGTGATATTTTTGCTGTCTTCATTTTGCACCCCAATAATGCACATATCGGCCAAGAGCTATTCGCTGCAACTCAGGCTGTTGCGGCACAGGATGGAGCGACAGTGTTGACCCATTTTCAAAATATTGGCGGCTTCCTGGAAAACCGTGGTACCAAGGTTGACGCCCATAGTCATATTATCAACTTCGGGTATCTCGCGCTTTTGCTTGCGTTAGCGCAGCCTTACGTAGCGCTCGGACGCCGCGTTAAGCTTCGCATGGCGCAGCTATTTTTATTCGGCGCTGTTATGTTGCCACCCTCAGTATTTACGATCCACTATATGGGTCTGGCTTTTAGCCCGTTGGAATCAATTGGCTGGGCAAGTGTTTTTGCCGATCTAGGGGGGCTATTTATTATCATAGCCTGCGTCGCACAGTTAGTGGGGTTATACCGCTATATGCGGGGGAGCTATCCGGCTGATGTGCAGGATGTGCAGTTGAACTGTACTGGCGCAATAAGCCGTCTGCTATTAGTTGGGGGCGCAATTTTGTTACTGTCTGGTTTTCTGTTTGGTGCTTATTATGCGGCCACTAGTTTTGAGCAGCTGGCGGTCAGGGAGTTGGAGATATTAAAAGCCTTGGTGGGTGAGGCGGCACTCAATAACATGACGGAAGTGACGGTGCAGTTAGGAAACTATGGTGCAGTGATGGCGGAACGGGGAATAAAAATTGCCGCACATGCGCATGTTAATGAGCTGGGAATACTGCTACTGCTGCTTGCTTTTGTGCAACCGTTCATCTTTCTCTCGCAAAGCTGGAAACGACGCTGGGCTATTGTGATGTTGATCGGCGCGATTGGATTACCAGTGGCAGTGTTTTCGGAGCTAAAATTTGGATTATTAGCTGGAGGTGTCGCTGATACCTGTGGGCTATTAATGATTATTGCCGTTATTGCGATGATGTTCGGGGTGCTGCGCCATAGTGGTCGTATCGATGCGGCTGGAGGTGAGAAATGAGTCCGTCACGCAAACTTCTGGTGATTGCGGGGTTGTTGCTGGCCGTTATTGGTATGATTTATGGGTTGTGGTACGCGGTGTTTGATGAGCATCAAACGCTGGAAAGTATGGGGGGTGCGTTGGCTAATGGATTCGTCCAGGCGGCGGATAGGAGTTTGCCGAGTGCTTATGCCGCTTTGGAGCAATTCAGCGTCATCAGTGCTGAATATGTGCGTGAGGTGCACGCTCATTCCCATTGGATTACTCTGGGATTGGTTCTCTTAGCACTTGGGATGGCGTTTGAGCGCGTGAACTATTCTGAGTCGGTTCGCTTGGCGTTGGCCGTGGTGTTAGTCATCGGGTCGGCGGTTTTCCCCTTAGGGGTTTTGTTGCAAGCTATGTCCTTTGGCTTGCTTGCCAAGGTAATGTCAGTATTAGGCTCTATGGCAATCATTATCAGTTTTGCGGCAATCACATTGGGGTTGCTGTTACCTGATAAACAGGCCATAAAAGATTAACCATACAGATCATAAGGTATTTATTTGTTATAGTAATAAAGAAATGTTGATTTTAAGTATATTGTAATAACAGATTACCAACTTAGTAATTGTTTTAGCTGGCACTCTCTATTTACTATGTGGCTATATTTTTACCATTAAAATAAATTACAGAGATTGATGGATCTATAGGGGTTGCGGACAGGGTGGTACTCATTCTGCACAAAATAACAAGGATTCTATATCATTTGTAAATTGGGATAATAAAAGGTTGGTGCTGATGTTCACTGATTTAACCGGGATTAGCTTCTCGGCCAGATAAGTGTGTGCAGGCAGGATCTAACTTTACCAATAAGCCGGGTGCTGAAAAAGTGCTTGGAGGGAGAAAAAATTGAATCAGTTAATCAGCTCTTCGTTGAGGAAGAGGCTGTCTGCACTAGCTGTGTTGGCGGCGCTAATCTTAACCGGCTGCGAAGCCCCTTTAGTATTAGATGGCGTAGAGCAGGCTAAGCGCAACGCTGTACGTCGTTCAGACAATCTTCAGTCAATGGCTTATAATGGCTCCACGCTTATTGTTGTTGGCAGCAGGGGTACCGTTGCTGCATCTTCCGATGCCGGTCTGAGTTGGACTCGCACTGAATTACCCGGCGCTCCATTCTTGATGGCAGTGGATACCTGCCCCGACAAATCCTTTGTCGCAATCGACTATCAGCATAACCTTTGGATGGCGAATGCTGAGGGCGCTGATTGGCATGCGAAACCTATTGATACGACGGAAGCACCTCAGACTGTAAACTGTGATGCGCAAGGTCGGATTTGGGTTGTCGGCGGTTTCAGCAGCATTCTGCGTAGCGACGATCATGGCGACAGTTGGGCGCAAAATTCCTTGGGCGATGACCTTCATTTTACCTTTGTGCAATTTATCGATGCGGATAATGGCCTTGTGGCTGGTGAATTTGGGGTCGTTGCACGAACCAATGATGGTGGTGAAAACTGGGAAGTGCTTGAGCCAATCCCCGAAGAGTTTTATCCACAAGATGCTTGGTTTCAAAGTATCGATAGAGGCTGGGTTGTTGGTTTAAACGGTACCGTATATTACACGGAGGATGGCGGTAATAATTGGCAAGATCAGGATACAGGGACCAGTGAGCCCATCTATAGTATTGTCGCCATTGACGATTCGCTTTATGCGGTAGGAGGAAATGGCCTGGTACTTACCTGTAACGGTTGTATTAGTGACAAGTCAGGCGCTTCAGGTTGGAAGCGATTTAACCACGGATTGCCTATCCGCTTTTATTTGAGAGGTATCGCTGCGACAGGCGATAAGCTTTGGATAGCGGGTGATGCCGGCGCATTGCATAGCATTACACTGGTGGATTTAAAAAATAATAATAGCGGTCATGGGTTGGCTTTCCAGGAGGCAGAGTGAATAAGTTTACCGAAGGATTACATCGGCTTGACAAATTTATCTTTGCTGCGCCGAAGACGACTTTATGTTTAGTGCTTGCGGCGACTATCTTTTTTGCATTTCAAATTCCTGCTGTACGCATGGTGTCGGATTTTGCGGATCTACTGCCGCAGGAGCACCCTTATATCAAGTTGCACAATGGTATTCGCGATACCTTTGGTGGTGCCAATAATATTATTCTTTCGGTGGAGGTGGATGAAGGAACGATATTTACCAACGACACACTGGATCGGCTTCATCGCCTTACCCAGGCAGTGGACTCCATATCAAATATTAACCACAATCTGGTGTCCAGTTTAACGCACCGTAATACGCGTAAAGTTTGGTTAAACGAAGAAGGCACAGTAAAGTCGACCCCTCATTATAATCCTGGCAAAGGCGGCTATTCGGATGTCGAGTTAGACGAGATGAAGGCCGATGTTATTGCCAATCCGCGTGTTTTTGGCTTGATGGTTTCTCCGGATTTGCGTTCTGCGTTGATCCGCGGAACGCTTAATGAGGGCGAGCTGGATTACGAAAAAGTATTTGACGAGTTGCAAGCGATTCGTCAAGCCGAAGCGGCACCTGGCGTCACTATTCATGCGACGGGCAACCCGGTATTGGTTGGTTGGGTTTCCAGTTATGTTGATCAGATCGTTATCATTTTCTTGTACACCATTCTCATCATGCTGGTGTTGCTGATTGCTTATTTCCGTAAGGCATACGGGATTCTGTTGCCGATCATGGGTATTGTGTTAACCAGTATTTGGGGCTTAGGGATGTTGTCCCTATTGGGCTACAACCTCGATCCTTTGATGATGGTGGTGCCCTTCCTGATCTCAGCGCGAGCGATGTCGCACGGTATTCAGCTGGTAGAGCGTTTTTATTATGAGCTGGCCGAGTTAAAAGATAGCAGTCTGGCGGCGCGCAAGGCCTTTGAAAGTATATTCCGTCCAGGTTCGCTAGGTGTGATTTCCGATGCCATCGGGTTATTGTTGATTTCTTTGGGGTCAGTCCCGATTAACGATAAATTAGCGGTTTATGCGTCGCTGTGGGCATTATCAGTGATTATCACTGTGTTAATTACGGTACCGGTTTTGCTGGAGCTGCTACCGCCGCCGCGTAATACTGAAATACGCCATGGTCTGTTGCGTAAAATTTTGCCACGCCTAGCGGCCAAAGTAACCAGCGGTAGAGGTGTCAGCACTATTCTGGCGGCAACCGTTGTACTTTATATCGGTGGTGGATATTTATCTTCTTGGGTGCAGATTGGTGAAGCGGAACCCGGCTCTCCCTTATTGTATCTGAACCATGATTACAACGTCTCGTCGAAAGCTATTAACGATGCCTTTCCGGGTTCAGAAGAATTGTATGTTATCGGCTATACCGAAGAGAAAGCCGGGTTAAAACGACCGGATGTGCTTAAAGCGTTAGCGGATTTTCAGGCCTATATGTTGACCGACCCCGAGTTGGGCGGCGCCAAAGGTGTGCCAAATTTGGTCACGGCAGTGAACCGCATGACGCACTATGACGACCCCCGCTGGATGACTATTCCTGATGACCCCAGAGTTGCCGGTGGGTTGATGTTTATGTACATGATGTCGAGCCCGATTCCAGGGGCATTATTAGAATACCTCGACCCTGACGAGCAGAACGCAAACATGGTGTTCTACTATAAGGATCATAAGGGTGAAACCATTCGTCGTGCTATTCACATGGTTAAAGAATGGAAAAAGACCGCCGCCGCGCAGGTTGAAGGTTTTACGCTTAAGCTAGCGGGTGGGCCTATCGGTGTGACCGCAGCGATTGACGAGGCTGCTTACGAAACCAATATTGTGGTCATTCCTCTGGTGTTGGCGTTGATTTTCGGGTCTGTTACTTTTTTCTATTGGTCGCTGCACGCGGGCTGGATCATGATGTTGGCAATGTCATTTGCGACAACGCTTTCCTATGCCTACATGGGAATTTCCGGCATCGGTATTAATGTGAATACTGTGCCTATTATTGCCGTGGGTATTGGTGTGGGCATCGATTACTCTATTTACATTATGGATCGTATTCGCTCCGAGATGGAGGAGAGCGGTAATCTCGTGGATGCGGTAACTCGGGCCATTAGCACGACAGGCGTGGCGATTGGGTTTACTGCAATGACCTTGATTGGCGGCGTGATCATGTGGGTGTTCTTATCTGACTTACGTTTCCAGGCGGATGCGGCGTTATTATTGATTGTAATGTTGTTGCTCAATGCCGTAGCGGCGATGATGCTAGTGCCAGCCTGGGTGTTGAAGTTCAAACCTAACTTTATTACTTCAGCGTATGTTAAGGCGTAGCTGGAAAATTCCACTGAGGAATTGCAAAGGAATATAGGAAGTTGTGGGGCTGTGTCAGTTCACGTTTTTCTATTAGGTAGTAAGTTAAAAAAAGTAGTAAGGGGCTCGATAATCACCAGTGGTAAATACTGCTGGGAATTGTCTTAAGAGTTAAATTACAAGTACAACAGGAGGGTTACCCTATGAGAAATAGGAGAGTTTTACGCCGAAGTCTATTGGCTGGCGCCGTCGCAATGCTGGGTTTTAGCGGCGCTCAAGTATCGGCCGCTGAATCCGTCGAAACGCGGGGATTTGTGGAGCATTCATCTCATGTCCGTGATGGTATCGGGCTGACACGCTTTCGTAATCGGGTGCAGTTTGAGTTTAATATGGATGCTGGAGATCGCGGTATTTTCTCTGATGTCAGCATCAACGGCACCATTCGCGCCACCTATGATGGCGTTTACGATTTAAATGATGATGAGTTTGGGGATGATTCGGGCGGTTCATTATCGTTTCCCGCACCGGGTAACTTTGATTTTTTTCACGGGTTTTTGGCTCCTACAGTACCTCCATTCCCCTTAGGACCTTTTGTGTCTGATAATCCAAGCTATGCGGGTGTGTTTGGGCCGCCACCTATTGCTGGTGGCGGTGGTGCGATACCACTTCCCGGTGTACCAGGAGGAACGATAAATGGTTCAGCTAACCCAAATGAAGGTCTGAAGTTTTTAGGTGCAGATGTGCATAACAATCCCTATGGTGGGGGTGTTTTGGCCTATCCTTCACGTCCTTGTGATGATGATTCTCGTGGTTGTCTTAAAGATTATATGGATGCGGATTTAGACGAACTGCGCATGCCGGATTTTAATGACAATTTGGATTTCCTGCGTGAGCTGTATATCGACGCGACAATTCCCTTTAGCAATGGACATGAATTAGGCGTGAGTATCGGTCGCAAACAGGTAGTTTGGGGTCGCACGGATTTGTTCCGCGTGCTGGATATCGTCAATCCGGTAGATTTTTCAGCCAATAATATTTTTGAAGAATTGGAAGATGCTCGTATCCCAATGCTGATGCTCACCTCTGAGTATCGTATGGGTAGTGTTGGTGCATTTGATGACTTAAACTTCCAATTGGTCTGGAAATTGGAAAAACCGCGCCCGCATAATCTCGGTCAAGGTGGTCAGCCTTACGCTATTTTGGGTGCTGGCAATCTGTTCCGCGCATTATCAAATTGCTGGGATAATGGCTGTACTTTTTGGAACTTCCCAGGCACAGGGTTAGCCGTAGATTTTCCAACCAATGTGATAGGTATCCGAGATGTTAATCGTCCTAGCGATGCCTTCAAAGAAGTCGGCTTCCGTGTGGAAGGTGTGTTAAAAGGCGTTGGTTTCTCCTTGAACGCAATGACCTATTTTTCTCAGCTACCTTCATTGCGTGGTGGTGTGCTAGCGGATAATCCCTTTACGCCGAACCCAGAAGCACAGTTCTACCCATATAATTTCGGTTTTGATATTGAGTTCCCGCGTATTGATCTAGTTGGTGGTTCAGCAGACTTCTACGTTGAGTCCATCAAATCAGCGTTCCGAATTGAGTTGGCTTACACTTCCGGTGAAGAGTTTGCCAATACGATGGAAGAACGTCTGTTCTCAGAATCCGATGTGGTACGTTGGGTCGTGGGTATAGATCGACCGACTTTTATTCCTTTCCTGAATAAAAATCGTTCAATTCTGGTTTCTGCACAGTTATTCGGTCAGCATCTGCTGGATCATGAAGAAGCCTCAGTCAACTCAGCTGGGATTCCGACTGGGCGTAAAATCGGCATGCCCGACTGGGAAAACAACTACATCTTTACGCTGTTGCTGCAAGCTAACTACATGAATGACCGTGTCACGCCGCAGATTATTACCGCTTGGGACTTTGGTGCACGTAGCGGTGCGGTTGCGCCTACAGTTACGTGGAAACCGGATAACAATTGGGTGGTGACTGCTGGTTTCAACATTAAGTGGGGCGAAGGTGGACGGGAATATGACGACAACTTATCGGCCAATATTTTTGCGCCATTTACCTGTCCTCCCCCCATGTTGTTGGGCGGTGCGCCAGAGTGTTTTTCGTCATTTAGCAGCTTAGGCAAAAAAGCGATTGAGCCCTTAGGCCGCTTCCGTGCTGGTCCTATCGGCAACGCTATCAACGAAGACGAATTCCAATTAACCGTTCGTTATCAGTTTTAAGTAATTAGGAGGACGTAAAGTGAAACATTTAAGTAAAGTCGTCGCGCTTAGCGGCACGCTAATGTTGGCGGGAGGGCTAAACGCTGAGCCGTTTACCGATGCCGATATTGAAGGGTCATTTTATCCTTATAAAAATGGCACGCCCACTTATCAGGGCTATACGCCCGGTATTGAGGTAAATCAGGATAATGCAGATCAATATAAAGCGATTATGGATGAAGCCTTATACAGGTTTGTTAAAGATGGCTGGGTGACGGTAAAAACAGCGCCTACCACAGATTTCCCCTTAACAGATGACTATGTGAATGCCACACGTCAATACGCTGGCAATGTGACGGTGAATGAGAAGGGCACGTTGGATAACTATGTGGCAGGTCGCGCGTTCCCGAAAGAGCCTGACGCTAATGATCCGAAGGCGGGTTTAAAGCTGGTGTGGAACTATCAGTACGGTTTTAACTCAGGTGACTCTGAAACCATCTATCCGTTTTGGTGGACCTTCAGAAACATGAATACCGGTAAAGTTGAGCGAGTGTTGAAGTTTGATTGGCACTTTATGAACTTCTCACACCGGGTGACTTTTGATCCGAAGCCTAAGTTCGACAATAACCCATCTGAAATCTATCGTGGCATTTATGCCTTCGTGAAAGAGCCTTACGATCTGGCTAACACGCAGTTATTGATTCACCGCTACGAAGACGACACCAAGCGCGATAACGCGTGGTTGTACCTTGGCTTTCAGCGCCGCGTACGTCGTTTGGCCACCGGTCAAATTACCGACGCGTTCTTGGGTACAGACCTCATGATCGAGGACTTCGAAGGCTATAATGGTCGCGTATCTGATTATAACTGGGAATATGGTGGTACCCGTGACCTGCTGTTGCCATTTTACTATCACAACCAGTTAGAGCAGCTATCTTCTGAGCCTGCCGACGATCCTGATGGTTTCCGTTTTGTTGATGTACACGGCAAAGGTGACTGCTTTCCTAACGTAACCTATCAGCTACGTAAAACATTCACGCTAATCGGTACGCCCAAGGATCCAAACCACCCGCTGAGCAAACGAGTGATTAACCTGGATGCGCAAACTATGACCATGGCTACGCTAGTGGTATATGACCGTAAAGGTGATATGTGGCGTTGGTTCCCCATTGGTAAGGCACATTCCGATTATCACCTGGCCTCTAACAAAGGCAAGGGTGTAGCGTTGGATGACTTTGCAGTGCTGCTGGATGTGCAGGCAAAACACTGTACTACGCTGCAGTTCAAGAGTTTGATCACGGATGAGGAAAACCAGCCAAGCCTGTTTTCCGTGCAGAACTTGAGAAAAGCCGGACGCTAATAGCTTAAGTTGTTATACAAGGGCAGCCCGCCTCCTCCTGGTGCTTCATCACCTATCAGGGCTGCCCCTTTTTTATCCCCGCCACTCAACCAAAGACAGCAATTAAATTTGTAACAGAAGCACTGAAAGCATCCCGGTAAAGAAAGGGTAGGTAGATGATTTCGCGACGAAGTCTGGGCTGCTTATGGTGTTTTCTAATAAAGAGTGCAGTTTTACAAAAGTATTGTAATAACAAATTACTAACTTGGTAATTGTTAACCTGTCAATTCGTATTTAGGATAGAATCTTAATGGGCAAACTAATTTCCGGGTTACCCTATTCCCTGAAAAAATTGGGCGATTCTTATTTCGATTAAGAGCATACTGGTTGTCATATTGGCTGGTATAAATCGATTCTTGCCTGACAACCGCAAAACGAAAATGTGATCGGAGGATCTAAATGAGCACCCGTATATTAAGCGATTTCAATTTGCTTATCCCGGAGACGGTAGATGAAGCATTGGATATTCTGGACCGTTTGCAAGATAAGGTCACAGTTATCTCTGGTGGCACTGACGTGTTAGTGGCGATGAAGTTTAAATTTGAAACTGAAAATGCGATGAGTGTAGCCAAACTTCCAGGTATGGACGGGTTGTCCTTTGACCCCGATAAGGGTTTGAGAGTTGGTGCTAGAACCACTATCGCTCAGCTTTTGAATTTTCCTGAGGTTAAAAAATATTACCCGGCGATTTGGGAAGCGGCAGTTACCTTTGCTACGCCGCAAATACGCAATACCGCCACCTTGGTCGGTAACCTGTTGCGTGGTTCTCCTGCTGGAGACGGTAGTTGCGCGGTTTATGCGTTAGGCGGCAGCATGGTTTTTGCCAGCAAATCAGGTGAGCGCGAAGTCGATATCGATGATCTTTGGGTCGGCTATGCCACAACTGCGCGCAAACCTAATGAACTGGCGGTAGAGCTTAGAATACCAGCCCCCAGCGCTGGTAACATCAATGCCTTTAAACGCTTGACCCGAGTCAATGAAGATTTGGCCAAGCTCAATGTGGCCGTCAGTATGACGATGAATGGTGATGTCTGTGAAGACGCACGCGTTGTTATGGGTTGTGTGGCCGCTACCTTGGTGCGCTTAAAGCAGGCAGAAGCCTTGCTCAAGGGTGCTGAAATTAATGATGAGTCGTTGGCGAAAATGATGAGTGCTGTGGAGGCAGAAATTACCCCGATCGACGATCAGCGTTCAACTGCCGAATATAGAAAAATGGTGTCAGGCGTCATTGTTAAGCGCACCATTGAACAAGCACGTCAACGCGCGTAACAGAGTTGAGGATTAAGCGATGAATAAACTAGCAGTTAACTTAAATGTTAATGGTCGAAATTACGACCTAAGCGTGGCATCAAATAAAACGCTATTAGAAGTTTTACGGGATCAGCTGGATTTACCAGACACTAAGTATGGTTGCGGCACGGGAGAGTGTGGCGCCTGTACGGTTTTGATCGATGGCCAAGTGGTTAATTCCTGTTTAACGTTAGCAGCAACCGCAGATGGCAAAGCGATCACCACCGCAATAGGCTTGGAAAAAGATGGCCAGTTGCATCCAGTACAAGAAGCTTTTGTTGAGGAGACAGCGGTTCAGTGTGGCTACTGTATTCCTGGCATGGTGATTAAGACAGTTGGGTTGCTCGAACAGTCCCCGGAACCAAATGAGGCGGAAATACGTCACTGGTTAGAGGGCAATATCTGTCGTTGTACTGGTTATGAAAAAATTGTTGCTGCTGTGAAATCAGCGAGCAAAAAAATGACCAATGCCGGTGTTAAGGCAGTCGGTTAACGGAGGATTAGAGATGGGTGAATTTAAATCAGTAGGTAAGAATGTAACGCGAGTTGATATTCGCGCGAAGGTAACCGGTCGTGCAAAATATGCCGGAGATATCGATATGCCTGGCATGGTTTACGGCAAAATCATTCGCTGTCTGGAGCATGCTCATGCGAAGGTGAAGAGCATTGATTTTTCCGAAGCAAAGAAGATGCCTGGCGTCCTTAAAACGTTGGGTCCAGAGGATGTCACCTCTAAAACCTATAATCAGTCGGTTATCGATTTGATGGCTTCCGCCCAGGAAGCTGAGTGGATGGGCGATATCGAAGAGCAAAATATTTTCACCAAGCACGTCAAGTTCTACGGTGATGGCATTGGCGCAATTATTGCCGAAACTGAAGAGCAGGCGGAACGTGCAGCGGCGAAGGTTAAGGTTGAGTATGAAGCGTTACCGGTTTATTTGACACCAGAGCAGTCATCAGCGCCCGATGCGATCCAGTTTGTAGAGAGCAAGCCGGGTAACCGTGCTTTTCAGTTGCCAGCAGAAATGTTTCCCAACAACTGTCTAGGCTGGGGTGATGTTGATGAAGCTTTTAAAGAGGCGGATGTGGTTGTCGAAGATCGATTCTACACGCCGAAGCAAAAGCAGTGTCAAATGGAACCCAATAACTATATTGCGCTTTATGATGACGAAGGCCGACTCAATTGCTGGTCCTCCTGTCAAATGCCGAAACTGGCGCACGTTAAGTTAGCACGTTTATTTGAAATGCCCATGTCACGGGTTAAGTTCAATCAAACCGTTGTCGGTGGTGGTTTTGGCGCACGCTTGGGCTTGGTGATGGAGCCTGAGGTTTGTGCGTTAGCGCTTGCAGTACCCGGACGTCCGGTAAAACTGTTGCAGCCTCGTGAAGAAGATTGGTTGAGTTCGCCGAGCCGTCATCCATCGGATTATTGGATGAAGATGGGCTTCAAAAAAGACGGCACACCTGTTGCGATTGATGCCATCAGCAAAAACTTTAAAGGTGGATACTATCTCGACGGTTCTGCGCTGGCGAGTACGACGGGCTTCTGGTTACAGGGCATGTATAAGGTCGAAAACTTACGTTATCGCGGCGAGTCTTATTTTACTAACCAGCCGGTGTGTGGTGCCTATCGTGGTTACGGTAACCCGCAAACTAACTTTGTGCTAGAACAGCTGGTTGACCGCGCCTGTAACGAATTGAATGTGGACCCGCTTGAGTGGCGTAAAAAATGGCACAAAACAGTTGGCGATAATAGCTGGATTGGTTTTACCCAATATAGTAGTTGTGCGCTGGATGAATGTTTGGATAAAGGTGCAGAAGCGATCGGCTGGAAAGAAAAGCGCGCCAAGTATGCGAATCAAACTGGCGTCAAGCGTCGTGGAATTGGTTTGTCTGTTGGCCAGCACACCAGTGGTGCGGCACCGATGATTCTTGAACATACGACCTGTACCGTACGTTTAAATGAAGATGCGTCGGCAGAATTACTGCTGGCCTGTTCTGATTTGGGGCAGGGATCGCACACGACTTTACGTCAAATCGCCGCTGAATCTTTGGGTTTCCCGATTGATGACGTACACCTTGATGTTGGTGATTCTGACGCCAATGGTTTTGATATTGGTGCGCACGCTAGTCGTACACTCTATGTCGGCGGAAACGCCGTCAAGCAAGCCTGCGAAGACGCCCGACGTCAGTTGTTTGAACGTGCTGCGAAAAAGCTGGAAGCGAATGCCGATGATTTGGATATTAATGATGAGAAGGAAATTTTCGTTAAAGGTTCGCCGAACAAATCTATTTCTGCGAAAGAAATCTGTGAAGTGGGTGTTTATAACTTCGTCAATCATTTAACTGGCGAACGTAATGGTGAAATTGGCCAAATTCAAAGTTATGTCAGCTATATGCCGGATCATAACTCGCCGCCATTCTTCTGTACCTTTGTTGAGGTAGAGGTAGATATGGAAACCGGCGAAGTGAAGGTATTGGAGCTGGTTAGTGCTCATGATATCGGTCGCGCCATTCACCCGGCGATCTGTGAAGGTCAAATGGAAGGCGGTGCCCAGCAAGGTTTGGGTATGGCTTTGACGGAGGAAATCTATTTCGATGCCAATGGTAAGGTGAAGAATAACAGCTTTACAGATTACAAGATGCTGGGATCTTCAGATATGCCGAAAATGACCAATATTTTGGTTGAGAACCCGGATCCTTATGGGCCTTTTGGGGCCAAGAGTGTGGGGGAAGCTGGCTTGGTTACTCCAGTTGGTGCGGTCGCTAATGCGATCTATCAAGCTACTGGCATCCAGTTTACCCAAGGACCTATTACGCCAGAGAAAATCCTTAAGGCTATCAGAGAAAAGGCAGCTGCTGCCTAGCTTAAATAGGGCTTAACGGCTCAAACTGGAAAACTCCCCGTACGATTGCGGGGAGTTTTCCATCCTTTCCCCAGTTCTGCTGTCCAATCTGATACCCGTTCCTTTGTTTTAAACATAGTTGGCATTTCGCCGTAACGCTGGTAATAATAACCTCAGATTTTTTCATTGAGTGAATAACGATGGATGATACCCTTATTAAATATGATAGTGGCGCTGGTTTACCCGATGAGCTGATCACGCTTAAGCAATGGCTTGATGAAGGTCGCCAGGTCGCATTAGCGACTGTGGTACAAACCTGGGGTTCTTCGCCGCGCTCTACTGGCAGCCATTTGGTGATTGATACGCAGTCAAATTTTGTCGGGTCAGTTTCAGGTGGTTGTATTGAGGGCGCCGTAGTTGCTGAAGCGCTTGAGGTTATTGCCGAAGGCAAGCCTAAACTGCTTGAGTTCGGTGTGAGTAATGAAGAAGCTTGGGAGGTAGGTCTAACCTGTGGCGGAGCAATCCAAATCTATGTGGAGCCTTGCAATGAATAAAGCACTATTTGCACGGCTTTTTCAAGATCGAGAAAATAAACATCCGGTTGCTTTGGTAACGAGACTACGAGATGGCTTACAGACGCTTCTTTATCAAAACCGTGAATCCTTTGGAGATTTAGTTTTAACTGCCGAGCAAAATCAGCAGGCAAAAAACATGTTGCACAGCGGGCGTAGTGGCAAAATAGATGGGTCTGAGGACGAACTTTTTGTGCGGAGTTACGTACCTGATTACCGACTACTCATTGTGGGTGCCGTTCATATAGCACAAAAACTGGCGATCTTAGCCATGGAAGTCGGTTATCAGGTTAGCGTGATTGATCCGCGCCGCGCCTTTGCCACTGCCGAAAGATTTCCTGGTGTCGATTTACTTTGCGAATGGCCGGATGAAGCCTTTGAGCGGTTGCAGCCCGATAGCCAAACGGCGGTGGTGACACTGACGCATGACCCTAAAATTGATGACCCGGCCATTATCGAGGCGCTGAACAGCGATGCCTTTTATATTGGCTGTTTGGGCAGCACGCGAACCCATGCTAAGCGCGTTGAGCGATTGACTGAGCTCGGTTTGGTCGAGCAGCTGGGCCGTCTTTTTGCTCCGGTAGGCATTAACTTAGGAGGGCGTTCCCCCGCAGAAGTGGCGGTTGCTACTTTGGCGCAGATTATCCAGGCGCGTTACGCGAGGAAGGGCTAATGATTTTTGCGCAGTATAAACGTGTTGAGGCGCTGGGTGTTATTCTTGCACATACTTTACGCTTAGACGCTGCCACACTTAAAAAAGGTACTGAACTAAACGCTGAGCATCTGGCGCTGCTTGAGCAGGCCAAGGTTGAATTTGTGACCGGAGTGCGTTTGGAGCCCGGTGACGTGGACGAAGATGCTGCGGCCGAGCAAATTGCAAAACAATTGGCGGGGTGCCATTTAAATATGGGTAAGCCGATTGCCGGGCGCTGTAATCTGTACGCGAAACAGCATGGCTTAACGCAGATAGATAGCGCAAAAATCAACGCGATTAACCTGTCTGATGGTGCGATTGCAATCGCAACTTTACCTAATAGCGCGGAGGCGCATGCCGATCAGGCGGTGGCTTCTATCAAAATTATTCCCTTTGCGATCCCGGAGCGTCTGCTTGAGCATTGTCTAAGTATTTTGGCGGATGAGAAACCGGCAATCGAAGTGATGCCCTTTCAGCCTCACCATGGCGCGCTTATTCTAACTAAATCGGCTGCTCTGAAAGAGTCTGTGCTCGATTCGACTTTTGAGGTGACGCAAGGGCGTATGCGTGCTTATGATAGTCAGGTGGTTTTTCATCAGCGTTGCGAGCATAAAATTGATGAAATTGGCGCAGCGCTTAAGCAGGCACTTACTCAGGGTTGCAACCCGATCATGCTTTGCGGCGCTGGAATTACGGTTGATACTGGCGATGTGATCCCAGCCGCTATCAAAGCGTGTGGCGGCGAGATCGTCCAGTTTGGAATGCCAGTTGAGCCGGGAAATATGCTGCTTCTGGCGAAACTCGGCAAGACGAGTATTATTAATCTCCCGGGCTGTAGTCGTTCACCTAAGCTCAATGGCTTGGACTGGGTATTGCAGCGTATTCTTGCGGGTATTGAGGTTAAACCAGAGCATATTATGGCGATGGGTGTCGGTGGTCTCATTAAAGATGTTGCCCACTCGGAGCGACGGCATCGTCGGGCAGTTCAGCCCAAGCATCAGAATAAGCCTCGGATTGCGGCAATTATCCTTGCCGCAGGTAGCTCGCGGCGTATGGGCGAGCAAAATAAATTGCTGTCTCAGGTCAAAGGTGTGCCGATGGTGGTTAGTGTCGCCAATGCGGCACTGGCGTCCAATGTTGAATCCATCACCTTAGTGACGGGGCATGAATACGAAGCACTGGAAACTTTATTGGCTGGGCGTAATTTGAAATTCGTGCATAATCCTGATTATAACTCAGGTATTGCTAGCTCAGTAAAAATAGGTATCGCGAGTCTGTCTGATGAGGTTGATGGCGCGATAGTGCTGCTTGGTGATATGCCTTTTGTAACAAAATCACAAATTAATGAACTTATTGCAGAGTTTGATCCAGTGTTGGAGCGGGATATCGTGATGCCGGTTAAGGACGGTCGTCGCGGCAATCCGGTACTTTGGTCGCGGCGTTATTTCCCTGCGATGCAAAAATTGACTGGCGATACCGGCGCGAAAACGATTTTAAAAGAATACGCTGCCAACGTCTGGGAAGTGCCGATCAGTGATGAGTCCATTTTCGCTGATATAGATACACAGGAAGAGCTGGATCGCGCTAATACTGCAGGATAAGGAAGCATGAAGTTTACTATTTTCGATATTCGCCACCAGTTTCCTATTCTCGGTCGAGAAGTAAATGGCTACCCCCTGTGTTACCTTGATAATGCGGCGACTACTTTTTCGCCCACTGTGGTGTTGGATAAGGTGCGTGAATTTGAAACCGGTTACCGTGCAAACGTTGCGCGCGGGGTACATCGTTTGGCGTCTGAAGCCACCGATGCTTACGAGTCGGCTCGGGCTAGTGTAGCTAAATATATTAATGCAAAAGATGCCAATGAGGTTATCTTTACCTCGGGCACGACTGGTTCGATCAACCAGCTTGCCTTTAGCCTGGAGGGCAGCATCAATCCGGGCGATGAAATTTTAGTCTCTACGCTGGAACACCACAGTAATTTTGTGCCCTGGCAAATGCTTTGTCACAGAACCGGCGCAATACTTAGGCTTATCCCGGTCAGCGCAGAGGGTATATTAGATTTATCGGCAATAGATCAGTTGGTTGGAGAGCGATGCCGTATTATTGCGGTCACACAAGTATCCAACGTCACAGGAGATATTTCGGATCTGCGAATAATTTCAGCAGAGGCCAAGCGCGTTGGCGCCAAATTGGTGGTGGATGGCGCGCAGGCGGTACCGCATGGGCCGGTAGATGTACAGGCGCTGGATATTGATTTTTACGCTTTTTCCGGACATAAATGCTATGGGCCTACCGGAGTAGGGGTCTTATGGGGGAAATCTGAATGGCTGAAGCAGCTACCGGAGTTTATGGTGGGTGGTGGAATGGTGGAACGGGTAACGGTTTCTGGCACCACCTTTTTGGCGTCAAATCAGCGTTTAGAGGCGGGCACACCACCTATTGCTCAAGCCATCGGGTTAGGTGCTGCAGTGGAGTGGCTAGAAAAATTACCCTGGGGTGAAATTCGAGAGCATGAAACTCGGCTGATGAAGCAATTATTTCGGGATATAAATGCCATTGCTGGATTGCGTACGATAGGCTCTGATTTGAATCAGCCAAGATTACCCATAATTTCCTTTGATATTGAAGGTTGCCACCCTCATGATATTTGCCATATTGCTAATCAATATGGAGTTGCGTTGCGTGGTGGACACCATTGCGCGCAACCGCTGATGGATGCAATGGGTGTGATGGCGACCACTCGTGCCAGCATGGCCATTTTTACCAGTCAAGAGGATATTGATGCCTTGGTTGTGGCGTTACATAAGGCAGTTGAGGTACTCAGATGAGCGGCAATATTTATCATGAAGACATCAAAGCGCTTGCCAATATTCCGGTCGCTGAGCAAAAATTAGAGCAACCGGATTGTAAAGTTACCCTGGATAATCCGCTGTGCGGTGATCGCATCACTATTGCTTTGAACTTGAAGGATGGGTGTGTTACTGCGCTAACGCACCAGGTAAAAGGCTGTTTGCTTTGTCGGGCATCTGCGAACGTGATTGCCCAAGCGGTTGTTGGTACCTCCGCCACCGACCTAGAGGTTGTTGTCGAGGGTTTGCAGCAGATGCTCAAAGGTAAGCCGGTTGAAAACTGGCCAACTCCCGGCTGGGAATCGTTGGCTTTATTTCAGCCAGTGGCGGCTTACAAAAGCCGCCATGAATGCGTTTTATTGCCCTTTAAAGCGATAATGCAAGCACTTTCTTAAGCCCGTGGGTGTGCCGATGCAATGCTTGAGGCGTGGTCATACAAGCCCGCGATGATATTTAGTATTTTTGAGGCGACGACCACGTCGGTATCGAAATCCTTAATTGAATCCGTTAGGTTCAGTAGTAAATCGCGGCGGAATTCTGCGAATTGATCACTGATTTGCTTGCCTTTACTGGTAATAGTGTAGGTCGCTGAGCGTTTGCTGTCACGCTTGTCAGAGCGTTTGATCAGCTGTGCAGTATTGAGTTTACGCAATGAATATTGCAAATTTGAGATATCATCGCGATTCATCAAGCGTGCGATATCGGAAATACTTTTAGGGCGATCATGCATACGAATAATATGCAGTACCGCGTTTTCCACGCCGGATAGCCCCCCTTCGAGGCAGCAGGCTAAGCAATCTTTTTGCCAACGATCAAATGCGGCAGCGGCACGAATAATGGCAAACTCGAAGTCGGTGAATTTGATTTCGCGGTCATTAGTAGCTAGGTGCCATTCTTTCTGCAAATGCGCTCTGGTTGTTTTTGTTTTGGTTGTCAAAGTAGTTTTCTCCAATTGATTGGACGTTTTGTCCAGACTTTGCATAGTGTGTGAACGCTTTCAAATAGACCTATTTTAGATATAAAAGCGAGTGGATTATTTTTGTTCTGAGTTTGGCGTATTTTCACCGGTACTTGGCGGTGATTATAAAATGGTGAGTGAGAAAGTGTAACAGTTAGGGCCTGCTTTTCCATAAAAACACTGTATTCTGGGCTAGATTCATTGACTGAAACAAACCAAATTTTGGTTTGTTTCTTTTTGGTAGCAGCAGTAGTACACTTACTTGTCATACGCCTTGAAGGTGGTGAATATGCTCGACTGTTCATTGCCGTTATGATTTTGAGTTATCTATTTTTTATCAAAGTGGAGAGTTCAATAGTGTCTTTGTCCGCGATTCTCAACCTAAAATTAATCCTATTCTTAAAGACTGTATTTTATACGGGATAAAATTGGCAATTGATCCAGTTTATTCAAAGTGTTAGTGTTTACATTTATTAAATTAATTGTTAAATTTACAGTTAATTTA
>Ga0070727_10001875_pt1 | contig 21173 bp, 22 predicted proteins | sample tdAd472_FD_66722 | JGI IMG/M metagenome (GOLD analysis project Ga0070727, IMG submission 66722) | Marine sediment microbial communities from the Atlantic coast under amendment with organic carbon and nitrate - tdAd47.2 | ecosystem: Environmental > Aquatic > Marine > Coastal > Sediment | place...
CTCAAGCCAACGCAAAGGGTTACTGCGGGAGTCTTTTGCGTGGACGGATAGCTGATCCCAAATCGGGTCATTTGGCATGATCTTGCTGCCATCTTCCCGCACACCCAGGCACATTCTTGCCCAGGTGGCTTCGACAAGCGCCAATCCTTCAACCGGTGCCCCGGCAACAAGCGCGTCTTGCACCGTTGGCAGGACAAAACCCGGATGCCGCGACGATCCGTCGAAGGCAATCCGCCGAATGGTGTCGACAATGGCAGGGTTCGCGAAGCGGCGGGCGGTCAGCGCCAGATAGTCGCGGGGCGTCATCCCAGGCACTTCACTAACATGAGGCAGAACTTCGTCGCGTTCGACCTTGTCAAGAAATGCGCGGATCGTGTCATGCGCCATGGCTTCGGCCACGGTCTCAACGCCCATGACTTCAGCCGCGGCGGCAATGATCTGGTGTCCGGCATTGAGGATACGGATTTTCTGAGCTTCAAAGCCATGCACATCCTTCGTGAATGTGGCCCCCACCTTGTCCCAGTCTGGCCGACCCGCGCAAAAATCATCCTCAATCACCCATTGGCGAAAATTCTCATGGGTGACGGGGGCGGCGTCCGTGACGCCCATGTCCTTGGCAAGGGCAAGCGCGTTCGATCTCGTCGCCGGGACGATGCAATCAACCATCGAATTCGGAAAACTACACTCTGCATCAATCCAATCCGCAAGACCCGGATCGCTGAGACGTGCCAGCCCGACAACCGTTTGCCGAAAGACATCACCGTTGCCTTGCAGGTTATCACAGCTCTGCATCGCAAATGGCCCGGAGTCGCGGTCCCGTCTATGCCGTAGCGCGGCAATGATCGCGCCAAAGGCTGTTTTCGGAGCGTCGGGATTGGACGCATCGTGAATGATAACGGGATGGCCTTCGTCGAACGCCTTCGTCACCGGATCAAGGTAGTACCCGCCCTCGGTAACCGTTAGCGATACAATGCGAATTTCGTCGGCGGCCATCTGATCGATCAGTGGCCCGTTGCCATCTTCAACCGCCACATATCCAATCATTGAGCCTACGACTTCGGCGGATGTGCCTTTCGGGTCAAGCTCGATCAATGTGGTCAGGTAGTCTTGCTGCATAAGCCTGGACCGCATGTCACTGTCGTAAGCACGCACGCCGGCCCCGATGATCGCCCAGTCATGGGCAAGCCCCTCCTGCATCAGGCGATGCAAGTACCAGGATTGGTGCGCGCGATGGAAATTGCCAACTCCGATATGAACGATCCCCGGCGTCAGGCGATCCCGGTGATAACGCGGGCGCAACACGGTTCCGGGCAGATCATCAAGTTTGTTGTGCGCGAGGGTGTTCAACCTATGGACCTTTCCGACCCTGCCAGGATGAAGCGCGGGACTTCGTCCAGCCGGTCAAAGACACGGGTCGCACCAGCGTCGCGCAGAGTTCTGGCGTGACTGTCGCGCCTGCCCTCCAGATGACTGCCGCCGACAAACCCAATCGACGGAATGCCGGCGGCCAATGCGCCCTTCACTCCGTGGGGCGAATCCTCCAGCACCACGCACTCCGACGGGCTCATCCCAAGCCGTTCCAATGCCAGAAGGAAAATGTCCGGCGCGGGTTTGCCTTTGCTGACCTCTGCTGCGCTTGTGGCCGTGCCTTCGAACCAGCCTTCCAGACCTGACAAGTTCAAGGTGGTTGTCATGCGTTCGAGCGACCCGCCCGTGGCAATCGCCATACCGAGGCCTTGCGCCACTAAGCTGCCAAGCAACTCCGCCGCTCCGGGAATTTGGCGCAACTCGGTTTCATAGGCTGCCAACAATTGGGTTTCCACACGGCTTGCAAAGTCACCAGGAACCGGCGCGCCAAGGCGGCCCGAGACATAATCGGCGATCACCGGCATGGCGACGCCAAGGAACTTGTCCCCGATCTCCTCGGCCGTTGCATCCATGATCCCGAGCGCCCGCATTTCCGAGGCGATGGCCTCCAAAGACAAGGGTTCGCTGTCGACGAGACAGCCGTCCAGATCAAAGATAACGGCCTTGATCGGGGACATCAGAGGTGCTGACCCGTCTGGCGGTCGAACAGATGCACGTCGCCTGGGTCGATCACGAATCCAAGCTTGGAACCGGGTCGGGCGCTGATCCGATCTTTGACAAGCGCATCGATCAAATCCTTGCCCGAGCGCGCGAAGATCTGCGTCTCGGAGCCCGTGGGTTCGACAGCAACCACCTCCATCTCGACGCCACCGTCCCCGACCTGAACGAATTCGGGCCGCACACCATAGGTGACGGTCTGGCCGTCTTCTGCCGTGGTTTCCGGAAGAGGAAGCGTCAGGCCACTGTCAGACAGAAAGCTGCGCGCTCCACCTTCGGACACAATCTTGCCATGGACAAAGTTCATCGACGGAGACCCGATAAAGCCCGCCACGAAGGTGTTGACGGGGTTGTCGTAAAGATCGAGCGGGCTGCCGATCTGTTCAACCCGACCATCGCGCATCACGACAATCTTGTCGGCCATTGTCATCGCTTCGACCTGATCGTGGGTAACATAGACGATGGTCGTGCCAAGGCGTTGGTGCAATTCCTTGATCTCGATCCGCATCGTCACGCGCAGTTTGGCGTCAAGGTTGGACAGGGGTTCGTCAAACAGAAAGACCTGCGGGTCGCGCACGATTGCGCGGCCCATGGCGACCCGTTGACGCTGGCCGCCGGAAAGCTCTTTGGGATAGCGGCGAAGATACTTGGTCAGGTCAAGAATCTCGGCGGCGTTGGCAACCTTTTCCTCGATCTCGGTCTTGCTGCGTTTGGCCATCAACAGGGGAAAGCTGATGTTGTCATAGACGGTCTTGTGCGGGTAGAGCGCATAGCTTTGAAAGACCATTGCGATGTCACGCTCTTTCGGAAGCACATCGTTCACCACGCGGTCGCCGATCGAAATCGTGCCTTCGCTAATCTCTTCCAATCCGGCCAGCATCCGCAAGAGCGTGGACTTGCCACAGCCCGACGGGCCGACCAGAACGACGAACTCGCCATCTTCGATGTCGACACTAACACCGTGCATGACCTGTGTCGCGCCATAGCGCTTTTTCACATTGTCGATTGTTACGTTGGCCATGTCCCTGATCCCTTATTGCGGCAGTTCGATTTGCATCTTCACATCCGCCGGCGGCGCGGAAGCAGCGATCTCGAAAGCCTGCACGCTGTCTGAAAAGTCGAATGTCCGCGTGATAAGCGGTTTGACGTCGATTGCGCCGGAACTCAGCATGCCCACACACCGCGGGAACACATGGGCGTAGCGGAAGATGTTCTCGACCCGCGCTTCACGGATCATCGCGGCACCCGCATCGTATTGGATCGGATCGGGCTGGCCGCCGATCATCACGACACAGCCGCCGGGGCAAAGCGGCTCGAACACGGTTTTGGCCGCGTGCGGGCTGCCTGTGGCTTCGAACACGATATCAACGCCCCAGCCGTCGGTGTCGCGTTTGACCACCTCTGTCAGGTCTTGCGAGGTTACATCGACGGGAATGATCGCGGGGCTGAGCGACCCTGCGATCTCCAGCTTCTTTGCGGCAAGATCGGTCACGTAAATCCTGGCACATCCAGCGGCCAGCGCCGACAGCGCAGTGACCAGACCAATGGGACCTGCGCCCATGACGACGGCGTTGTCGCCGGGTTTCACTCGTGCCTTGGTCGCCGCATGGACGCCAACGGCCAGGGGTTCGACCATGGCGGCTTCGGCGAAACTGACGTTGTCGGGCAGCTTGAAGGTGAAGGCTTCGGGATGCACGCAAGTGGGGCGCAGGATGCCATGCACCGGTGGCGTTGCCCAAAAGCGCACGGCAGGGTCGATGTTGTACATGCCCAGTTGGGTAGCCTTGCTGTTCGGATCGGGGATGCCGGGTTCCATGCAAACCCGGTCGCCTTCCTTCAAGGTGGAGACCTCTGCGCCAACCTCGATCACCGTGCCCGAGGCTTCGTGGCCCAGGATCATCGGTTCGTTCACCACAAATGGCCCGATGCGCCCGTGGGTATAGTAATGGACATCAGATCCGCAGATGCCGACAGTGTGCAGCTTGATACGCACATCGCGGGCTCCAAGCACTTCCTCGACGAGGTCAATCGCGGGAAAATCGCGCAGGCTGAGGTCGTCTTTCTTTTCAAGGACAAGCGATTCCATGTCTCAGCCTTTCTTGATGATGATGAAGGCCAGAGCGGCGGCAATGGCATTGGATATCCAGATCGACAGCCCCAGGGGTTCCACGAAGCGAAACCAGAACAGCGACAAGGCGATCCAGATCACGACCGATATGAACAAGCGGTCGAACCAGTTGGTATCGATCGGCAGGAAACCCGTCGGTTCGGTGACGATCTCGGGGGCATCTTCTTCTTCCAACAGCGCCGAGATCAGCGGTTCTTCGTGATGATCGCTCATGGATTATCCTTTCACCGCGCCAAAGGTCAGACCCGCAACGATATGCTTCTGCACAAGGCCGAAAACAATCAGCGCCGGGATCAGCGTAAAGACCGATATGGTCGCCATGACACCCCATTCGGTGCCGGTCGTGGTGACGTATTCCGACAGGCCCGTGGTCAAAGTCCGCGCGTTGAAGTTGGTCAGCGTCGCGGCCAGCAGATATTCGTTCCAGGCAAAGACCCAGGTCAGGATCAAGGTCACCGCAAGACCGGGGCGGCACAGCGGGAACACGATTTTGGTGATGACCTGCCATGAGTTTGCGCCATCGACAAAGGCCGCCTCGTCCAGTTCCTTGGGGATGCCGTCGACTGTCGGCCGCAAGGTCCAGATCGCGAAGGGCAGATTGAAGGTGCAATAGACCAGGATCATGCCGATCCGCGTATCCAGCAGCTTCCACTCACCCACAGTGTAGACCTGCGTCATCAACAGGAACAGCGGCAGCAGGAACACGGCAGGCGGCGCCATCCGGTTGGTGATCGTCCAGAAGAAAATCGACTCCTTGCCGCTCATATTGAACCGCGACAGGGCGTAGCAGGCGAAAAAGCCCAGCACGGTGCAGATCACGGCGTTACCTGTCGAGATGATGACCGAGTTCAGCATATAGCTGCGCAGAAGCCGGTCGCCCCAGACCTTGGCGTAGTTGCCCCAATAGGGATCAGTAAGGATCAGTTCCGGTGTCGAGAATAGCTGCACTGCTGGCTTTACCGAGATGACGAACAGCCAGTAGATCGGGAACAGGGTCAGGACGCTGACAAGGCTCCAGAAGATGATGCCGATGATCGGGCTTTGCTTTCTCATGGCTTCAACCTTTCTTGCTGCGCGGGGCAAGCATGGTGACGTAAAGCAACCAGCAGGACACGATTGTGAGGTAAAGCACGATCACTGAAATCGTTGACCCATAGCCATAGTTCGTTTTCGGGAACACCTCTTTGAAGATGTGCACACCGACGAAGCGTGTTGCCGAACCGGGGCCTCCGCCCGTAAGCATCCAGACTTCGTCCACGGTGCGCAGCGCATCCATCAGGCGGATGAAGACGGTGGCGACCACGGCGGGTGCAATCATCGGCAACGTGATGTGCCAGAACATCTGCCGCTTGCCGGCGCCGTCTATCTGCGCCTGTTCGAACGGATCTGGTGGCAATGACACAAGGGCGGCGATCAGCGTCAGCGTGACCAGCGGCGTCCAGTGCCAGATATCCATCAGCACGATGGTGGCAAATGCGGCCGGTGCCGACGTGCCGATATTCATTGATATGCCGAACCATTCGTCAAGATAATGCGGAATGATCCCGATCGACGGCGTCGTCATCAGCTTCCAGACCGACCCCACGATGATCGGAGCCATAATCAGGGGAAGCGTGTGGATCGTACGGAAAATCGCCTTGCCCGGAAAATCCCGCATGAAGGCCTGCGCCAGAAAATAGCCGAGGATCAATTCGGACAGGACGGCGAAAAATACGAACATCACCGTCACACTGACCGAATTCAGAAAAGCCGCGTCAAAAACGATCTTTCGAAAATTGTCGGCGCCGTTGAACACCATATCCGGATTGACCGCGAAAGGGTTCCAGGAATGAAATGAGACATAGACAACATAGATGAAGGGCAGCACGCCGAAAAAGAACAGGATGACCAAGGTCGGCGCCAGAAGTATCCAGCCTAATCTCTTGGATTGCATGATGCGTGTCTCCCCCATGTTTCGGTGCCTTGATACTGGCACCAAACCTGCCTGTTTTCAGCCTTTATAGTTTGGGCCGCCGCATGCACAGCGGCGACCCGTTTCGCAACCGGGAGGATTGGTTACTTGCGGTAGCCAAGATCAGACAGGGTTGCCTCGGCGGCAGCGGCCATCTGGTCAAGACCTTCCTGAGGGGCAAGCTCGCCCAGCAGAATCTGGTAGAAGATCGGAGCGGTCGCTTCACGCACCTGGGCATGGAACGGATAGGCCGGAGCCCCCGCGAAGAGATAACCCTTGTCCTTGATCAGGTCATAATAGCCGCCCAGTTCTTCGTTAAAGGCGACAACCTTCGGGTCATCATAGGTCGCGGTGTTGGTCACGCGCGGAGCCGCAACGGCCCAATCGGGCTGAACTTCGTTCTGGCCGATATACTGAAGGAACAGAGCAGTCGCTTCCTTGTTCTTGGAAGAATGCGGCATACCGAATGCGCCACCGTCATAGTAGCCGATGTAGCCATTGCCAGCTTCGACTTCGGCAAGCACGCCGTCCGCCAACGGTGGCAAGGCAACTCCAACTTTGCCAACGACCAGCGACTTCTCGGCATCTGCCGCGATCCAACCGGCGTTTTCACCGTAGACCAGTCCTTGCGCGGCGCGACCGGCGCCGAATGTGGTTCCGACTTCCGTCCAGGTCGATGCCGGGCTTTCAGGCGGCGCGATGTCACGCATGCTGAGCCACCAGGTCAAGGCCTCAACCGCTTCCGGGCCGTTCATAGAACCGCCATTGGCGACCGATGCGGCATAGTTGTTGTTGGCGTCGATACCCCAGTTGTAAACGCCGAACGTAGGCGCAACGGATTCGTAGTATTCATACCAGGAGGCAACGTGTCCTGTGTGCGCCTGAGCCGTGGTGCCCCAGAGATCCATGTCATTTTCTTCACCATAGGCGGTAAAGAACTGCGCGATTTCCGAATACTCGGCGTGTGTTGTGGCCGGAACCAGATCACGGCCGGTCTTTTCCTTGAACGCCGCCTGAATGTCAGCATCGCCGAAAAGGTCGGTGCGATAGAGATAAATCTTCAGGAATGCTTCCATCGGCACGCCATAAAGGTTGCCATCGGCATCCTTGAAATAGTCGGCAAAGGTCGTGAAGTTTGCTTCGTCATAGGTCGGTGCCTGCAAACCTGGGTTTGCGTCCAGAAAGCCCGAAAGGTCCGTCAGGAAATCGCGGGCAAGATACGAATAGATGATATCCTGTTCGATATAGACCATGTCATAGATGCCGGTGCCGGCCTCCATGTCTTTGATGCCCTTGTCGAACATCTGATCCCACGAGGTGGTTTCGACATCGACGCGAATACCGGTCAGGGCTTCGAATTCAGGCGCAAGAACCTCGCGAATATAAAGCGAAGGCGGCGACGATTCCGTCACGCCCCGGATAGTGACGCCCTGATAGGGCTCGGCGGCCTTCTTCCAGAATTCGGCATGACCATCGGCAGATGCGACGGTCGTGGCGACGATCAGTGCAAGCGCGGATGCGCCCATTTTGAATGCAAAGCTCACGGCTTTCCTCCCATGTTTATGTCGGAGTTCAGCGCAGGCTTCGACAGCGTCATGCCGACCGATTCGCGCTACCTCCCAGGCAAACGTTACAAATGCATTTCTATCCATGCAAGTGTAAATTTCCAAATGTATGCCTTGCTTGACAAATGTAATTCTGCCAGCATTAAACAAGAGGAATTCGCCGGAAGGCGTGGGAGGATTCTGGCTTGGCCCGCGAACCAATCGAAGAAAGTGATGCTTTCGTGACCGAAATCTGCTGGCACTACTACGTGAACGAGATGACTCAGGCGGACATCGCGCGCCTGCTCAATGTCACGCGCCTTCGCGTCAATCAGGCGATCCAGCGGGCAAAGTCACTGGGGTTCGTGAAGATACATATCGAATCGCCGTTCCTGCCGCGTATTGAGATGCAGGAAGAGCTGAAAACCTGTCTTGGCCTGAAGCGCGCCATCGTCAGCCCGGCAAATGAAGCAAACTATGATTATCACAAGTCGGTTGGCGCAGCCCTTGCCGAGCTATTGACCGAACGGCTGGCAACCGGCGACTGGGCGTCCTTGGGCGTTTCCTGGGGTTTGACACTGGATTCCGCCATTCGGAAACTATCACGGCAAACCCACCCAAATCTTGAGGTCGTTTCGATCCTTGGCGGTACTGCGAAGGGCTCGACGCTGAACTCTTTCGGAATTGCTTCCGGCTTCGCCAATGTGCTTGGCGCACGGTATTCCGTACTGACGGCACCAATCTATCTGTCGGAAGGGATCGACCGTGACGTGTTTCTGTCGCAATACGCTTTGAAAGAGCATTTCGACAAGTTTGCCTCGCTGGATGCCGTTCTGCTGACCTGTTCCAACGTCTCGGAAAAGTCGTTCCTGGTTGAACACGGACTGCCGCAGGGGCTGACCCCGGAGGCATTGATTGATGCAGGCGCGATCGGCGATGTCCTCGGTCAGTTTCTGGACCGTGAGGGCCGATCGGTTTCGGCAGAAGTCGATAATCGAACGGTCGGCATGCCCTTGGATGAGGTCATAGCCATTCCCGAAAAGATCATGGCGGCGGCGGGCCCCCATAAGGTCGAAATCATCAAGGCCGCCTGCCAGCGCGGCCTTGTCGATACGCTTGTCACCGATGACACGACAGCGCGGCTGCTACTTACCGCCGCAAACGGGCAACCTGTGTGACAATGACGGATCAGCCATGACACTTGCGCCTGACAGTCTGGGCCCGACCATTTGTATTGGTGAGATTCTTGCGGAAATCGTTGCGACAACGGTCGGGACGGGGTTTGCAGAGCCGATCCCCCTGATCGGACCCTATCCGAGCGGCGCGCCGGCGATCTTCATCGTACAATGTAGCCGCATCGGCGGCGATGCCGCAATGATCGGAGCTGTCGGCGACGACGCATTTGGCAGGGTCAATCTTGGCCGGTTGAAACGCGACGGTGTCGATGTGTCAGGCGTCATCATAGACCCGGACTTGCCCACTGGCACAGCCTTTGTCCGCTATCGGCCGGACGGAACCCGCGATTTCGTCTTCAACTTGTGGACTTCGGCCGCCGGACGTCTGACCTGGACCGAGGCCGTCAACGACATTGTCGCCCGCGCCGGGCACCTTCACGTGATGGGCACGCTTCTGGGCAACCCCGTGATCTGGCCGATGATCGAGCGTGCCGCGCATGTGATCAAGGCGCGCGGCGGCACCATCTCGCTTGACCCCAACATGCGCAAGGAGTTGCAAACCGATGCCGAAACCGGCGCTCGGGTTTCCACGATGCTGGCCATGACCGACCTGCTTTTGCCGTCGGGCGACGAACTGTTCATTGCAGCCGAAATGTCACCGGAAAGCAGCGAGGAACAGGCAATCGACCGTCTGTTCTCGCTCGGCATTTCAGAAATTGCGATCAAACGTGGCGCTCAGGGATCGACCACCTATCAGGTGGCAGACACCGTCTCGCACGCTCCCGCATTCGTCGTGAAGGAAGTAGATCCAACCGGTGCCGGAGATTGCTTTGGTGGCGCCTATGTGGCGACGCGAAGGCTGGAGATGTCTGTTGATCAGGCCTTGATCTATGCGAATGCCGCCGGGGCGTGCAATGTCACAAGACTCGGACCGATGGAGGGTGCGGGCACCCGAGAAGAACTGGATGCGTTCATTGCCGGGGCGGAGTGGGCAACATGATCCACCTGACCGACCTCGCCAAGCTTTACCGCGCCGGAACGCCCCGTGGCATTACATCCGTGTGCTCGGCCCATCCACTGGTCCTGCGCGCTGCCTTGCAACACGGTCGTGATACGGCAAGCACCGTGCTGATCGAAGCGACGTGTAATCAGGTCAATCATCTGGGCGGCTATACCGGCATGACACCCGCCGGTTTCGCGGACCTAGTGTTCTCCCTGGCCGGGGAGGAGCGCTGCCCGCCCGAACTGATCATTCTTGGCGGGGATCATCTTGGCCCCAATCCCTGGCGTGACCTGCCCGCCGATGAAGCGCTGGATCAAGCCTGCGAAATGATCGCTGCCTATGTAACCGCAGGATTCAGGAAACTGCATCTGGACGCCTCTATGGGCTGCGCGGGCGAACCTGCTGCTCTCGACGATGAGACAACCGCGAAACGCGCCGCCGGGCTGGCCGTGCAGGCCGAAGAAACTGCGCAAACGCTTGGAGGTCCGCCGCCGCTTTACATCATCGGAACCGAGGTCCCCCCACCCGGCGGGGCAGATCACGCTTTGGACCGGATTGCGCCAACCAGTGCCGCCGCAGCCCGAACCACCCTTCAGATTCATCGCAAGGTGTTCAAAGAGGTGGGCCTGTCAGACGTCCTTGCTCGCGTCATCGGTCTGGTCGTTCAGCCGGGCGTGGAGTTCGGCAACCGCAACGTTGTTGCCTATGACCCCACTCAAACCGAAGAATTGACGAAGGTTCTTGACGACGTCGAGGGCCTCGTGTTCGAGGCGCATTCGACCGACTATCAGGGCGAAGGGCCTCTGAGCGACCTCGTGTGCGACGGCTTTCCAATCCTGAAAGTCGGCCCCGAGCTGACCTTCGCACTACGCGAAGCGCTCTATGCGCTTGACCTGATCGCCAGCGATCTTTTGCCAGACTATGGCGACCGTCCGCTGTTCCGCACAATGGAAGACGAGATGCTGGCGTCCTCCGAAAACTGGGCCCGCCACTACCACGGCACCCCGGCAGAACAGCGCCTGATGCGCCATTACTCGCTGTCCGATCGCATTCGGTACTACTGGAACACACCCGTGGCGCGGGCCGCCGTTAACCGACTTCTGGAGGCCTTACGCGGCCAGAACGTGCCATTGCCGCTGATCTGGCAGCACCTGCCGCGCGCCGCCCATGCGGCCGGCAAGCCTTTCGACCCCGAAGCCATTCTGATCGAGCGTATTCGCGCCAGCCTAAGCAGCTATCACAAGGCCTGCGCCCCACAGAAGGAGCAGACGCCATGACCACAGAATTTGCAGGCAAAAGCGTCATCATCACCGGCGCCGGAAAAGGCATCGGCCGTGCCGCTGCATTCGAGATGGCGGGTCGCGGCGCAAAGGTTGTCGCAATGGCGCGCACCGCGTCCAACCTTGACAGTCTCGCCCAGGAAATCGGGTCAACGTCCATCACCGTCGATCTGATGGACAATACCGCCGCGCGCTATGCCATGAAACAGGCGGGCACTTGTGACTTCCTGATCAACTGCGCTGGGACGAACGTGTTGGAATCGGTGCTGGACATGACCGACGAAGGGTATGAGGCGGTCATGGGCATCAACCTTCGCGCCGCCCTGATCTGCGCACAGGAATTCGCCCGCGCCCGCATCGCCGCTGGCGGAGGCGGCGCGATCCTGAACGTCACCTCTATCGCGGGGCACAGGGGGTTCGAGGAACACATGTGCTATGCCGCCTCCAAGGCCGGGCTTGAAGGCGCGACCCGCGTCATGGCCAAGGAGTTGGGCGCCCACGGCATCCGTGTAAACGCCGTCGCCCCCACTGTCACGATGACGGAACTGGCCGCCGCCGCCTGGTCGGACCCGGCCAAAAAAGACCCGATGATGGTGCGCCATCCCATCGGCCGTTTTGCCGAAGTCGCGGATGTGGCCAAATCCATCGTCATGCTTCTTGGCGACGATGCGCCCATGGTCACCGGCGCCGTCCTTCCGATTGACGGCGGATTTCTTGCCGTCTGAGAAATTCAATTCGAACAACAAGGAGGCCCGACATGGCCGAAAGTCTTCACGGAAAAATCGCAGCGGTCACGGGGGCGGCCTCGGGCATCGGTCTTGCTGCCACCGAGGCGCTGCTGGCCGAGGGCGCGACCGTCGTCATGGTCGACCGCGACGAAGTGGCGCTGACGGAACTGACCGCGCGCCTGGGCGACAAGGCCGTCGCTCAGGTGACAAACCTTCTGGACGCCGAAAGCTGCAAGGCAATGGTCCCCGAAATCCTTGAAAAAGTTGATCACATCGACATCCTGCATTGCAACGCCGGGACCTATATCGGGGGCGATCTGGACGAAACCGACCCTGACACCATCGACCGCATGCTGAACCTGAACGTCAACGCCGTGATGAAGAACGTCCATGGGGTGATCCCTCATATGAAGTCGCGCCGGACTGGTGACATCTGGGTGACCTGCTCGGTCGCAGGCCATTCGGCGATCCCATGGGAGCCTGTCTATTCCGGCTCGAAATGGGCGATGACCTGTTTCGTTCAGACCATGCGCCGTCAACTGCGTGAACACGGGATCCGGGTGGGCCAAGTCTCGCCCGGGCCGGTGGTCTCGGCTCTGCTTGCCGACTGGCCCGAAGAAAATCTGCGCAAGGCAAAGGAGAACGGTTCTCTGATTGAACCATCCGAAGTGGCCGACGCGCTGGTCTTCGCCCTGAGCCGGGGGCGGAATGTGACGATCCGCGACATGATCGTGTTGCCAACGAACTTCGATATATGAGCGCCACGAGCGCTAACTTCGGCGGCTCTGCGCAAAGTCGAATGGCGGCTTTTAGAGGTAGCCACCATACGACAGAAAATTCGCGCTGCTGCGAGGTATTACCGTGAAAGCAATAGCTGCATTGGTAAAGGATGGTTCCGTCCACGCCTTCCTTGTTAGATCTGATTGCAGCGAAAGGGCTGTTTGAATTAATGCCGGGAACTGGCATTGAATGGCTGGTTTGGCGACATTGACCGCTACGCAGCGATGAGTGTGCCGCACCTGCGAGTGTATGCTGCATGAGCAAACACCGTGAAGGGCAATGGCAGAAAAGTCCCGCAACTTAACAGTTCGTGCACGGCGCATCGAAGGTCCGCAAATCTTGAACCCGCCGTTCTTTACTGGCGCAGCTAACGTCGGTTGGCCGAGCATTGCTCCGCCTTTCTCAAAAAATGAGATTTTCCGAATGGTTTAGACGCTGAAATCAAACGATTGTCTGCAGGAGATACTCTGTACGTGTTTGTGCGATGCCGGCTCCCGCAACCAACAAGAGCGTACCGCCGTCCTCCAGGGCGGCGTTTTTATTTGTGCCAAGCGCCAAGATGCCCGCCAGAGTGCCGTTCATCCAGGGTTCCAGTAGGTTTGAAGGCGAATTGGTCGATTGGATCGTTACAATGAGGGGTAACGCGAACACAAGCACCTTGAACGGAACGGCAATGAACCCCATATCTCGCGGAAGACAATTTTTGAGGCGCAAGATATGGCATCCTTTAGCGGCTTTATTCGCAAATCGCCTACTGAACGACTCCGACGTTTTTTCGAAATGAGGGGCGTCTGTGCGTCCGATGACTTTGATTGGTCTAGCGAAGGGCGCGGGACTGCACTTGTCGTGTCAATTGAAGAACTGTTGTTAAGCCTGACTGACCGGCAACAGGATGCTTTGAAGGCCGAATTGGACCATCTCGCTAGCCTTGCTGACAGCACCGGTTTGTTAAGCGCTGAACAGATTTGCGCGGGGCAACGCATTGATCTGGAAGGGCTAGACGGCGTGCAGGACGTGCTCTTGATGCTCGCTATTGAACACTCCCAGGTATTAGACCGAGTGGCAACGCAAGCTTCGTTGATGCGGCGAACCGGGGGGAAGAATTGGTCAGCATTTCAATTCGACGATGACGGCATTTCCTGGGCGCTTGAAGACGAGGCCGCACGCGGCGCGTTTTTGAAAGATACCATTGCCATTCTTGACCTGCCGGACCACCGCAAGCGTGAGGCCGATTGGTATGCCTCAATTCGTGTTCATCCGATCACCGGCGAAGAAACCAAGATCGTTCAAGCCACGATCTATGTCGAAGAGCGCGCCGAAAGCGAACTTGCATTTGGCCCAGCGGAAACACTTGAACGACAAATCGTCCAGAAGGTGCTAGAGGTCGGCATTGCCTGTAACGCAAATGAGCGCATAGTCGAAATTTGTGCGCGGGGCGGCAAGAAAGTGCGGGACGAATACGCTAAATCTTTCGCCAAACATTTTGCGCCCCACGCCGAATCGCCTATCGAGACGCCGCGCCGAGAAGTGCTTCTTGAAGTATTTCGCAAGGCGAAGGACTTCGAGGCCGAACCAGCCGACGGTATCGAACGCATTGAAGTCTCGTCACTGGACTTTTATGCCACCGGCGGAGGTTTTGTACGGGCTGAAAAGCGTGGTGAGGATGAAACAGTCTACCAATTCCTTGAGCGCCGCTTTGGCAACCATTCGCCCCTGCGTGCAGGTGGTTGGCAAATCCTCGCAGCAACCCTTCGGATCGTTCTAGCACCGATAGATGGTCAGCGCCGTCGGACGCTGACAGTAACACTGCGGGCACCCAACACCACAACTTTGCCGAACAAGACCGAAAAGGACCGCCATTTCGTTTTCGCGCTTCTTGAGCGGTGGGGGATTCTCGCGCCACCACCAGAGGTCATTGACGTGATCAAGGTGATCTGATTGTCGGCTATAGCTCTGCTTTGCGAGATCATCGCTCAAGGCGGAAAGGTTTCCACCGCAACGTATGGCCAGCACCCCGAGTTTAAGACGCTTTTGCGCGGTGGCTATGTTCGCGAGAGCGGCGTCGTGCGAGCCGTCGAATGCCTCGAATGTGATGAAACACATGATGCTGAGATCATTTTTGACGCCGGGCGCTATGGTTATGCCTGCCCGGAAATTGGGTTTGTTCCAGTTGATCGCGCTGAGATTACGGCGTGGCAATCTGATCTGTCGGCAATCGTCACGGGTATAGCGGATGCCTTCGCCTGTAAGCGTCGCAGATCCGCTCCGGTACAGGGCGAAACATGGCGGATCGGGAAGGTTGCCTCACATGGCGGCGACGTTTCGATTTATCTCCACCCCGCTTTGAACGGGGAACGTGAGGCGCTGGATCTGATGGCGGCGCTTTCGCGTGAAGTCAGGACCCCGTTTCGGTTGATCCTTACTTCCTCAGGCAGACTTCCGATACCGGATACGAAGGTGGTGCCACTCGTGGATGTGGTCAAACTCAATCTCGATCTGGTGGGGTTCGCGGTTCTCGCTGATCCGTGTGACGTGGTTGGTGCTCCACGCGATAGAACTGGAGGCGCGCCGAACCGATATAGGGACATTGTAACACCCCTCATCCAGTCGCGGACAGAGGAAGGCACCGCACTGGAGGGGCGTAACGAGGAGGCCAAAGCCATTCAGGCCATTCTCAAGGCGCGAGATTCGGGTGCGAATTTGCCTTCGTTGTCGTCGATCAAGGTCTACGTGACCAAATCCCGGGCTGGTCAATAACTGGACAGAAACCGCCAGCCTGTTTCTGTCCAAGTCGCGTCCGTCACCATCCGCCCATACCCAAGCAAAGGAGTATGGGCCATGACAAACACGACCGAACTGATTACTCAAGCCGCGCAAATCCTTGCCGTCTCACCAAACGAAGCCGCCCGCCTGTGTAGCATCGGGCGGACCACGCTCTACGCCGCCCTTTCGTCGGGCAATCTCAAAAGCGTCAAGATCGGCACTCGCCGTCTGATCACCATCGACGCCCTGCGTACTTGGTTGAAACAGAACGAGCAGACGACGAGCGAATGAGAGCGCAACATGCCAAAGCAAGCGCGTATAAGCGGGATCAAGGCGTTCCGCACATACAAAATCGAAGAGGCGGCGGAGGTTTCCGGCGTCTCACCTCGCACAGTCGGCAACTGGATGGCAAATGGCCTGCACGCGATGACTAAGGAACGCCCGGTACTGATCCGTGGTGACGATCTGCGCGATTTCATCAAACGTCAACGCGAAGGCCGGAAAATCAAGACAGCGTTGGACAGGTTCTTTTGTGTCCGTTGCAGGAAGGCGCGGAAAGCCGCCGGGGAATTTGCAGACTGCAACATCAGAGGCAAACACGTGACGCTCACTGCGCTGTGCGAGGTCTGCGAAACCGTCGTTTCCAAGCCTATTGCCGAGGCCCGCATCCCGGAGATTGCCCGGACCCTCGACCTCACAATCAAACGGCATGAGAAGACATTATAGTGGTGGACACGCACCCCCTTGATTTTCCGCTTAACCGCCCAGCCGATTGGCAGGCTTCTGGCACCCGTTATTCACCATTATCAGGAGGCAAAATTGGCCAAGCGACCAAATGAACAAAACGAGCGGATCAAGCGCCGTTTCCTAGAGTACCGCAAGCATGCGGGACGGCTTTCTGATAAGACGCTCGACAAGGAACTCGGTACGCTGGAACGTTTCGATGTATGGAAAGGGCGCAAGGATTTCGCGCGGTTTCACATCGAATGGGCCATGGGCTTTCGTGCTCATCTGGAAGAGGCCAAAAGCGCGACCGGCAAGCCTCTGGGCAAGTCAACAACGCGCGCAATCATGGCCACCATGCGAGAATTCACCCTGTGGCTGTCTCAACAGGATGGGTTTCGCACCAGGATCAAACCGGCGGATGCCGACTACTTTAACCTGTCACGCCGCGACGAGGCCGAAGCCCGTGCCGCACCCACGCGCCCGGCCCCAAGCATCAAACAGGCAAAACGCGCCCTGTCCCTTATGCCCGACAAGACGGCCCGTCAGATGCGCGACAAGGCCATATTCGCGCTATTGTGCTTGACCGGCATTAGAGTGGCAGCACTTGTCTCACTGCGAATCCGGCACATCGATCTGGCTGAGAAATCAGTGACCCAGAACCCGCGCGATGTGGCGACGAAATTCGGCAAGCGCATCGACACCTTCTTTGCAAAGGGTTTTGAAGAGGCCGAAGTCGCATTGTCCGCGTGGATCAAATATCAGGACGACACGCAACTCTACGGTCCCGACGATCCGCTATTCCCTGCAACGGGGCTTTCCTCCAACGCTAACACCGGCTTTAAGGCAGAAGGTTTCGAACGCCGGGCGTGGAAAAGCACTGAACCTGTGCGCAAGATCATCAATCACGCCTTTGAGGTTGCAGACTTGCCCGCCTTCGGCCCACACGCTTTTCGACACATGCTCGCTCGCCACGCGGCAAAAACCTGCACTTCGGTCGCCGAATTGGTGGCCACGTCGCAGAATCTTGGCCACACAGACGTTCTCACAACCTTGCGCAGCTACGGTCAAATCAGCCGCGAACGGCAACGGGCGTTAATCACCGGCGAGTCTGGGGATGATGTGCTGGAGGACTGATCGGGTCAGGCTTAGCCACAATCGGACAATTGTGAAGCGTGGGAACGGATGTGGGAACAATGAGAATAGTTCTTAATATTATTATCTATAATCAATCACTTAGTTGATGTTGGTGGCGGAGACGAAGGGAGTGGAGGATATTCTTAAAAAGCGTTTAATAACAATGCGCTATGATCTCTGTATCCTCCGAAATAACAGGTTTATATACTCCGGTTTCTTTGGAAGAGGCCACATTCTCATATCGGGCACATGAAGGCGAGCGGCACAGGTCTGTCGATCAGCAGTTACATTCTTCTTCGAAACCTTTGGTTGATATCTTGATCGACTCAAGCATTCGAACTTGAAGGACTCGGGTTGAGTTTCTTCGCCCAAATCGATTTGGCACTGCGACCACGCTGGAGCTACTCGCGATTGAAAATACATCTCTTGAGTTCATTGTACACCGAAGTACCGGCCAGGACGTGACTAGACAATCTGACTTTGAACGCGTCAGCGTTTATGCTGCCTTTGACTCCGCACATATTCTTGATACGCGCAGTTTCATCTTTAAGGTTCTGATCGTCAATGTTGGTCACGTAGCCGTCGTAAGCCGCCTCATCAAATACCAGTTTCTCACTCTCGCAGAACGACCTCAGCACTTCCTTGTCGAACAAATAGTTTTCGATCTCCCACCTTCTGAGTACACGGTGGTTTCCAGGATTTGTTCTGAGATATACCTGACGATCGTTTTCGTCAGTTGATTTGCCGGACGCCATATCTCGATCTTTGAGGACCCAGATATCAACCGTGGGAAATACTTTGCCCAGAATTGAGATTGCAATCGCGCTTCGCTGGTCCGGCTCCGTGTTTCCCCCGCTTGACGTAAATAGGGCTTCAGGAAACTCTTCTGCAAATACTTGGTTGAAGACCTTTGCATCCAATCCCCGTTCTCTACCGGCTGGACCTGGTTCGGCTCTTCCTTCACAGTAAATGATTGTAGATGGGCTAACCATTTCTGCCAAGTCATCCAGCGCTACTGAGAATAATTCACGCCAAGTGCCGGGCCCAATTCTCAATGGCACCAAAGTACGAGCTTCCGAGGCGAGATTGAACTCAGACTTGAATTGGATAATTTGACATTTGCTTTTTGTTTGCGCTTGAAGTGCGCGAAGAAAGCCGATGCTGTGCGTAGTAATCCAAATTTGGCAATTAGGACCAACAAGTCGGTCTATTTCGTTGAGGAGCTTACCTTGAATAGCAGTGTTAATATGCAGTTCAGGCTCGTCGATAAGAAAGACTGTATCTGAATAGGATTCCTTTCGGAGATATAAGTCAAGCAAGATATCGACGACTTCCTTCTCGCCGGACGACAGCACGTTGAACTCAAATTCCTGGGGTTGATCTGGTTTTCGAAAATACAACGTACCTCGATTGCCTTCTACATTGCCGAGGCTGGAAACGCTAAGATCAAGACATTTCTCAATCGACGCATTGAGGTCACCTATGATTTTTGCTTTTGCCTCGCTTGGCCTTAGATCGTTATCGTCGCGAAAGCGATTGTATGCAGCATATAGACTGCGGTAGTTGGTCTCTATCTTGTCATCTAAACTTGATGCATCACCGGCCCCGTATGCGTTGAGGCCAATATCTTTTACTGCGTCAACTTGGCTGATCTTAAGGTTGGTGTTGTAACGGTACGGGCTTCTGAACGAAAAAACCGTACTATCTTTGCCTTCTGCTGCCTTAGCATTTCGAACCGATTGAAAGTTACCGGTAGTAAAATGTATTTCTATATCCTGATGCGTTATGGTGGCGGCACCTGTCATTGAATGGTAGTTGTGATCCCGACTACTACTCCCAAGCCGCCCATGTGCTTTCGCATGAAACAGCATTCCGTCCAACACGCTGCTTTTCCCGCAACCGTTGGGGCCAACTAATGCAACGATACGTGCGGGGTTCTCGCCTAAGTCAATGGTCAGGTCTTTAAAACGTTTATAGCCATTCTTGAACCGGACTTTCGAAACGAACATAGGAAAATACCCAACATTGGCAAATTGTCTCGCTCAATCTTATCGGAAAAATCTGAGTAGGTATATCGTTATCCTTCCAACCGCGTTACCCCCCGTGCCCCCTCGGCGCTCCCCAGGTTATCTTAGTGCCACCCGGGTACCTGCAGTCGCCTCAGGTACCCACGGCAACCTTCACCATGCTTCATCACCGTCCCATTGAGCCCTGCTCATGTGAGACGTCTCATCTGTCGGCCAATGTGTCTCACTAAGTATCCTATTGCTATTCTGAGACACTCGCCCTACATCCTCTAAGACTTCAATGAGACACAGAAGGGGAATGACTGATGATTGTAGGATATGCCCGCACCTCCACACTGGACCAGATAGCCGGTCTTGAGGCCCAGCAAGCGGAACTCAACAAGGCTGGGTGCGAGAAGGTGTTTGTGGAGCAGGTCTCCTCGGTGGACGTCAGGGCGCGTGAGGAGCTCTCTGAGGCGCTTGAGTACGTTCGGGAGGGGGACACCCTCGTGGTCACCAGGTTGGACAGATTAGCCCGCTCTGTGGCGCACCTGCTGGACATCCTAGGGGCACTGGAAGCCAAGGGCGCGTCACTGCGCATCCTGTCCATGGGGATCGATACCGCGACAGCCACGGGCAAGTTGATGCTGACGATCCTCGGCGGTGTCGCTGAGTTCGAAAGAGAGATCATGTTGGAGCGCCAGAGAGAGGGCATCGCCAAGGCGAAGGCGGCTGGGAAGTACAAGGGTAGGAAGCCGACAGCGAAGGCCAAAGCCAACAAAGTACATGCGCTGCACAGGGATGGCGTTGGGGCAACTGAGATTGCTCGACAGTTGGAGATTGGCAGAGCCAGCGTCTATCGTATTCTTGCCGATGCCTGACTAACAAAGGCGGTGTCGTAGGACCGGCTCGAAGTGGACCGAGGGCGGCCTCAAGTCACCCTTCGCTTACGATATACAGACCCTTAACTAACTGAAACTCTTACGAAAATACCGTGCAGTTGTTGTTGACAGCCCCGGATTCCATGACCTAACCGTGGGGGCACATCACATCAACTTGGAGTTTCAACATGACCACTACCGACCAGACCCAGACCGACGTCGCAACCGTCGTTGAGACGCTGGACCAACGTATCTACGAGTTACCGGCGGGTACCGAGCGGGATCGCCTGAGTGCACTCCGGGCTGACGCAGTGGCACTGATGGGCGGGCGATAACACCCGTGCGACGAGGCTGGCCCGCTGTTATGGGCGGGCTGGCCTGTCTTTCGTGTTACGTGTTTCCGTTTCTTTCAGTGCTCGGGGCGGTGACCCCCGGAAAGGGCCAAATGGGCGCGTGTCTTGGGAATACCCCTCACCCACGATATTAACGCAAAAGGAACACCCGCATGGAACTACAAGCTACGCCCCTAGATCAACTCGGGGCCTCAGCTCACGGCCACTACAAGGTCGCTGAGAAACACACCGACAAGGCGTCTCAGCAATACCTGTCAGCCGGGTTGTACCTAGCCGAGGCTAAACAACGGCTGGACCTCAGGAAGAACCCCGACGCACCCATGAACTTCGCTGAGTTCCTCCTCAAGTATTGCCCCATTGGGAAGTCACGCGCCTACGAGGTGATAGCCATCGCGGACGGGCGGAAGACGGTGGAGGAGGTTCGAGACGATATGGACCTGTCGCGGTTTGATGCCGCTCCTTTGATAGCATTTATTGCAACAAAGGAGACGGACTATGGGACTGAAACGGACGGATGAATTCCGTGCTGATGCGGTGCGGATCGCGCTGACCAGTGGGCTGACGAGGAAGCAGGTCGCGTCAGATTTGGGCGTTGGCCTGTCGACGTTGAACAAGTGGGTTACAAGGCACCGCGAT